>Ga0172368_10001909_pt1 | contig 27435 bp, 23 predicted proteins | sample Lak11m_FD_114540 | JGI IMG/M metagenome (GOLD analysis project Ga0172368, IMG submission 114540) | Freshwater microbial communities from Kabuno Bay, South-Kivu, Congo - kab_022012_11m | ecosystem: Environmental > Aquatic > Freshwater > Lake | place: Democratic Republic of the Congo: South-Kivu...
GGTTATGCACTCAGTTCAGCAACACTACACATATGGTGAAAAATCCAACCATGTCATTCCCGCGAAAGCGGGAATCCAAACTTGCATTGTATCTACAAAGTATTTTAATCAAATTTTAAAGATGTTCTCTCCCGGAGGGATTGAGACAACTCCGCCTCCATAGTACGGGGAACTTGGAGTCGGGATTGTCTCAATCCCGACATCCAATAAAAGAACTATATAGTCTGCATTATTCATAAAATCGAAAAATTATGGAAAACTTCATAGCATTTTGTATTTGTAGGGACGAGACCTTGTCGCGTCCGCTTTTTGGACGAGGCGCTGCCTCGTCCCTACAATAAGAATCTGTATATATTTGTGTTATGTTTTATAAACAAAATTTATGAAATAATCAAGATAGGCGCTTACTATGCGCACATCGACAAAAAATTGTCAATAATTTGGCCGTAGGCATCGGGCATCAGGCATCAGGAAAAGCAAATTCCCCGAAGCCTCGCGAGCCTTTCGAGACATTTGTTTATTTGAACCGCTGAATTTCGCTGATTAAAAGCTGATTACGCTGATTAAAAACCGTCGCTGTTTGCTTATAGCTTTAAGCTATGAGCTGTGAGCTGTGAGCTTTAAAGAGTTGCGCAGCCTCCTCTTCCGGGCGCAGTCCCGGACAAGGCGTAGTATCTAATGATGTTTAATCCATAAAATAATGAAAAATCATCGCTTAAATTGTATCATTTTAGCATTTGGAAAAACAAGCTTAAAATTGTCCGGGTCAGGGACGACCCGGACTACAAATCCAAGCGTAGGCGGGGTCGTCTCTGACCCCGCCATTTCAAAATGCTAAAGTAATACCTTAAATTATTCTAAAATTCCTATAAAATTATAAAGTTAATTAATCAAAGTTAAAAATGCAAAATCTCTTATTAAAACAATAAATAATTGCCTTTCCGATACTCCAAAAGCGTCAAGATAGTGTAGTATGGCTCTGAACATTATTTGAGAAAGTAGAGGAAATTGTTAAATTTAATAGGTTAAAAAGTTTTGCTCAATTTGACTATTATCAATCTCTTTTTTTTAGTGAAAAATACTGCTCCCGGTTAGATAGTGACTATTAACAACTCAGCTTTAAACCATCGACTATCGACTATCGACTATCGACCATCGACATTTATCCAACAAATTGCGAGACGACATAAATGATTCTTTCCTCTGCTCTCCAATGCCCGCTGTCTTCTTCCTCTCTGCAGTCTTATGGAAAAAGCGGATTTCATCTGACAAAGTATCTCTCTATTTTAGTGGGAGTGATATTGTTTGCGGCTTCCTCAAGCCGCGTTTTCGCCGCCGGCCAATTTGTCTTCGACCGCATCACCGACGCTCAAGGGCTGTCCCAAAATTCCATCTTCGCCATCGCTCAAGACCGTCAGGGATATATTTGGCTGGGCACCGAAGACGGTTTGAACCGTTATGACGGATACGATTTCCTGACTTTCCTCCCTCATCCTTCAGATTCGCAAAGTGTCAGCGATAATCACATCACCTGCATTTTGGAAGATTCTCAAGGCTTTATTTGGATCGGAACATTCAATAATGGCTTGAACCGTTTCGATACCCAAACCGGGCTCTTTAAACGGTTTTTACCCGCCGGGAAGGAAGAAGATGGTATTTCTCATTGCTATATTAGAGCCTTGGCCGAAGATAAAGACGGCAATATTTGGATAGCTGCTTACGGAGGCGGCATCAATAAATTGGATAGCAAAACCGGTAAATTCAAATGGTATAAAAACGATAAAAATGACGCTCATTCCCTAATTGATAATCGTGTATGGTGCCTGTTTATCGACAGCAAAGACAATTTATGGGTGGGATGCTGGCCTGGCGGGCTATCCCGCTATAACCGGGAAAAGGATTATTTCATCAGTTATCCTGACAAAGACGGCTCCCCGCGTTCCACTAATAGCAATGCGGTGCGCAGTATAGCCGAAGATACTCAGGGAAATTTGCTGCTGGCGACCCCCGCCGGATTGAATATCCTGCATCCCCAAAATGGTCAATTTACCTATTTCACCCATAATCCGAAAGATGAAACCAGTGTTTCCTCCAATGATATATACACTATTCTGAAAGATTCCCAAGGCAAAATCTGGCTCGGGACTGTCGGCGGCGGATTGAACTTATTCGATCCTGCTGCCGGCAAATTCCTCAGAATAAAAAATTCCGTATTCGACCAGACCAGCCTTTTGGACAATCATGTGTGGAGTCTTTTCCAGGACCGCACCGGGGTGATTTGGGTGGGCACTAACGGCGGAATCAATAAATTCGATTATATCCAGCGGCAGTTTTACCATATTAAGCACATTCCCGGCGACAGCAACAGTCTGTGCCACAACCGCGTCCGCGGCTTCTGGGAAGATGAATGGGGTATTTTATGGATTGGCACCTGGGGCGGAGGTTTGGATAGATGGGATATGAATAAAAACCGGTATAAACATTTTGACCCCGGTCAGACTCTCCCCAATTTTCCGGACGATGTTGTCCGCACTATTTTCCGCGATTCTCAGGGGATTTTATGGCTTGGCACCGGCAGTTCCGCGGGTTATTTTAAATCCGGCACCGAAAATTTTATCGCTTTTAAAAATGATAATAAGGATACCTCGAACTTCAACGGCGGCAGTGTGCGCTGTATTATCGAAGATAACGAAGGTTACATCTGGCTGGGTACTAACGATCGGGGAATCGTCCGCTACGATAAGAAAAGTAAAAAATTTAGACACTTCAGAATGCAGCCTGGACAAGCCTTCTCCTTGCCGGATGATAAAATTCATTCTCTTCTGGAAGATGACCACAATTTCATATGGGTGGGCACCGCCTCCGGTTTATGCAAATTGGATAAATTGACCGGACGGGTAACTTTGATGACCGACGACTATGGCCGAAAAACCGCTCTTGGCGGCGCTAATGTATCCACTATCGCTAAATGTTCCCCTGATATCCTTTGGGCTGGCACAATGGGCGGAGGCCTGATTAAGCTAAATCTAACTACCGGCGAAGAGAAAACTTATACGCTGGATCACGGTTTGCCCAGCAATGTGATTTATGGAATTTTATGCGATGATCACGGTAATCTTTGGATGAGTTCCAACAAAGGCATCACCCGTTTCCATCCGCAAACCGAAAATTTCAAAAATTTTAACTTACACAAAGGTCTGCAGGGATACGAATTTAACGGCGGTGCTTATCACAAAGGTAAAAGCGGCCGCATGTATTTTGGCGGCATCAATGGCTTCAATTATTTTCACCCTGATAGTGTCTTCGATGATCCCCGGCCGCCTCAGCCGGTGATTACTCATTTTGAGATATTGAAAACGCCGGGAAAAATCGCCGGTGAAAGAGCGGACTTGTTGTCCCCTGTCAAGACTCTATTTACTGCGAACAAAGCCGAACTGTCATCTGCAGATAAAATGGTTCTGCTGGAATTCGCCGGTCTGCATTATTACAATTCCCAAGACAATCTTTACGCCTATATGATGGAAGGCTTCGATAAAGAATGGTACTATTCCGGTCATCGGAGATATGTCAGTTATACCAATCTGCCGGCGGGAAGGTACCAATTTATAGTCAAAGCGGCGAATTCCGATGGTGTTTGGAGCGAAGAAAGCGCTTCACTGGAGATCATTGTTCATCCCCCCTGGTGGCGGACTTTTTGGTTCAAACTTCTCGGCGCCGGAGCGCTTGTTTCCGCTTTTTGGACAGTCTCATATCTTCGCACCAGAGGTTTGCAAAAGAGACGCATAGAGTTGGAAGATTTAGTCAAGCAGAGAACATTTGAGTTAGATCATAAAGCCGAAGAATTGGAAACCCGAGTGCTGGAACGCACCGCCGAACTACGCGCCGCCAATGAAAAACTCTTGAAAGAAATCACCGATAAAGAAAAAATTACCGATGAACTGAAAATCAGCGAACAGCGTTATAAATTCCTCTTCGACAGCGCGGTCGATGGGATTTTCCTGATGGAAAGAGATATTTTTGTCGACTGCAATCCCAGCGTTCTGACTATGTTCGACTGTAACAGAGAAGATTTGATTTGGAGTACACCTTATTACTTTTCCCCCACCTTACAGCCTGATGGCCGATATTCCAAAGAAAAAGCTCTGGAGTTGATAGACAAAGCTTTAAGCGGAAAACCTCAACGGTTCGAATGGCAGCATCGCAAAAAAAGCGGCGATTTATTCGAGGCTGAAGTCATTCTCAAGAATATCAGACTCAACAAAAAAATGTACTTATTCGCCATTGTCCGGGATATTACCGAAAGGAAACAATCCGACTCCGCAATCCGCAAAAGTGAAATGAAATACCGGATTTCCGTGGAAAATTCGCTGGAAGGAATCCATATCACCCAGGATCATATCCTAAAATTCTGCAACAAAAAGTTCGCTCAGATGTTCGGTTATTCCGGTCCGGAAGAAATTATCGGGAGGCATATCAAAGACTTCGTCAGTCCAAAAAGCTGGAATACTGTCGATGAGAAAGTCAAAGCTCGGGAATTGGGATTGACCGAAGTCGAACATTATTATTTTGCCGCAGTAAAAAAAGACGGCGGTGAATTTGAAGTGGAAACTCTGGGCAGCAGAATTGAATATGAAGGCCGACCTGCAATTCATGGCGTTATGCGCGATGTTTCCGAACGGCGCCGGCTGGAAGATCAATTGTGGCAGGCGCAAAAAATGGAAGATATTGGCCGCCTGGCTGGCGGCGTGGCGCATGATTTCAACAATATGCTAACCGCTATCATCGGACATTGCGATTTAGCCAAAATGGATTTGCGTCCGGAAGATCCTCTGATGGATTATTTGGAAGAGATAGGCCGGGGGGCGGACCGGGCGGCAGATTTGACCAGAAAACTCTTGGCCTTAAGCCGCCGGCAGACGATGAGTCCCAAAGTGGTCTCGATGAACGATATTATCGCCGATATGTATAAAATGCTCTACAGAATTATCGGCGAAAATATCGAATTGTTCACTCTCCCTTCCAAAGAAGATTGGCTGGTGGAAATCGATCCCGGTCAAATGGAACAGGTCATCCTCAACTTAGCCGTCAACGCCCGCGATGCTATGCCCCAAGGCGGCAAACTGCAGGTCGAAGTGCAGAACTTTGCCGTGACTAAACAAATTCCTGCAATTCTGGAAAATATCCAACCCGGCGACTATGTCGTTTTACAGGTTACCGATAGCGGCTCCGGAATGACGGAAGAAGTTAAGCAGAAAGCCTTTGAACCGTTTTTTACCACTAAACCGGTCGGTTCCGGCACCGGACTCGGCTTAGCCACTGTTTATGGCATTGTCAAACAAAGCAAAGGGTATATCCAACTTGAAAGTGAAGTCGCTAAAGGCACGACTTTCCGCATTTTCATCCCCCGGCAAGTCGATAAAGTAAAATCGAATGTCGTCAAGAGAGATTTTCGTGATCTGCCGCGTGGTAATGAAAATATCCTGCTGGTAGAAGACGACACGCCTCTGCGCGAAACCGCAGTAAAGATCCTCACCCGCCAAGGCTATACTGTCACAGAAGCCAAAAACGGCAACGACGCCCTGATGATCTGCCAGCGGATGACACCGCCGGCCGATTTGATCCTCACGGATGTGGTGATGCCGGGAATGGGCGGAATGGAATTGGTCGAAAGGGTGAAAGAAATTTGGCCCGGTATAAAAATCCTCTTTATGTCCGGCTATTCGGATAACGCCCTGCTAAAGATGGAAATCCTGACCGGTAAAATCGAGTATCTGCCCAAACCCTTCGATTTAATTACAATGACCCGCAAAGTCCGCGAAGTCTTAGACAAAACACATTAAACTGCCAGCTGACAGATACGAGCGAGATGCGAGCTGGAATATACTGCAGAATATCGCTCTTTATAGCGCGTTTTTGTTTTTCACTTGAACACTTCTTTTGACTAATCGACTACTTTTTAAACAACTAGGTCAGTATGATGTTTAATGACATTTCCCGGATTTTAGTTTTTAGCGTCGGCGCCGCCTATTTTCTGTATGCTGCAGCCTTGAGGCTGTTTCGTAAGGAGCTGTCCGGGAAAATCTATTCGGGGAAAAAAGTCAGTTTGATTGTCCCGGCGAAAAATGAAGCCCAGGACCTGCCGCGCTTGTTAAATTCTCTGGCCAATCTTAATTATCTGGAAGAAAATCTGGAGATAATCCTCATCGACCACCGCTCCACCGACGGAACGGGAAGATTGATGCGAGAGTTCAAAGACAAAAGTCCTTTCAGGGTCAAAATAATAACGATGAGCGGGCCGGATTCTCCGGAAAGCTGTAAAGCTGAAGCCTTAAGGAAGGGAATCGAAGCCGCCGCCGGGGAATTGTTAGTTTTCACCGATGCGGAAGCAGCATTCAATCCCGATTGGCTGCAAGCGATGACCCGGGAAATCTGGCATTACGATTTGATTGGGGGCCCTGTCATCATTGAAGGCAGCGATTTTTTCCCCCGGATGTTGAGGCTGGATTGGCTGTTTCTTTCCGCCGCCGGAGCAGGGTTAACGGGGATGAATCAGGCACAGACTGTATTCGGTAAAAATCTGGCGGTTACCCGTAAATTGTACGATAAATCCGGCGGTTTTTCGCCCGGCTATGTGCTGACCGAAGATTTGGATTTGGTGCAGAAATGCCGGGGAAAAGGGATTATCGGCTGCACTTTGAAAAAAGAATGCGCCATTTACAGCATTCCTCCACAAAATGCGGTGGAGTTTTTCCGCCAGCGCGTGCGCTGGATCAAGGGCGCGATGGTACAAATCGGTTTTGCCGGCTGGACCGCCTTAATAATGAGTTCAATCATCAACATCGCCGTAGTTTATTCCGCTTTCGCCGGCACTAAGTATTTCCTCACCCTGATGGCGATTAAATGCCTTAGTGATAGCCTTGTCTTAAACGATTTGCTCTGTAAACTGGGTCAACCGGGCGACCGCTGGCTCCTCCCCTTTTATTCCATATTTGCCGTAATCTACCAGACCATTTTAGCGGCGCTGCTGCCGATCGCGCGGAATATCAAATGGAGATGATGTGCCCCGACCGATACTATGCTTTTACTATCTGACCTACCGCTGCAACGCCAAATGCGCTTTCTGCGATATTTACCGGCGCGGCGGGCTTATGGCGGATACCGAAATGGTGAAACGACATTTGCAGGAGTTGACCGCTTTGAATATTCGGTATATCGATTTCACCGGCGGCGAACCGCTGCTCCATCCCGATTTGCCGGAACTCCTGCAATTCGCCGGAAAACTGGGCTTTCATACGACCGTTACGACAAATTGTATTTTATATCCCCGACGGGCGCCGGAACTTAAAGGATTGGTCGATTTCCTCCATTTTTCCCTCGATGCGGCGGAAGCGGATAAACATAACAGTTTGCGAGGGGTGGACTGCTTCCATAAAGTTATAGATAGTATGGATTTAGCCATAGAATTGGGGGAAAAACCGGATATTTTAATGACGGTCACTCCGGCTAATTTCGACCAAATTGAACCGTTATGGAAAATAGTCAGTAAACGAAAACTGATGCTGATACTTAATCCGGTCTTCGAATACTTAAGCGATAAATCACCCGACCGGGAATTGGCGGAAAAACTATTGAAACTCTCCGCCAGGAAATACCTTTACAATAACACCGCATTTTTACAGTTGATGCTGGAAGGCGGCAACCGCCCGGATAAAAGCCGCTGTAAAGCGGTGACCGCCGCTGTAGTGATTTCTCCCGAAGGCGAACTGCTGCTTCCTTGTTTTCACCATGCAAGTATTGCCCTCGATTTATCCGGCGGCCTCGCCGCAGCCCGTAAAACTCCGGAATTCCGCCGCGCTTTGCAGAAACAGGGTAAATATGATTTCTGCGCCGGATGTGCCATTAATTGTTACTTCGACCCATCTTTCCTTTATCAGCCGGATTCTCTTTTCATCAGAAGTATGATTGCCAAAACCAAATATGCTGTGGATAAATACCTCACCAGTTGAAATTTTCGCCGCTTTATACGCCGAAACGCATTACCGCTTTCCTTATTTCAAATTCAGCCGGTACTTCCGGAAATTGCCGGAAATTGTGGTGGATTTGCCGAGGCGAGTGGAGAAAGGGATTATTCCGGTCACCGTCATTGTCAAAGACGCGGATCAATTCCCCTGCCGGTTTGTCCGAGCCCTTGAATTAGAGTTTCGGGGAGAAAACCGTGGGGAAATCCGAGTCGTGGATTTGGGAAACGATCTAATTGCCCAGCCCCTGTGGTATAAAGTGATAGATATTGAACTGCCTCACGGAAAATACTCGGTTCAAGCGAATTTCCATTACTCTGCAAGAGGAAAAGAGCATCGCGCTTGTAACCACAATTATCCCGGTCTGCCGCTGTATCCGATGACGGTCGAGGTTTCGGCTTCCCCCCGGCCCAAACTGCCGGGATATGTCCTCGGCGACCTGCATACTCATTCTTCCTACACTTCCGATTATGTGGAATACGGCGCGCCCCTGGAAGCTATCGCCCGCAGCGGCAAAGCCGTAGGGCTGGATTTCGCCGCAGTCACCGACCATACCTACGATTTGGACGACTTGCCGGATGATTATCTGCGCTGCGACCCGGAATTGCGGAAATGGAAAGAGTTCCTGCGCGAAACCGCCGAAATTAACCAAAGTGACCGGGAAAAATACGCTTTTTTACTTCCCGGTCAGGAAATCACCGCCCGCAATCATAAAAATCAAAATGTGCATTTCCTGCTGTTGGGGGACGACAATCTGTTCCCCGGCGGCGGAGATTCCGCAGAAGACTGGTTCTACACTTGGTCGGAATCTTCCACCATTGAAATCTTGTCGATGAAAGCGGAAAATTCCCTCGCCGCCGCCGCCCATCCCCAAGTGAAACCGCCGTTTTTGCAGAAATTGCTCTTGAATCGGGGAGTGTGGGAGGTGCAGGATATAGAGGGAAAGTTATCCGCTTTGCAAATCGCCAACGGCGCCGGCTGGCAAGCGGTGGAACAAGGATTGAAGCTGTGGCGGGAAGCTATACAGCAAGGCTATAAACTTGCCTTATGGGCTGGCAACGACGCACACGGCAATTTTAATCACTTCCGGCAAGTGGGATTGCCGATGTGGAATTTAATCGAAGCGGACCATAACATTTTCGGCCGCTGGTTCACCGGCGTAAAAGCGGAAAACAGTCTGTCCGGGATTATGCAAGGTCTGTCCAAATGCGGCACTTACATTTCCGACGGCCCCGCGCTGGATATGCGCGTCGACGGCGCTTCGCCGGGAACTGCCATCCCCGGAGGTGAACTGCAAATCGCCGCGGAATTCCTTTCCAGTGAAGAATTCGGTCAGCTTTCCCAAGCGCAGCTGCATATTTTCGATGGACATTCTCTGAAAACGAAATCCATGCCTTTACCCCGGAATTATCGCCATAAAATTGTTTCGAACGAAGAAATCGGTAAAGGCTATGTCTATATGACGCTTCAAACCGAAACCGGCCGCCGCGCCGTTTCCAGCGCGGTGTATGTGAAATAAGTCTGCAGGTCCGCAAGTCGAAAGTCGAAAGTTAAAAGTCGAAAAAAGTGTTCAAGTGGACAAGCGAGCAAGTGTTCAAGTGTTCAAGTGAAAGGCAAAAGCACTGAATTTTACCTTGCTTTTACCAGCGACTATCGACTACTTTTCAGATTGAACAATTAGAAGAGAAATAAATTGCCGAAAAAAATCATCATATTAGGTTCCACCGGCTCCATCGGGCGGGATTGCCTGGATGTGATATCTATGTATCCGGATCGGTTTCAAGCCGTAGGCTTGACCGCCGGGAAAGATTATACCCGGCTGGCGGAACAAGCCGCTAATTATAATCCTTCAGCTATTGCCATCGCCAGTAATGAAGCCAGCCGCAATCTGCGCAAGTCATTGCCCCAACGGATAAAAATCGCCGGCGGCGGTGACACCATCGAATGGCTGCTGGAAGAATGCGGCAAAGTCGATTTGGTAGTGAACGCGATGGTCGGCGCCGCGGGATTGAAACCTTCATTGGAAGTGCTTAAACGGGGGATTACCTTAGCCTTAGCCAATAAAGAATCTTTGGTGGCGGGAGGCGCTTTAGTCTTGAAAACTCAAGCCGCCGGACAAGCCCGGCTTCTGCCCATCGATTCCGAACACAGCGCCATCTTCCAATGCCTGTTAGGCGAAGACCATAATACTATCCGCGAACTGATTTTAACCGCTTCCGGCGGACCCTTTTTGGAAACTCCGATAGAAGATTTCTCCCGCATCACACCGCAAATGGCTTTAAAACACCCCAATTGGCAGATGGGCGCCCGCATCACCATCGACTCCGCCACGATGGTCAACAAAGGCTTGGAAGTGATCGAAGCGCATTGGCTGTTCGGCATCCCCGCCCCGCGGATTAAAGTAGTGATACACCGCCAATCCATCATCCACTCGATGGTGCGCTTCGACGATGGTTCCTACTTAGCGCAGATGGGCGCGCCGGATATGCGATTGCCCATCCAATTCGCCCTCACTTACCCGGAAAGGCTGTATTCGCCATACTGCGATTTGGATTTCGACCAAGCCTTCAATCTGAGCTTCCAACCTGTTCCTTTGGAAAAATTCCCCGGTCTGAATTTAGCTTTCCGCGCACTGGAAAAAGGCGGTCTATTCCCCGCCGCCCTGAACGCCGCCGATGAAACGGCGGTAACCGCTTTCTTGAATGGAAAAATCGGCTTTACACAAATTCCCTTCTTGATCGAAAAAGCGCTGGAATGGCTGGACAAAAACGCCAATATACCAAATCTATCGGAATATTCTCTACAAGATATTCTGCTGGTGGATCAGGAAATCAGGCAATATGTGGAAACAGCGATTAGAGAATAGCGAAGATAAAAGCATTCACAGGCTATTAAGGCTATTAAGGCTATTAAGAGCAAAAATGTTTATGTAGGGACAGAACATCGTTCTGTCCCTTTCCGACAGCTTGCAGCAGTCAGCAATCAGCTATTTTGACAGGATTTACAGGATTAACAAGATTAATAAATCAAAACGGGAGAAACTAATGCGAGGAACTGTTTCTCGTTCCCACGCTCCAGCTTGGGAATGCAGATACTTTTTTATCTAATACGCTTAATCTGCTGTAATCGTTTTGTTTTTCTTTGCTTTTCTCTATGTTTTTTTGTGTCTCTGTGACGCAGCTTTTGTGTTTGCTTTTATCCCCTTTATCCCAGTTAAATTGCTTTTATCTTTGTTTTTGCTTTTCCCAAAGTCCAAAGCCCAAAGTCTAAAGTCCTAAAAATTGCTTTCCACCTATGCAGGCTTTATATTATCATAAAGGTTTGTCAGTCAAAGATTTGCCTGTTCCCCTCCACCCTCCGGGCGAAGCTTTAATCCGCGTTTTGACCGCCGGTATCTGCGCCACCGACCGGGAAATCGCCGCCGGTTATATGAATTTTACCGGTATCCCCGGCCACGAATTCGCCGGTATCGTGGAACAATCTTCCGACCCGCATTGGCTGGGCAAAACCGTCACCGGGGAAATCAACGCCGCCTGCGGCAAATGCCAATGGTGCGCTCGAGGACTGCAAAGGCATTGCCCTGACCGCACTATTTTAGGCATCTCCGGGCGAAACGGCGCTTTCGCGGAATATCTCTGCCTGCCGGAAGCAAACTTAGTGGAAATTCCCCCGGAAATTTCCCTCCGGCAAGCCGTATTTATCGAACTCTTAGCCGCCGTCCTGGAAATTTTGGAACAAGTGGCAGTTCCTCCTTCCGCCCAAGCTGCCCTTATCGGCGACGGCAAACTCAGCTTGCTCATCGCTCAAGTATTCAACTTGAACGGTATCGATTTCACCGTTTTCGGCCGTTCGCCGGAAAAACTCCGGCTGTTCCGCCAACTGTCCATAGATACTTCCCTAAATCCCCCGCCGGAAAACGCCTTCGATATCGTCGTTGAAGCTTCCGGGCATCCTTCCGGCTGGGAAAGCGCGGTAGATGCGGTCAAACCTCGCGGGACCATTATCCTGAAAAGCACCTATGCCGGAAAACTTGATTTCAATCCCGCCCCAATTGTGATCAAAGAAATTACCTTGACCGGTTCCCGCTGCGGGAAATTCCCCCCGGCGGTGCGCTTACTGCAGAAAAAACTGATTGATGTCGATATTCTGATTAGCAGGATTTTTCCCTTCAGCGAGATTCTTAATGCTTTCGAATACTCTATGAATCCTGATTGTTTTAAAGTTATTGTGGAGTTCCCCTCTTGAACTTTACTCCGGTAAAAATAGATTTAGGTCCCGCTTCCTATTGGGTGCATTTTCAGGAAGATTGGCCGGGACATTTCAGCGCTTACGAAAAATTGAAACCGGCGCTCGTCACCGACCGCAATGTGAGCAATTACCACCTGAAAAAGTGGAAAGATCTTATCCCTGAAGCCGAAGTCGTCATCATCCCTCCCGGCGAAAATTCCAAATCCGCCGCAATGCTGGACAATATCTACAGCTTCCTTATCGAACACCATTATCATCGGGATACTTTGATTATCGCTTTGGGCGGCGGAGTCGTAGGTGATTTGGCCGGATATGCCGCCGCCACCTATATGCGCGGAGTTTACCATCTGCAGATACCAACCACCCTGCTGGCGATGGTAGATTCCGCTATCGGCGGGAAAGTCGGCATCGACCACCGGCTGGGAAAAAATATGATTGGCGCTTTCAAACAGCCCATATCGGTCTGGATTGATTTTAGCCATCTGGCGACTCTTCCCGCAAGAGAATGGTATTGCGGAATGGGTGAAGTCCTGAAATATTGTCTGATTAGTAAATCATTGCCCGCTTCTTCCGTGTTACCCTTATTTAAAGATAGAGAAAGTATTAATATTCTGACCCATGCAGTAAGGGAATGCGTCCGTTTCAAAGGCGAACTTATCACTCAGGACGAAAAGGACCTTTCCGGCAAACGGGCAATTCTGAATTTCGGACATACCATCGGACACGCCCTGGAAGCGGCGGGAAATTATGATATATTGAAACATGGCGAAGCTGTAGTCATTGGAATGACCGGAGCGGTCTGGCTGTCGCATAGTTTAGGATTGCTGCCGGATAAATCTTATCAGGAAATGCTGGATTTGCTTGATAAATTTCCCTTTCCGGAAGAAAGCTTCGATTTTTCTTCAGCGTCGCTGCTGGAAATCATCCGCCGCGATAAAAAAGTTAAAGCAAACGCCCTCAATTTCATCCTGCTGAAAGACTGGGGCGAACCAGTCATACGGGAAGTAAGTGAAAAAATGGTATTGGAAACGCTGGAATTCGCCTTACAAACGGTAATAGTAAAGACAAGCTGCAAATAGCCAACAGCTAATTGGACTAACAAGTTAGGTTGTATTATAATTGGGTGGTGTCTGGGATTCGTTGAGATAGCAGTGAATTGTATAATCTATACCCGGTTTTGTAGGGACTTGCTATAGCAAGTCCCTACTGTAGGGGTTCGATATATCGAACCCCTACAATAAAAATAGCCAATCTCAACGATAATATGACACTACCTTATAATTGAGGGGATTGCTTCATCCGGCAGCTGCCGGACAGCCTTTCGCAATGACGATACTTCGGCTTATTTGTCATTGCGAAAGTGTGAATTCTCCCGCTTTAGCGGGAGAATGAAGGCTTGGGGCAATCTCCAGTCTTCCTTCAACAACATCGTTTGTCAATACAGCTAACTGCTAACTGCCATCAACTATCGACCATCGACCATCAACCATCAACTATCGACCATCGTTATTATATGAAAATCCTCATCCTCAACGGTCCCAATCTCAACCTACTGGGTAAACGCGAACCGGAAATCTACGGTCGTCAAACTCTGGAAGATATTAATTTCGCCCTTGCCAGCAGCTTTCCTGCCGTACAATTCGACTGCTTCCAGTCCAACTCCGAAGGCGCTTTGCTGGACAAACTGCAATCGGAAAAATATGATGGCGCAGTTTTCAATCCCGGCGCTTTTACCCATTATTCTTACGCGCTTTACGACTGCATCCGCGCCCTGCCTTATCCGGTAATTGAAGTTCATTTGTCCAACACCGCCGCCCGCGAAGAATTCCGCCGCAAATCGGTCATCGCCCCCGCCTGCCAAGGCAGTATCATCGGTTTAGGCAGCCAGGGTTACCATTTGGCGGTGCAGGCGCTTACAGAGAAATGACAATTGACTAATGATGAAGTGTAAATTCGATATTGAAAAAAGTTTAGACGTGGTGTCAGATTTCCTCGTCTGACACCACATTAATCTGCCTGAAATGAAAGTCATCACAAAAATACTTTTACTATCCATCCTGTTAACAATCTCCAGCTGCGGCGTCTTCGACACCCGCGAACCGGAAAATCCCGCTGGTTCTTCCAATATCTGGAATCCTCCCGCTAATCCCCGGCAGGTACTGGATAATATTTCCACCTACTTTGCTCTGCGGGACGGCGTTCTTTATATGAAATCGTTTGCTCAGCCCGGTTTCGCCGATTCCGTTTATCAATTCCAGCCGGACTATACTTCCCCCAGCTACGATTCCACCCTCTTTTCCGTCTGGGGCTACGACAACGAATTACAATTCATCCTCTCCCTTTTCTCGCCCGATTTTCTCCCGGCTGATTCCCTCTGCAGTATTGTCTTCAATCCGGAAAACGAACCTCCCGGCGAATTTTACCCCCAATATCGGGAAAATTATCTCATCGAACTGCATCACACCAATCCCGGCCTGCCTTCCCAATTTTCCGGCAAAGCCGATATCCGCTTCGACCGTAACTTGAGCGGGGATTGGGTGATTATCGAATGGAAAGACGAAAATTCCGGCGGCGTTACCCTTACCGAACTCAAATCCGCAGTGTCCAATTGATTTTTATGCGATTTTTAGTTAAATTTAGAAAATATGGCTAATTCTGCCGCTAATAGTCACCACAGCTGCGGTTAATATGCTCTAAACCAATGCGGATCCATTCTTTATACATAGTGATATGTCCCATAAATGACTATATAAGGAAAATCGTAACAGTTTAGCATTTTGAAAAACTCTATGAAAAAGGGGTCATTCCGAACTTGGTTCGGAATCCAGCGCCTTTGCTTTTTGTGTGCTTTTTAATGCACTGGATGCTGAAACAAGTTCAGCATGACCATTTACGGAAGGTTTTGGATAATGCTAAAATGATACGGAAAATCTTATTAATTAGATATTCTTCACTTCGTTCAGAATGACCAACTGGGAAAAATGTGAAAAATATTATAAATAGTTATTTCCGGGACCGAGTAATTATCTTATGTCTTTCAGCCATTGCTTTGGGTTATTTTGCCTGTACTAATCCCTTTGCGCCTGCTTTAGGAGAAGCAGGAGGTTCCCAAGTCCCCGTCGCTTCCAGCATCGGCGGGATGCTGGAACTTTTCCGCTATTCCTATAACGCGAAGGATTCCCTGTACTACAGTCAAGTCCTAGATTCTTCTTTTGTCTTTGAATATTACGATGCGGAAAATTCCCGTTACGACCAATGGTACCGCAACACCGATTTGAAAGCCACCGCCGGGATGTTTCATAATTATGAAGTCATCGACCTGAATTGGTACAATCTCCTGCCTGATGATTATAATTTTTATTTCGAAGACAGCTTGAAAGAAATTCTGGTCAATTTTAATTTAACGCTGGACAATACTTTGCTCTATGGTTTCGCCCGGTTCGAGTGTTATAAACGCGCCGGTTCCACCTTTAAAATCTTATCGTGGAAGGATGATTTCTAAAAAACTGAGCTTGCTTGCGGCATTATTAGTCTTTTACTCCACACTCTGTTTCGCGGAGGAAAAACCCCGCATCGCCCTCCTCATCGACGATTTTGGGCTTAATCCTCCGGAAAACGATTTGATGATGCAGTTCGCCTATCTGGATTGCCCCTTCGCCGCAGCCATCATTCCGGGTCTGCCCTATTCCACTCAGCTGGCGGAATTGTTTCACCAAGCCGGTAAAGAAGTAGTCATCCATCTGCCAATGGAATCCAGCGATCCCGAAACGGTAACCGAACCCTTGACTTTGACTGTTTCTATGACCACCGAAGATATTCGCGCCATTGTTTTCAAAGCGATTTACGATATTCCCTACGCTTCCGGTATTTCCAATCATCAAGGTTCGCTTTTTACCGGGGATAAAAAAGCGATGAGCCGCCTGGCGAAAGTTTTGAACGATACTACCCTGTATTTTTTCGATAGTTTGACCGCGCCCGGCGGAACCGCTTATAAAATTTGCCGCGCTAACGGCATCCCTTCCGGCAAACGCGATGTTTTCCTCGACACTGATTACACACCCGGCGATAGTTTCGATAATCGGTTGACACAATTCCTCAATCTTGCCCGCCAGCGCGGGTATGCCATCGCCGTCGCCCACCGTTACCCGGAAACTCTGGCAAACCTGCAAAACTTCCTTGGCTCCGACCAAGCCGTCGAATTTGAATTTGTCTATCCTTCCGAACTGATCGATTTCAAAGTCTTGAAGAAAGGAAAAGACAAACAGGATGATTAACCTGCTTAAACTGTGATATAATCAGTATGCGTTCCCACGCCGGAGCGGGGGAACGAGGATAAAAATCGCACCAAGAAGGTGGTGTCGACTCTCTGTGGTCGACACCAATAGCTTGTAATATAGGGATATGCTGTCGACCGCAGAGGGTCGACAGCACACGGTTTTGCTCATTTTCTTTTTTTTAGGAAAGACTTTATGACGGGAATCCCGCTTTTGCTTTTTACCAAAGTCTAAAGTCTAAAGTCCGCTTTTTTCTTGCTACTTGCTACTTGTTACTTCCTTTAACCTAACCTGGAAATTTTATGCGCCTTGGTGTCAACATCGACCATATCGCCACCATTCGTCAAGCCCGCGGCGGCAGCGAACCCGACCCGGTAACCGCCGCCGCTTTAGCCGAATTAGCCGGCGCTGACGGCATTGTCTGCCATCTTCGGGAAGACCGCCGCCATATTCAAGACCGCGATCTGGAAATCCTTAGAAAAACCGTGCGGACTCATTTGAACATGGAAATGGCTGCAACCGAAGAAATTGTCAATATCGCGGTAAAAATCAAACCGGATATGTGCACTTTAGTGCCGGAACGGCGGCAGGAATTGACCACCGAAGGAGGTCTGGATGTGACCGCCGCTGCAGATAATCTCGCGCCGGTGATTAAACTTCTGCAGGATAACCGCATTACCGTTTCTCTGTTCATCGACCCGGCTATCGAGCAAGTCAAAATGGCGGCTAAGCTCAAAGCCAATTTCATCGAACTGCATACCGGCGCTTACGCCGACGCCGACGATGACAATACCGCCGAAATCGAATTGGGAAAACTGAATTCTATGGCCATAGCCGCCCATAAACTTGGTCTGAGGGTATCCGCCGGACATGGTTTGAAATATCGTAATGTCCAGCTGGTGGCGGAAATCGAATATATTGAGGAGTTTAACATCGGACACAGCATTATCTCCCGCGCAGCTTTAGTCGGGATGGATCGCGCCGTCAAAGATATGAAGGCGTTAATCAGTTAATCGGTTAATCAGTTAATTAGTTAATCAGTTAATTGGTTAATAAGCAAAATTGTTGTTTAATTGATAGATTATTCATGATATAAGGCGCAATAGTGATAGAAATCAACAAAGAGCGTCTGGTTATCCAAGCCGTAACCGGCGAAATTTCCCATCCCTCTGCTAAAACATCGCCCTACCGGATAGGCCCGGACGGAATGCCGCGCGCTTTCCCTAGTGTCGGTTCCATCTGTTACAATGTGAAAATCGGCGATTTGGTAAATGCCTTTCAAGCCGACCATGTGGAACCCGGCGTTTCTATCAAAAACAAGGAAAAATCCAGCGGCTCTGCCGATTTCAACTTAGGCTTAAACTTCCTCGCCTGTATCGGGAATCCGGCTAAAGTTATCACCGGTGACGCCAAAGGCGATAAAGGTTTCGTCACCGGCAAACACGGCGGCATCGAACATATCTTAGTGCATTTCGGACAGCGAACTCTGGAAAAATTGACCATCGGAGACAAGATTCAGATTAAAGCCTGCGGCGTAGGTCTGGAAGCGCCGGATTTTCCCGGCGTCAAAATTATGAACATCGATCCGGATTTACTGGAAAAAATCGACCCTATCCCCGATGGCAATAAAATCAAAGTCCCAGTCACCCATCTCATCCCCGCGAAAATTATGGGTTCCGGTTTAGGCAACGACAACGCTCAAATCGGCGACTACGATATTCAGTATTTCGATAAAAAAGCCGTGGCGGAGTATCATCTGGACACCATCCGTTTCGGCGATTTAGTCGCGATAATCGACGCGGACAACACCTGGGGCAGGATTTATTTGGAAGGCGCGGTTACCATCGGCGTGATCGTCCATTCCACCTGCGTCACCGCCGGACACGGCCCCGGAGTCACCTGCATTATGACTTCAAGTCAAGGTTTGATAGAACCGGTCATCACTCCGGACGCCAATCTGGTGAAATGGCTGACTGTGGAAGATAATACACAGTTTTAAAAACACTGAATTTACTATTAATACAATAATGCTCCTTCTTTGAGGCTGCTATGATTAAATCTTTCTTATCCATCGCACTTATCCTTGTGACATCGGTTTTTGTTTCCGCTCAGGATTTTTCCTTCACTTGCAGCGAACCTACGCTTTCCGGCGCAGTGAATCTAGTGACATCTTTTCACGCCGATATTGACAATAATTCCGCTTCACAGATAATCTTCACCTGCGATTTCGATACCGCCGGCTACCCGCCGACTTGGTTTTTCTCCTGGTGCGTAGGGCTAAACTGCCTGCCGCCTTGGATATTCCAGACTCCCGATACCATCGCCGCCGGAGCATACGATACGGTGACGGTATATTTAACTCCTACAGACACGGTTACCGATTCCGCATCGGTTACTATGCGAGTGTATCCCGAAGGCAATCCCGGCGCAGCGCAATCTATTACTTTTACCGTCCAGTTGGAAACTTCCATTGAAAACATCCCCGGTCAGACGCCGCTTACCTTCGACTTATCTCCGGCTTATCCCAATCCTTTCAATCCGGTAGTGCAGTTGGAATACACCATCGGTCGCTCCGGCTGGGTGGAAGCCGCGGTTTTCAACATCTTAGGCCGAGAGGCGGCGGTACTTTTCCAAGGGCAGCAAACTGCCGGGAATTACCATTTACAGTGGGATGGCTGCGATATAAATGGATTGCAGCTGCCCAGCGGCGTCTATTACCTGCAAGTCGATTTCGCCGGGCAGGTGAAGACGGCTAAGGTGGTAAAATTAAAATAGAAAGAACACATTCCCACGCTGGAGCGGGGGAACGAGAAAACCATCGACCATCAACCATCGACCATCAACTATTATAGGATAATCATGGAAAAAATCTTTCTGTTCACCGCCGCAGTTATGATGCTGGCTTTTTCTACCGATTTAGCTTATTCCGCCGTAAATTTCACTCTGGAAGACATGAACGGCAAAATCTATAACCTGAAAGAACAACTCGGCCAAGGCCCCATTCTTATCGATTTCTGGGCCACCTGGTGCACCCCCTGTAAAAACGCTCTGCCGCATTTGCAGACCTTGAAGCAAAAATACGAAAAACAGGGGTTGACTGTCCTCACCATCAGCATCGACTCTCCTAAAAGTCAATCCAAAATCAAACCCTATGTATTGGCAAAAAAGTTCACCTTCCCCGTGCTTTTGGATCCAAACAGCGAAGTTCTGAAGCAGTTCAAAGGCAATTCCGTGCCTTTTCAAGTCATCATCGGCCAAGACGGTAATGTGATCGAAACTCACACCGGCTACAATCCCGGCGATGAGAAAGTATTGGAGGAAAAAATTGTGAAACTGCTGTCAGCCGGGAGCGGGAATGAATAAGATTGTTTGTCTCTTATCGATTTCATTGTTATTTCTGATTATATATCTTCCATCGGCGCAAAGCGTAGAGTATTCCGGCGGGCTAAAACTCCGCTGCGACTACGGCCGGGAAGTCGATCCGCAATCTTTGAACAGCTATCCCGACAACCACACCGACCGCAGATATTTCGAAGGGCTGTTCACTTCGGATTTCCTCTTCGACCAGCCCCGTTTCGGTGATAAATTACTTATCAGTTTAAGGATGCTGGAGTTTCAGCCTTCAGATGTGGATGGTTATCTGTTTCTCTTAGATGATGAACGCCGGCTGGAAGATAAAATCTATGCGCAATTGAATTGGGGAAATTTTGAATATTGGGCGGGCGATATCTATGAAACTTTTGGCAAAGGACTGGCGCTGAACTTATTTGAAAACCGCGATTTGTATTTCGATTCCGGTCTGCGCGGCGGAAAAATCAATTACCTGTCGAAGAAAATCCGTTTTAAGGCTATTTACGGTCAAGCCCGCAACTGGTATCTCGTCCACCGGGATAATGTCGGAGGCTTCAATGCCGAATACCGCCCCGTCGAGGGTCTGCTTACCGGCGCTTCTTTGGTGCATTATGAAGGCTTATCCGCCGAAGATGGTCCGGCCTATAAATCCCATTTTGACCCGGAAATCTACGCCGGATGGGACTTTTCTCCATTATCGATTTATGCCGAATACGCCGAACGGCGCGAGGAAAACTTCTCGGAAAAAATCGGCAGTGGATTGTTCACCTCCTTGACTACCTTTGTCAAAGGCGTTTCCGCCCAACTCAATTATAAATACTACCATTTCGGCCTGGAAAATTCCTTCGCCACTCCTCCCATCGTCCAGCGCGAATTCACCACCAAACTGCTGTCCACCCATCCCCATATTCCCTTGCTCACCGACCAGGTCGGCTATGAATTGGAACTATCCGCCGCCCCCCACGAACTGCTCTTCCTGACCTTTAATTTCAGCCAGTCCAGCCAGCATAATGGCAATAGTTTGCTGCCGGAAATGAATCAGGATTACGCGCCTTTTTGGGAAGCCTTCCTGGAAGGAGAGTATTTCGCCAGTCCTCAGTTGACCGCCAGAGCCGCTTTGGGTAAAAATCAGGAAGCCAGCAATAATTATTGGCAGGATAAAACCGGCGCACTGCTTGAAACTATCTATAATATCGACGCTTATTGGAGTCTGACTTTGCTGGGAGAACGAATGTGGACGGATAATCTGGAATTCAACGAATATTATTTCGATCATTACGCCGCGGTGACTTTAGGCCGCGCGCCTTACGGAAGTTTGACATTTTCCTATGAAAATTCCACTCGGGAATCCACCACCGAAGGCGACCAATGGCTGGGCGGGGAACTGGCTTTGACTATAAAAAATGAACACCGCTTGACTATCTTTTACGGACAGGAACGCGGCGGACTGAAATGCACTTCCGGTGTATGCCGCCCGGTGCAGCCTTTTGAAGGATTTAGGATTGGCTATGAAGGAAGATTTTAACAAAGTATTATTGAGGTAAAACAGATGACAGATATTTTATCAACAGAAAAAATCGGATTTTTTCTGATATTTTTTATTCCGGGATTTATTTCGATTAAAACCTGGAATATGTTAATTCCAACTGAAAGGATAGATTTTTCTAAGTCTTTTCTTGAAGTGATTGTCTATAGCTCCTTTAATTTTGCAGCTTTATCTTGGTTGATTATTATTATTAGCTCTAATAAATTCCCCAAGGATCATCCTTTTTTGTATCCGATTTTCACAGTTTTCATCCTTTTAATAATGCCAATATTTTGGCCTATAATACTTCTTAATATATATAAGTGTAAATTTATAGCAAAATATATAATCTCACCTTTTCAAAAACCTTGGGATTTTGTATTTAGCAAGCGGAAAAGCTATTGGATTATAGTTCATTTTAGAGATCGACGGCTAATTGGTGGACTTTATTCGGGTAATTCTTTCGCTTCTTCCGCTCCCGCGCCTGAACAGATCTATTTGGAACAAGTATGGATATTAGACGAAAAGGGAGGTTTTAAGGAACCTGTGCCGAGTTCGAATGGTATAATTATTATGGGCAATGAAGTACTGGCAATAGAATTCTTTACTAATCAGGAGTAATCATGAACAATAATCACAGCGAAAAAAAGGATAAAAGGTACTTGACCGAGGGATACGATCCTAATCAAAGAGGATATACTCCTAATCAAGGCAATATTGATACTACGAAACCTCCACAAGGCGGCTCTGGAGTAGTACTAAGCAATCCAACGGGTTCGCAAAATCAAACAAAAGAGAAAAAATCTTCTTAAAACGGTATCAATTATTATTTGAAACTGTGAGATATGATCCCCACCGTCAATATAGTTATCAACACTATCCCCATCAAATTCATCACAAATCCCTTTTTCGCCATTTGCGGGATAGTGATTTGACCGGTGCCGAAGATGATGGCATTGGGAGGAGTGGCGACCGGCAGCATAAAGGCGCAGGAAGCCGCTATCGCCGCCGGAATCATCAACAATAGAGGATTAATTCCGACTCCATCCGCCACTCCCGCCAGAATCGGCAGTATCATCGCTGTAGTCGCCGTATTGCTAGTCAATTCGGTAAGGAAGATTACCAAGGTAATCACCACAATGATGATGACTAAGTCCGGCGCTCCGGCGAATAATTCCACTTTTTTCCCGATCCATTCCGCCAAGCCTGTCACTTTAAATCCATCCGCTAAAGCCAATCCACCTCCAAATAACAATAGAATTCCCCAGGGCACATCCTGAGTATGTTTCCAGTCCAATAATCGTTGATAACCATATTTTTTCGAAGCCGAAATAAGGAAAAGCAATATCGCTCCGAACATGGCGATAGTCCCGTCTGTTATATCCGGCAGATAAGTTCTGACACCGGGCAAAGTGAAACTGCCAAATTCTTTGGGATCAGCCAATAGCCATAGCAATACCGTCAAGCCGAAAACAAAGGTCACCCGCTTTTCTTCCGCGCTCATTTTCCCTAAATCCGCCAATTCCTTCCGTATAACTTCTTTCCCACCGGAGGAACTTTTGCTTTCCAGTTTATAAGCGATTTTCCCCAGATAGAGCCAAGCTAAAGGCAGATAGACCACAATCAGAGGCAGTCCGATTTTCAGCCAGCTGCCGAAAGTGATTTTTGTCCCGTACAGTTTTTCCACCACATTGGCTAAAACGATGTTCGGCGGCGTGCCGATTAGGGTGCCGATACCGCCGATAGACGCGGCGTAAGCCGTCCCCAGCATCAAAGCCATGCCGAAATTGCCGGGGGGTGAATTTTCCACAGTTTTACCCTTGATTCTCTCCACTACCGCCATAGCGATGGGCACCATTATCATCGTCGTTGCCGTATTGGAAATCCACAGCGAAAGGAAGGCGGTGGCGAGCATAAACCCCAGCAGCAGCCGGGTTTCGGAGAAACCGACCATCCATACGGTTTGCAGGGCGATGCGTTTGTGCAGATTCCACCTTTGGATAGCAGCGGCGATGATGAATCCGCCGAGGAAAAGGAATATCAGGTGGTTGGCGAAGGGCGCAGCGGCTTCCTGCATCGAGCATATTCCCATCACCGGGAACAGCACCAACGGCAACAACGAAGTGGCGGCGATTGGAATGGCTTCCGTCACCCACCAAAAAGCCATTAACACCGCGATGGCCGCCATATCTTGCCCGGCGGAGCTCAGCCCCGCTGCCGGCGGCAGCAGAACAATGAGCAGGAAGAGGGCGAGGCCGGCGGGGATTTTCCAGAGGGAAGATAACATAATTGAGAATTAAAAATTATGAATTAAAAATTGAACTGACTATTTTTATTGTTCTATTTAACACCTCATCATTATGCTCCCCCCCCACAAACCACGCTTCATACCCCGACGGCGGCAGATACACTCCCGCTTCCAGCATCCGGCGGTGGAATCCGGCGAATTTCTGCATATCGCATTTCTGCGCCGATACATAATCCGTTACCGGATGATCGCTGAAAAACACGGTCAATAATCCGGTCGAGTGATTGATAGTGACCAGTATCCCTTTTTCCGCGAAAACCTTCGACAATCCCACGACCAGCTTGTCCGTCTTTTCCTTCAATTCTTCGTAAAATCCCACTCGATCCAGCTCCTGCAAAGTAGCGATCCCCGCCGCCACCGACACCGGATTGCCGGATAAAGTCCCGGCTTGATAAACTTCGCCGATCGGAGTCAGTTTCGACATTATTTCCCGCTTCCCCGCTAAACCGCCGATGGGCATCCCTCCGCCTAATATTTTCCCCAGGCAGATTATATCCGGTGCGATGCCGTAAACCTCACAAGCCCCCCCTCGAGCGATGCGGAACCCGGTGATCACTTCATCGAAGATGAGCAGCGCCTCGTATTTCGCCGTCAAACGCCGCAATCCTTCCAGAAATCCTTCCTGCGGCAATACCACTCCCATATTGGCGGCGACCGGTTCGACAATGACGCAGGCGATTTTATCGCCTATCCGGTGGAACAGCGCTTCCGTCTGCTCTAAATTGTTATAGGGCAGCGATACCGTCAATTTCGCTAATGCTTCCGGCACGCCGGCGCTGCCGGGGATACCCATAGTGGCCACGCCGGAACCGGCTTTGACCAGCAGACTATCGGAATGACCGTGATAACAGCCGTCGAATTTTACGATGATATCCCGCTTGGTGTATCCCCGCGCTAAGCGCAAAGCGGTCATACAGGCTTCCGTGCCGGAACTGACCAAACGCACCATATCCGCGCAAGGGAAACGGTCGATAACCATTTCCGCTAATTCCGTTTCCGCTTCGGTGCAAGCGCCGAACGACAGTCCGTTTTCCGCCGCATTTTTCACCGCTTCCACCACTTGGGGGTGGCAATGCCCTAAGATCAGCGGCCCCCAGGACATCACATAGTCGATGTATTGCTTGCCGTCGGCGCCCCAAATGTAAGCGCCTTCCCCCCGCCGGACGAACACCGGTTCTCCGCCGACGGCTTGGAAGGCGCGGACGGGGGAATTGACCCCGCCGGGGAGGAGGGAAAGGGACTTGGAAAAAATATCTGTCTTTGTCGACAAATTTTTCATAAAGTTTGAATTAGGATTAGGATGCTTGTGATAGATTATTTGAACCGCTGATAAAAGCTGATTAAAAGCTGATTGCGCTGATTAAAGCAAAGTAAAAGCAATTAACAGGGATGAAGGGGATAAAGTGGATAAAAGCAAAAGCGGTTAGTAGAGAATTACGAATTTTAGTTGTCGGGGCGAGGCATGCCTCGCTCGCTTTCGCTTTTCGGGGATGGAATAATTAAACCGCTTTTTCAGCGATTCAATTTACTGCTTGCTTCTTGAGAAGTATTTTAATGCTTAATAGCCATAATAGCCTGTTAATGCTTTTGCTTTAATCCTGAATATCCTGAATATCCGATGTCAATTTGCTTTTATGTTTGCTTTTAAATTTAGTATTAGATTTTAAATTTTACATATTAGATATTTGCCTTTAAATCCCCTTCATCCCTGTGAACTAATCTTTGCTTTTTCTTTGACCTTTGACCTTCTACCTTCCCATCCACTCCGCCGCTTCCACCGCATGATAAGTCAATATCATATCCGCGCCCGCCCGCTTGATCCCCGTCAAAATCTCCATCACCACCCTTCTTTCGTCGATCCAGCCCCTCTCCGCTGCAGCTTTCACCATCGCGTATTCCCCGCTGACATTGTACGCCGCCACCGGCACATCGGAGATTTCGCTCACTCTCCGAATCACATCCAAATAGGCTAAAGCCGGTTTGACCATTACTATGTCCGCCCCTTCTTCCAAATCCAGCCGCACTTCCCTTAAAGCTTCCCGCGCGTTAGGCGGGTCCATCTGATAGCTTTTGCGGTCGCCGAATTGCGGCGCGGAACCTGCAGCTTCCCGGAAAGGCCCGTAAAATCCCGATGCGTATTTAGCGGAATAAGCCATAATCGCGGTATTTTCGTACCCCGCATCGTCCAAACCATCCCGGATCGCCTCGACTCTACCGTCCATCATATCCGACGGAGCAGCTATATCTGCTCCGGCTTTGACGAAACTGACCGCCTGCTTCGCCAGCAGCTGCAAAGTGGCGTCATTGTCCACATACCCGTCTTTAATCACTCCGCAATGTCCGTGGTCGGTGTATTCGCATAGACACACATCGCAGATGACGCATATTTCCGAGACTTTATCTTTGACCGCCCGCACCGCGTTTTGCACCACTCCGTTTTCATCCCACGATGAGGATCCGGTTGCGTCCTTACTTTCCGGGATGCCGAAAAGAATGACGGCGGGGATACCCAGTGCATAGGCTTCGGCGGCTTTCGCAGCAATGTTATCCGGCGACATCCGGTAAATCCCGGGCATCGCTTCCACCGGCTGCATTATATTCTTCCCGGCAACGGTGAATAACGGCAGAATGAAATCATCCGGTGTGACCATAGTTTCGCGCACCATCCGGCGCATAGTTTCGGTGCGGCGCATCCGCCGCCCGCGTTCTATAGGGAAAGGCATTTTCTTCCTTTAATATATGATATATGATATGAGATATATGATATATGATTTAAAAGCAAAAGCCGCTGAATTAGTGGCAATACTACCGCGCTAAATATACCAAATATTTTTATCAAAAGAAAGCAAAGCGGTAATTTCTGTTACAATTGCACACAATTTTATTGCAGTTTTACTAAAAAGATCGTATAATTTGGAAAAATCGGAGTCGTATATGAGCCTGCTTGGCAATATTTTGTGGATCATTTTCGGCGGGGGAATCGTCCTCTTCATCCTATATCTGGTGGGAGGACTATTGCTATGCCTGACCATCGTAGGGATACCGTTCGGTTTCCAATGCGTCAAATTGTCGATGTTGGCGCTATTCCCTTTCGGCCGCAAAGTAGTGGAAGTAGAGCGGGGGACAGGATGTCTGTCCACCGTGATGAATGTGTTTTGGATTTTAATCGGCGGGATTTGGATAGCCCTGGCGCATCTGCTTTTCGGAGTTTTGTGCGCCCTCACTATCATCGGGATTCCTTTCGCCAAACAGCATCTGAAACTGGCGGGATTGGCGTTGCTGCCGTTCGGGAAAGTGATTGAATGAAGGCAGGTGTTGGGTGTTAGGTGTTGGGCGCTGGTGAAAAGCAAAAGCGAGACTCGAAGGAAATTCACTGGAAATTATGGAAATAAAGCAAATATTCACAGTGAATTAAAAGATTGTTTTGAGTTTTGAGTTTTGAGTTTTGAGTGATTAAATCCTGTAAATCTTGTTAATCCTGTCAAAATCGTCTTTGCTTTTCCCTAAATCCCAAATCCCAAATCCTAAATCCTGCTTTTTATCCCCTTCGTCCCCGTTAATTGCTTTTGATTTGCTTTTGCTTTGCTCTTATTAATCAGACCTTTTTATATTTTACATCGTGTTCAGTTCCACATCTGATAAAAAAGGCTGGATTCCCGCTTTCGCGGGAATGACAGTACCGGGATTTGAGCATAATTCATAAGGTTGAAA
>Ga0172368_10001911_pt1 | contig 27426 bp, 36 predicted proteins | sample Lak11m_FD_114540 | JGI IMG/M metagenome (GOLD analysis project Ga0172368, IMG submission 114540) | Freshwater microbial communities from Kabuno Bay, South-Kivu, Congo - kab_022012_11m | ecosystem: Environmental > Aquatic > Freshwater > Lake | place: Democratic Republic of the Congo: South-Kivu...
AGTCTTACCCTAATATTATTAAAGAAGAAAACTATAAAAGATATAATACCTTTTGGTCCGTTTCTCATTGCGGGTAGTTTAGTATCGCTCTTCTTTGGTAGATTTATTCTCAATTGGTACTTAGGGTTAATGTAATCTTGGTTATAAGTATCCAAGCAGCAATATACCTGCAAATGCTATTGTAGCTGTTATTAACTTTTTCCAAATATCTTTTCTTTGTTTAAGGAATATATATTCAAATAAAATGATGCTAAATACCTGGGCATTATTTATAGCATCTACCCTACCCACTTCCCCACCTTTTGTATAGGCTATAAATGTACATAGGTTATATATCATATAACCAAACGCGGATAGAAAAAGATATTTAATACCCTCTTCGCGTAAATTACTTGCGTGTTTTAGAATACGCTTTGTATTAAATGAAATTACTATTATAGATGTTAAGAGAAATGACCAAAATAGGTATACTAACGGGGTTATATCCTTTACCACAAATTTATCTATTGTATAAGTCATACCAAAGAATATGCCGGCTAATAGTCCATATGCATGGCTTTTTTCTAAACTGAAGTTATGGCTGTTTAATATTATTATTGATAATAGTACTAGACCTATTCCTATATATTTCCATATATCGGTAGTTTCATTAAGTATTAAAATACCCATAACTGTGGATACTACAGCTGATAACGATATAAAAATAACAGATATACTTATATTCTTAACTTTGAAACTTTTCATGTAGAACATCAATCCAAATGTAGCCAGTATCGACCCAAGTAGCATGTAGGGCATTACGTTGGTATCAAAAACATCAAAAAGGCGATAGCGATCTTTACTTAAAAGGATTATCAACAACGCTACTATTGCTTGTGTAAAAAAGGTTATGAAAGCACTTACTGCCTCATCTATCTTTTCTTTATTTAATATTCTTTGTTGAAGTATCTCTGCTGCTGCTAATGCAATTACAGATATCAATGTGAATACAAACCAACTCATTTATAAATTGTATCACTATATCTGGTTAATCTTTATTGGGGTTTCTTTTGGGTAATGTGAACCAAAAAGTTGCCCCCTTCCCTGCTCCTGCGGAGGACATACCTATAGATCCCTTCATTTTTCCTATGTATTGTTTAGTTATATATAGACCTAACCCCGTTCCTTGTATTTCTGCCACCTTTTGATAAGAGTTATCAATCCTACCAAATTTAACAAATAATTTGTCTTGGTCTTCCTTGGCTATTCCAATGCCTGTGTCAGTTATTATTACTTTTATAAAATTTGGAATGCTCTCTACCGTTACACTAATTCCCCCTTGTTTAGTAAACTTTATGGAATTACCAATAATATTTAAGAAAATCTCGACAAGCTTAGATTTATCTGCAAAAGCTTCGTATGTCTTCTTCGTATCCCCTTTCATTTTTATATAAATACCTTTTTCTTTAGCTTTTATTTGTAATCCCTCTATATTGGCTTCTAATTCTTTATACACATCTAATTTTTCTATTTTGAATTGAGTTTTTCCATTTTCTAACCTAGATATATTTAGCATGTCATTAACAAGATTGTTCATATTATCTGCACTATCAATAACTGTCTGAATATAGTTTTTTTGTCCTTTTGTTAGTTTACCTTCCTTTTCTTGGTTTAATAGCCACAAATATCCCTTAATTATTGTGATAGGTGTTCTAAGTTCATGGGCGGCAAGAGAAAGAAAATCATCCTTCATTTTATTTAATATTTTTTCTTCTGTTATATTAGTCAGGGTTATTAAACATTCTGTTTTTTTTGATGCTTCATATTTAACGGTGAATACTGATAAATTAACATAGATGGTTCCCTCCATATTAGGGGTTTCTAACACCAAATCCTTTATACGATGCCCTGTTTTCGAATCATCGAAGCAGTATCTCTTAATATCAACGTGTCTGTTGCCTTGTTTTAGTTTTACTATATCGTTTATATTCTTTCCAAGGATATCTTCTGGCTCTAAGCCGAATGTTGTCTGAGTTGTTTTATTAAAAAGGGTGATTTTATAACTCTTATCTATGGTTATAACAATTTCCGAGATGTTGTATAAAATTTCCTCTGTTCTCTTTCGTTGCTCCAAAAGCTCTAAATTCTTGATATACAGCTGTTCTGTTATTTTTTTGATACTAATGTTTTGGGGCATTAGTACTATTGTACTAATATATTAGAGTTCTTTGTAGTAGGTAGGCCTGAATATGCTTGACAGTATTGAGATAATAAATATGATACTTATATTGAGTATGTAAATTGGGGTTTTTACCTATAAGAAAAGAACATAAATTATGGAACTTAAAAATCATAGAGATTTAGAAACAATTAAATTTGGTCAACAATTGGTATTCGATGCCTATGGGTGTGACTATGAAGTCATGGATAGCATCACAGAATGCACCAAAATACTTAATGAGTTGGTTGATCTTATTAAAATGAGGAAACTATTAGAGCCCGTAGTTGTGAATGCTTCCCCAAATACTGCGGTGGGTGGAGAAGATCCCGGTGGTAATAGTGGTTTTGTAATAGTGCAGGAATCTCATATTAGTATTCATACATTTTCTAAGAGAGGGTTTGTAACAATAGATGTTTATTCGTGTAAATCTTTTGATGAAACCTTGGTTATAGATTATCTTAGAAATAAATTAAAACCTAAAGATTTCGATACCTTAAGTTTAGGTAGGGGTTTGAAATATCCCAAAGAAAACATATATTAATAGAGTGTGAAGGGTTTCTTTCTTAAGGTATATTTTTTCAAGTATTTAACGGGGTTCCATGTCGTTTTTTCATGTCGTAGATTTGCTATACCTAGATCTTGTTCATAGTTCATGTGGGTACATCCACGTTCCTTCATGTATTTGGCCGTCATATGTTCTATATACTGTGAACCCCCTTTAACCTCTGGGTGGAATTTTCCAAAATGCCCCACATAATAACCATCATTTAATATTTCATTTATTGTAAATCCAACTAATTTGTTATCTATATATATGCCTATATTAAGTAGGTTAAAGTTGCGCGCGTGTTTAATGCATTTTTTTATAGCCTCTAACTCTGTGTTGGTTTCTTGCCTCGTTTTGTTTTTCAGTTTTTCCCATATTAAAAAAAGTTCTTCAATATCTTGTTGAACTTTTGCATCATTTATATCTATATTTTCCACTTTGTGATTGGGATAATTTGCTAGGAATGAATGGATTTTTTTCCTCTTTGTGTGAAACTTTTCACCTAGTAGGTTTGTTGTTTCATCTACACTTATAATGTAATCAAAATTGTCTCTGTCCTCTAGGATTTCATATGCCTCTTTCAGCTCTTCCCAGTTTTGTTTTATGCAATGTTCTGGTATCACGTTAATATCCCCAGATAATCCCTTTTGAATTAAATAATTTGTCAAAGTCTCAATTGTTTCAGGTAGCTTATTTTCTCCTATAAACGTGTATATGGGATGTTTGTCTATATAGTCGTCATATTTTATGATCAAGTTATCGTTCAAGACAGAGTATTCACAATTGCCGTCTACATCATAGAAAAAACGTCCTGTGAAATGATGATCGGAATAAGGGGGGAAGCTTTTCTGAACTTTGTTAAAGATTTCTGCGTCTGTTATGTCGAGTTTTTTGAATTCAGGAAACATCTGTTTCATAAAACTTTACAAATAATACATATTTGTTACCATTATATCAATAGTATGCCTTTATCTATTAAAGACAAGACATCTCTTTTTGGAGTTACTTTATTTTTACTACTTACTATTTGGTGGGTTCTCATCAATTTAGGTTATTTTGGGGAACGTGGCCTTTGGCATGATTTGTTCAGTGATATCTATGGAATTCTTGCTCTATTTGGTGGTCTATCTGGTTTTGTTGTTGCTAAAAAATGGGGAGGGTTTCAAAGCTATTTTGGTAAGGCAACTATATTCCTTTCTCTAGGCTTGCTACTACAGTTTTTTGGTCAGATTTCCTACTCTTATTACTACTATGTGTTGGGTATAGATAACCCATATCCCTGTATTGGAGATTTTGGCTATTTTGGTACTATCCCCCTTTATGTTTTAGGCGTGTTTTTTATAGGTAAAACCTTAGGTATAAAACAGATACTTAATAATGCATGGTACCTGTTTTTAGCTATTTTGGTTCCCGCTTTAATGCTCTTAATCAGTTATTTTGTGTTTTTAAAAGATATAGAAATCGATTGGGCTAGCAATTCTGTATTGTTTCTAACGCTATCAAATCCATTAGGACAAGCAATTCTTATATCTATGGCGATATTAACCTATCTACTTTCCTTTGGTAAGTTAGGTGGTGTTATGAAGAACAAAATTTTATTACTTCTCCTAGCTTTATGTGCTCAGTATCTTGCCGATTTCGTTTTTCTCTATAATACTAGCCGGGGGGAATGGGTTCCTGGTATGTATAGCGACTATTTATATCTCTTAGCCTATTTCTTGATGACTTTAGGTATAGCTAAATTAGCTTCAGTTTATAGGGATATAAAAGCCAATAAATAAAATGAGCAATTATACACAGGCTGCACAAATTATTATAAACGAACAACAACAATTAATAGGTCCTTTAGCTAACGATCTAGCTAAGAGGGTGTCTGGGTTGCAACTTCTACCGAATAATCAAATAACTATTACCGGGGAGCCTAAGTCTGTTCTAAGCCACTTAGTTACTCAATATAAATCCTTGTTTGGAGATTCTTCTGTGGATGTTTGTAAATATGCTATAAAGCGACTCTCGGTTAAATTTAAATCAGGGGAATTACCTGATATATTGATTTAGTTTATCCACGAAAAGTTTAATTTATCAAATCCGTAGGCTATTTTATAACTTATCTCGAATTTTAATTTTTCACCTTTTACTACCCTACGTACTTCTGTAGGTACTATAACAGGCATATTCATATCGGTTGTTTCCCAGGAGGTAACACCTTTGCACAACTCGATTTTCGAATAAATTACAAAACTGTTGATTGTTCCACTTTCTAAAGCCTCAAACTCCCCCAGAAATCTTTGATCTAATTTGTTCACCTTACTGAAATCTATTGTATTAATTAAAATTTTATCTGTAATTTTGTTGAGGATTCTTTGTTTCACACCCGAGTTTCTAGCTTGAATAATAAAAGGCATTTCTGCATCATAAAAATTGAAATCATAATTACAGAATTGTATATAGTTCTCAATTTTATTAGGTATGAATTGTGTGGTGTTATTTGTTATTCCGGATTCAATTAGGTTGTTTAATGCTGGTACTTGTTGTTCTGCTATCAATGCTGTATCTAGCATTTCCATTACCACAATATCTACCATGGGTAGCCGCGCATCTTTTAAATCTTTATTTATTATTTCTACTTTTGAAGATAGTCTATTATTATTGACATTACTTAGGGCCCATTTAGCTACGTCGGGGTTTATTTCAACTGCATACACTTTTTTTGCCCCCGCTTTTGCCGCTAAAATTGCCATAATACCAGAACCCGTTCCTCCATCTAAAACGATAGATTCAGGGGTCACCAATTTATTCAATGCTTTTTTAAATAGGAGAACTCTTTTTTTGTCTAAGAGACACTCCCCTATCATCATCATGTTACTAAAATTATCCATATTTTTTATTATATCAATTTAATAGTTAAAAATACTTCCTCCTTATACAACGGAGGAAGTATCATCTATTTCAGGTATACGCTTGTTACATACCCGAGCAAGGCTAACCCTCCTACAGTTCCAACAAGCCCGAGGGTAATCAATACCCAGGCTGTAGTGGGGAGGTTCCTGAATATCTCAGGATAGAAGTAGTAGCTCAACACAAGCGTGAAGAGCGTGCAGGTGATGTTCCACACCTGTCCTAAGAGGAAAACCGGTGTTGGTGCGGCATTTCTGGAATTAACTTCCAGGGCTGCCGTATATAGCCAGGTACTTCCGGTCAACGCAATGAACGAGTGCAGGCGGCTTCGAACTGTTTCGCCGTAACTGGTAATCATTGCTGATATCATTGTTCCCAATAGCGCGAGCATATATCTTCTCCTTTTGTGACGGTTTTGCCTATTATACCATCTACCCATCGCTTTAATTGGATATGTACCACTTCTTACCTTTTATGTTATAAATAGAATATGTCTACTAATACAAAAACTACTATACTTTTGATTGAAGATGAGGCTGCCTTACTCAACTTATATAAACAAGTTTTATCTGATGCCGGATTTAATGTTATTGCTGTGGCAGAAGGTGAAATAGGATTCGATACTATTCTTGATAGTAACTGGGACCTTTTATTACTTGATATAATGTTGCCCAAAAAAGATGGCTTAGAGATTTTAAAAGAACTTAAAGATTATGATGATTGGAAAAAAGGCAAAGTTATTATGATGACTAATTTGAACAGTGAAGATATCATTAACAATGCTTTCTCTTTAGGTGCTGATGGTTATCTAATAAAATCTGAGGTTCAACCAGATAAACTTCTTGAAGAAGTTAATGGGTTTTTATCTAAGAAGAAATAGGTATTACCAATCCCCTTTTATTATGTAATAGCTAATGTTTTGTTTATCCTATTCCCTACCCTTTTCATCTCTTGGCATATTGTTTACATGCCCTGTTTTTTACGCTAACATTTATGCATGCCCAAAATAAATTTAAACTCATATAGAAGTGCATTTAGAAATTCTCAGGGTTTTACGTTAGTGGAGCTCTTGATTGTTATCGTTATCATCGGTATATTAGCCGGTGTTTTAATTTCAGTTATGGATCCTGCCAAACAACAGGCCAAATCCAGGAATGCAACTTTGAATGCATCCATTTCTAAAGTAGGTTTCGCATTAAATTCCGCAAAAGCTGGTAATGGTACCTTACCTTCAAGTGACGCTTTAACAGGAGAACTTGTTAACGTTGCCACAGGACCTTCCTGTAACTCAGCTGTTGCTTTAGATTGTACTTACTCCGTAGCTGGGGTTGTTTTACCTGATACCTGTTTAGCACAAGCTGCCGCTGCTACCGCTTATAGCACTGGCGGTACTACTAGATGCCAATTCGGAATACTATCTACAGGAGCTACCTTAAAGGATGGTGCCTTTAGAATCTATGGTAAACAATTTACCTTAGGTGCTGATCCTGAAAGAGTATTCATATTCGATTCTAAAGAAGGTTTATATGATTGTTTAAGAAGTGCTGGTGCTGTTTCTACTACAACCGCAGGTGCTTTAGCTGGTGATACCGCTTGTATGATTGCTGGTAAATAAGGAGAGTTTCTTACTAGGACTTTTATGACAACTGCCTATAATAACAAAAGACTAAATTCGAAAGGTTTTACCTTAGTAGAATTACTTATAGTCATAGTTATTATAGGCATTTTGTCTGGTGTAGCCATTACCGTTATTGATCCCATCAAACAACAAAACCGTGCCAAAAATGCCGTTGCGATCTCTGTTATAAATAAGGCTGCTTTAGCTACAGAGGGTTATATATCTGCTTATGGACACGTTCCAAGTGCTACTGAGTTTTTAGCAGGGTTAAAGGGTGCTGCTGCTGTTAGTGTGGCCCTTTGTGCTGCCGGTAATGTTACCCCTTGTTTCTTTACTATAAATGCTAATCCGTTACCTTTAGGATGTGTTACTCCTACAGCAGGTACTGCATATCCCGCTAGTGGTACTACCCAATGTTATTTTTACTATAACGCTACTCCTACAGGAGTTGCTAGTACCACATTTTCTATATATGCTCGTGCTTTTGATGATAATAATTCCGTAATAAGATACGATAATACTACTGGGGATGTTATGCGTTGTACTAATGGCACCCCTCCTACCGGTTGCGTTGCCTTTTAAAAACTATGTTTAGTATTTTAAAAAAAGATAATCAATTTGGTTTTACACTTGTAGAATTACTCGTTGTTATTTCTATAATTGCAGTACTTTCCGGTATTGCCTTGGGTGTTATAAATCCCACCAGACAAAAAGCAATTGCTACAGACACCGTTACCCGTTCTAATATGTTAAAAATGGCTGAGGGTATTAATGCTTACTATGCTTCTAAGGGGTCCATAACCTATCCAGGGCTTATTATTGCAGGTGGTACTTTTATACCGTTTCTAGGTCCCTCTACTTCTCCTGATCTTGTAGCTATTGCATATAAAACTGCTCCCGGGAGTTTATTTTGTCTTTGTAGAGCATCCTTAGCTACTCCAGCAACTGTAATCATATACCGTTCTAGAACAGGTAGCTTATCTGAACCGACTAGTACTTGTGCCACATATACTTGTAACTAATATGAATAAAAAAAATGGATTTACTTTAATAGAAATACTTATAGTCGTTATGATCATTGGTGTATTAAGTGGTGTCATGCTTAGAGTAATGAACATTAGCGATATAAATAAAAAAGCCCGTGATTCCCAGCGTGTAGCAGATATACGTAGAATACAAACAGCCCTAGAGTTATCCTATGTGGACACTAGAGTATATCCTACAGCTCCTACCCTATTGTCTATAACATCTACAGATACTCTCTCTACCTTTTTAGAATCCGGTAGTTATATAAGCGATGTTCCTGTAGATCCAATGCGTGCCACAAATACCACCTATGCTTATCGTTACGTATCTAGCGGTCCTACTGCTGGAAAGATATATTCTATCTATTATGCTATAGAGTCTGAGCCTACCACCAATAGATGTGGTGTAAATCCCTATTCAGGTTTATCAGTGGGGTGTGATCTTGTCAGAAATCCTCTTTAAAAAAAATACTCGTGCATTTACAGCTATGGAATTAGTAGTAGTTTGTGCCCTTATTCTCCTTGTTACTTCTCTACTTTTTATAACAGTAGACCCCTACGAAGCAAAGAAAAAAGCTAGAGATAATATTCGCCTAATGGATATATCAGATATAGAAAGGGTAGTTAATGAGTATAAGATAGACCATAATGTTTTTCCTGGGGAGAGAAATGTTTTGTATATTAGTAATGATCCTGATTGGTTACCCATACCTAGCATAACTGCATATATATCTCATTTACCTATAGACCCTATAAATAAAAATGGATATGTATATTCATATATTCAAGATGGTGACTCTTATGAGGTAACTAGTAAATTAGAGTATTTTACTAACTTCATGGATTCTGATAAGGGTAATGACCTTAATATGTTTGAATCTGGAACTAACTTATCGTTAATAAAAGGTAATTAATTATGCTACCATTGTATAAAAGATATGCATCTGCCCATTAAAGGATTTACTTTAATAGAATTACTTATAGTTATTTCCATAATAACTTTAATGTCCGGTATGGCAATCCCATCTTTTAGTTCATATATTCGAGGTCAAACAGTAAAACAAGCAAGAGAACAGGTAAAAAGCGATTTACGTAGTTTGCAAACAAATGCCTTAGGAGATGCTACTGTTTTTAATGCTTCCGGTGTTGCTGTTACAAATCCTATAGATTGGGGAGTTCTATTTGTTTCTAGCTCTCCCTATTACTATTACTTTGTTACCACTAATCCTAGTAGAACTATGGCTCTATGCAATGCAATGACCAGTCCCTCTGCTAGATATACTTTACCAAGCCCTGTTGTATTTGGTACTGATACTTGTTTATTTTTTAGTTTTCAAGACAGTAATACCCGTTGGGTGGGTGATAATAAAATACATATGACCAATGGTACTGATAATGACTGTTTAATTCTTAATTCTGCAGGGTTAATAAAGGTAGAAACAGTTTGTCCGTAATATTATGAAAAAAGTAACTACTATTAATAATAAAGGTATTGGACTTTTAGAAGTTATAGCTGCATTAGGAGTTGCTACTGTTGTTATCACATCTTTAGTTTCTCTATCGGTATTTACCCTACGGTCCTCTTTAAAAAGTAAGTTGTTACTAGAGGGGTCCAAAGTAGCTAACAGAGAAATGGAATTAGTCAGAGCTGATAGGGATAAGTACGATTGGAGAACCTTTTTGTTAGGTACCACCGGAGCGGGTGCTATTAGAGGAATAATAAGCTGTACATCCCCTACTAATGCAATTGTTTGTAATATGAATTGGTCTACAGGTGCCATAAATACGGGTTCTGCTGTTACTCCTTTAGGGGTATCACGAGGGTTCTTTATTAGAACCGCTCCTACTAACCCTGTACAAGTTACTGTTGTTACCTATTGGAAAGATGGTACCTCTACAAAAAATAACACACTACGTACAGAATTATCTAATTGGAGAGATACGATAGATATATCTAATTAACATGAAAAATAAGGGTTTTTCGTTAATTGAATTAATAATAGTGATAGCTCTTTTAGGTTTATCTGTAGGAGTAACCTCTGATATATTGCTATCTGTTACCTCCAGTTATAACAAAACGCAGGTTATGAATGAAATAGAACAGCAGGCTAACTTTGTATCGCTACGTCTAACTAAAGAGCTTAGAGAGGCAACCTCTATAGTAGAACCTTCTTCTGTAAATGTACCTGGAAACACTTTAACTTTTCTCGCTGGTAGCACGGAAGTTTCGTACTACTTAGATACTAGTGATAGCGGATTATATAGGAAAACGGTAGATCTAGTAGGTAATTCTGCAGTATCCCTTCTCACTGTTACCACTGGGATTGAAGGGGTAATACTAGAATGTCCAGGGACTAATAAGGATGAATGTTTTAACTTAGTAGAGGATAATCCTGCTATTGTTACATACTCCTTTACCTTTAGGAAACCTACAGGATCTCGTATAGATGCTACCTACTTATTGGAGGACACCTTTGTAATTAGAGGAACATATTAATGTACAACAGAGGGCAAGTATTAGTTGTCTACATGTTTATTCTGTTAATGGTATTTATTAGTGTTGTAGTGTTATCCTCTAGATTTTTTAAATCCCTTCGAAATTTCACGGTATCTGATAATGCGAGTAAGGCCACTTATGTAGCAGAGGCGTTGGCTGAAAATATTTTAGCAATGCCGGAACACAAATTAATAGACTATATAAATAATGGTAATTGTACTACCGATTGTTACTTAGCCTTTGAAGATGGTGCCGATGCTTTTGCCAAAGTAGAATTATTAGGTAACTCATCTTCTACCTATAAAATGAAACTACGTAAGGACACCTCTTCGGAAATAAATTTGGAAGGATATAATTCTGGGAGTTATGTTGATATATGCTGGGAGGAAAAATCTTCCATTACAGCAATGTATATGTATGAATCGGGTGGGGATTATCAAATTAAAAATTATGCATATAATGCCGTATCTTCTGAATATTCCAGTACCTTTGATGTTTCCTATCCTAACTATTCCTATCCAAATTGTTTTAGGGTTACTGCTTCTAATACCCCCGTACTTATCCGTTTACGGGCACTGTATGAAGATGCCTCTGTTAGTGTTATACCAGATCCCGGATCTCCCCTACCCAATCAAGGGTACTTAATAACTTCCTTAGGAAGATTTTCTGAGACTTCAAAAAAAGTGCTCGTATTTAAGAGATACTCTATTGCAGAAGATATTTTTGATTATGTTTTGTACCAAAAATCTATGGATACGGCATTGTCTAAGTAACCTTATTGTTGTAACATGAGTCTATGCCCGTGATAGGTTTAGACTTGGGAGAACACAGTTTTAGAGCCGTTGAAATGGAATACCGAAAGGGTATTTATACTATCCTAAATTTTGGACATTTTGAGAATCCCCAATTGAGTAGAAGTAACATGACATCTAAAAAAGATGTGTATAAAAGTGCTTTGAAGAGTTTTTTTTCTGAAGTTGGGTTTGGCACACCAGATGTGATATTGGGAATTGCTGATGCTAATGTCTTTATGCGTGTTCTTACTCTTCCAAAGATGAGTGATACCGATTTGAATAATACTATTACATATGAAGCTGAACAATATATACCCCTACCCCTTGATCAAGTTAATCTTTCTTATCAAAGGTTAGAAGGTGTTTTAGAGGATTCTCAGAAGATGCAAGTACAAGTTGTAGCTGCAAAGTTGGACAAACTTAAAGAATATGTAGATATGGTAAGAGGTTCTAATCTTATACCACGTGCTATTGAGCCCGAAACTATTGCTACTTCTAGGGCAATTATGGATACAGATGATATGACAGGTACTATTATTTTGGATGTAGGATTCTCCAGCTCGATTGTTATTGTTGTTTACCGTGGGATAGTTTACTTTACGCGTACAATACCTGTTGGTGGCGATGCTATTACTAAAGTACTGCAACAAAAACTGAATCTGGAATATTTCCAAGCTGAAGAATACAAAAAGACCTATGGTTTGGATCCCTCTCACTTTGAAGGAAAAATTTATGAACTTATTAAACCAATAATTGATTCTATTGTTAATGAAACCAAACGTGCACTACTCTTTTTTTCTAGAGAGAACGCGGGGGTTAATATCAAAAAGGCTATTATTACCGGTGGTTCTGTTATGATGCCAGAATTTTTAATGTATCTAGCTAATAACTTGGGAATCGAAGTCGCTTTAGGTGATCCAACCAAGCATATGACATTTGCCCCTAATCTAGAAAATCGTAAAAGTGTATTATTAGATAATGCTAATCTCTATACAACAGCGTTAGGATTAGCTATGAAGGGTTTATAAAAAACCATGGCCCAAAGTATAAACCTTATACCAAGACAAGAAATAGCGATACAGAAAGAGACCAAATTGCTTGGGGTTAGTACAATTGTATCTTTTGTTGTCCTTGGTTTAACCTCCATTATTGCTATATATTTTGTTATTGTTTCCACTTCCTTAAAGAGAAACGTTAAAGTGTTAGATGCTAACATTGAATCTTTGCGAAATGATATTAGATCCATGTCTAATATTGAGATAGTAGCAAGAAACATGGATAAGAAATATGCTGTTTTAAAGACAATATTTGATAATAGGTATTATTATTCAAAGTTACTTACTGAGTTATATGCTAGAAAACCTGAAGGGGTTTATTTGGCTGATTTTAATTTGAAACCTGGTATTGGTGTTGATGTTTCTGGTAGGGCTGATACCTATCTATCTGTGGCTGATTTTACCAATGCTCTTGTTGATAAATCTTTCGCTGGAGGTGATCCCTTATTGAAAGACTTGTTTACAGAAGTATCTTTGAATTCTGTTAATTTAGAGAGCAGCGACGGTGGTGCTACCTTTTCCATTTCAGTAAAATTTAATCCAGACAAATTAAAGGAGGTATTATGATAGGGTCTAATCTACTCGATAATTTAGACGAAAAAACAGCAGCTCCACAACCAGTTACTCCTCCAGTAGCTCCTTCTCCTGAGTTAAATATTCCCATAGAAGATACTCCAGACACGGATGTTGCTACTACTCCAGTAACTACTGCACCTAATACACCTGTTAACACTCCCGTTAATGTTACCCCAGAGGTTGCACCTAAAAGACCCTCTTTGGGGGGCATTATTAAAGGTACCGCTGAGAATGCCTTACCACACGATATGGATGTGGATAGAATAAAAGGTATTGTTTTGAATTTTATAGTTCCAATTATTAGTTTTGGTGTTTCCCTATTATTAGTCCTTTTGATAATTATGCCTTCTTGGAAATCTCGACCTATTTTGGAAGCAGAAATAGCACAGAAAACATCTATGAAACAATTGTTATCTGATAAGAAGCTTAAACTTACTACTTTGATTGATTTAAAAACTGTATTTGATGAGAATTTGGTTGTGGTAAATAAAGCGCTGGTAACTGAACAGTTAGTTCCGGAATTATTAACCGAAGTGGATCATATTGCGCGATCTACAGGACTAAAGGTAGACAGATTAAGTTATTCCTTGTCCCAAAATGAGGCGGGTCCTTTAGGGTATCCCCAAGTAGATATAGCTTTAGGTGTAGCGGGTACTTTAGATCAATTGGTAAACTTTTTTACGCTGACCGAAAATGCATCGCGCCTATTAGATATTTCTAGTTATAGGTATTCTGTTGGTAGTAGTGAACAAAATTCTGTGTCTGTTAGCTTATCTATGAACTCCCCATTTCTATCTGTGAGTTCTGAGGCTGTTATAGATGATCCTATAAATTTAGATATTCGTGATCAGTCTTATGCAAAGTTTATTACAAAGATAAAAGGTTTGACTTACTATGATCCTCTAGTTTTAACTCCTGTTGAGGAAATAGTGGAAACTCCTGAGGAGGAACCTACTCAAGGAGAAGATACTACGCCAACAGAAGAACTCCCTGTTCAATAGCTATATCTTCTTAGAGTTTTCTTTTCTCCACTTTTCTATCTCTGCATGATGTCCTGATAGTAATATTTCCGGCACTTTTTTACCGTCATATTCTTCAGGTCTTGTGTATTGTGGGTACTCTAACGTATTGCCCTCGAATGATTCTATGGATGCTGCATCTTCTTTTTCTAAGACTCCGGGGAGTAATCTAGTAATACTTTCCATGATTACTAACAAGGGTAGTTCCCCACCGGATAGTACGTAATCTCCTATAGATATAATTTCTGTGACGTAGTCCTCTACTCTAGCATCTACACCCTCATATCTTCCACTTATGAAAGTTATATTTTCTTTTTTTGCTAGCTCTTTTGCTTTTTCTTGTGTGAATTTTTCTCCTTTAGGAGATAAAAGTATTATGATTTGTTTATTAGGTATTTCGGATAATGCTTGGTGTATAGGTTCTATTCTAAGGAGCATCCCAGTACCTCCTCCATAGGTTTTATCATCTACGGTTCCATGTCTATCTATGGCATAATTCCTAAGATTAACAGTATTAACTGCTATCAATTCTTTCTCTATAGCCTTTTTAAAGGGTAATTCTTCAAGATGAGGTTGTATTAACTGAGGGAATAAAGTAATGATGTTAAATTTGAGCATTATCTTCTTCTAATAATACGTTGATGCGTATTTGTTCTTTTATTGCTTTGGCTATTGCCATTTCTCTAATGCTTTTGATTGTTTTACCCTCTTTACCTATAACAATTCCCATATCGTCACTTGCTACTTTTAACTTGTACACAAATAGACTGTCTTGTTTTTCTTCTGTGACAATAACTTCTTCTGGATGTTTAACTATATTTTTTAAGATAAATTCTAAAAATTCTTTCATTGTATTAATATACCACTAAAAGTTATTTAGCTGCTTGTTTAGCAACCTTCTTTTGAGGGTCTTTTGGTTTTACTTTATAAGTACCTGCTACTAATTGTTCTACAGTTTTAGTTATTAAAGCACCTTTTGATTTCCAGTCAGCGTATTTTTCTTTGTTGTATTCAAATTTAACAGGATTTTCAGATGGGTTGTAATGGCCTATTTGGTCCAAAAACATACCATTTCTTTTATCTTTTGTATTGGCAACTACTATTCTATAAGCAGGTGCGTTTCTTTTTCCGAATTTTGCTAATCTTATACTTATTGACATAACGGGTTAGATTCTAGCAGACGTTTCACAAAATGTCTACGAATTTATCCTTTCTAAAGCGTTTTCAGCCGCTTTCTGCTCTGCTTTTTGTTTGCTTCTACCTTCTCCTTCTCCATACTTCTCTTTTCCTAGGTATACTGATATTCTGAACATCTTTTCGTGATCAGGTCCCCAAGAATCTGATACTTCATAGTTAGGGGTTAATCCTGTTTTTTCTTGTGCTGCCTCTTGAAATCTTGATTTAGCATCTTTATATAGTTTTTTGTCCACTATATCCCCCACTTTGTAAAAGAGTTCTCTTGTTACAAATTCCCTACAAAAATCCAATCCTTTTTCTAAGAATACTGCCCCTAGTACAGCTTCAAAGGTATTAGCTAAGATATACTCTCTATCTCTACCTCCTGTAGCTTCTTCCCCATTGGATAATAGCAATAAACTGCCATAACCTAATCTTTTGGCTTCTTCCCCAATAGATTGGGTGCATACAATAGCGGATCTATAGTTGGTTAATTCCCCTTCGGGATCTGTAGGATAAGCATTGTATAGATATTCTGAGGATAGTAGTTGTAATACGGCATCTCCCAAAAACTCTAATCGTTCATTAGAGGGGTTTTTATAGTCAGCATGTTCATTAAGGTACGATCTGTGTGTAAAAGCTGTTCTAAACAGTTCTTCATCATATAATTCAATTTTTAGTATCTCAGCTGCTTTTTTTAGATCAAAACTCATTATTCAACCTTTTCAATTAATATATCAATCAAATCTTGCACAGTTTCGATGTTTTCTTTTTCTTCTAATAATCCTTCTGTTTGATATATTTCCTCTAAATCGGTTAATAAATCTACAAGATCCATTTCACCCATATTTAAGTCATCTTCAAAGTAGGAATCTTCGGATATCTCATCTAATTCCATTCCTGTCTTTTCAGATATTAATTGTGTTATTTGTTTTAAATATTCGTCCATATTTATTCTGCTAAAGTTTGTACTGTATCTTCTGCCTTTATCTTGTGAGCTTCATGTGGGATATGTTTTTCCACTACACTTCCCAAAACTCCGTTTACAAACTTTGAAGAAGTTTCATTTCCAAAGTCCTTAGCTAGTTCAACTGCCTCATCTATTGCTACTTTGGTTGGTGTTCCAATACCAAATAATAGTTCGGCGACTGCAATACGTAATATTATTAAATCGATTTTGGATATTTTATCTATTGGCCATTCGGGGGCGCTCTCCTCTATTATTCTATCTATCTCCCCTACCTTGGCTTGTACAGCAGCAATTATCTTTTTAGTAAGTTCTTCGTCTATATTTTCTTCTTCTAAAAGTTCTTTTGACATTAGTATGCATTCGTCCAACTCTGGTTCGTTGAAAATCCAACAGAACAGCGTTGTTAAGGCTATCTTACGTGCATTATGTCGTGGGTCAGTTGTTGATTTCATTAATTAAAACTTAAATTTTAATATACTCATCCACGTGAGGTCTTTTTATCCCTTTTCCATCTTTGGTCTTTACTGCTTGAGTAACAGACCTTTTGTTTCTGGCAAAGGTATCAATGCCTGATCTTGATTTCGAGCTTTTTCTTTTTGGTACTGCCATATATCTAAGTTTAACAAATTTATTTCTCTTGTGAAGTTAGTTTGTCACTAAGGTCACTATAGCAGGCAGTTTACTTGTATCCAAAGGTTTTGTCAACCTTGTAGTAATATGATAAAATACCTGTACTGGCCAGCCTTTGGCAGGACCAGAATACATACCAATATTTTATGTTTCAAGGAGAATTTGACTATGCCACCACGTGATGAACAGCCCTATGATGTTCCGGCAAGCCCCACGGCTTTTACGTATTTGAGTTTCGAAGCAAGGTGGAACCGCACCCACTCAGGTCTTCTTATTACAGTAGGTTCCCAAGAAGACATGCCCTATGGGTTTTATCGTCAGGCTGATGGAACCCTCCTGGTGCATCACTGCATTTTGAAGGACATCTATCTAGACCCGAACACGCTCACAATTGTTCGTCGCGGGTGACCCCGTTTGCCCGGCAATTGTTTGCAAGAGTCTTTCTAAGGAGAGAGACTCTTGTCTTTCTCTACTCTGTTTTTATCTACTTTTGTTTAGGATTGTGAAGTAACTTTTACCGAATTTTCTTTGATCTATAACCTTAAGTTGTGTGTCTTTTATTACCTTATGAATATCTAGTAACTCCCCATGAAAAAATACTATTAAGCCACTTTCTCTCAATATTTCTTCTAAGTTTTTCATTAGGAATACATGTGAGATGTCGTTGTAGAAGGGATCTAAAAAGACAATGTCGTAAGTATTTTCTGTATTACCTACAAATTTAACGGCATTACTTCTAATAACTTGTACTTGTTCCGGTGTAAATTTACACTTCTCTGCATTTTCTTCTATCGATCTTGTTGCTAAGGGATGCTCGTCTACAAAGTCACATGATTTAGCCCCTCTACTTAATGCCTCTAATCCTACATTGCCACTCCCAGCGAACAGGTCTAGGCATTCTTTGTCTTGTATCAAATCCCCTATTATGGAAAATACTGCTTGTTTAACAATTTCTTGTACACCTCTATAACCCTCAATATTAGGGGTATTTAGTCTTTTGTTTTTAGCTGTGCCTGTAGTAATTCTTAACATATGGGTATTATAACACTTCAACCTCAATTGTTCTTTATGAATGTAGTATCTGAAAACTCTATTTTTTCCTTTAGTAAAGGATAATTGTCTCTGCTTGGGTAAATATTTTTGGCCCATAGTTTGGCCTTATCTAATAGTTCTATATCACTTAGTGATGCTACTTTGAATCTTTTAAACCCATGTTGCATTGTTCCAAACACATCTCCCGTTCCTCTCATTTTCATATCTATTTCTGCGAGGTCTAGTCCATTGCTTAGTGTTTCTAAATTCTTTAACCTTTCATATGCAGTTTTATTATTGTTACTCATTGTTACAAAACAAAACCCCTCTTTACTCCCACGTCCTACCCTACCTCGAAGTTGATGTAGGCTGGCTAAACCATATCTTTCTGCACTTTCTATCACAATTACAGTGGCATCCGGTACATCAATTCCCACCTCAATAACTGGTGTAGACACTAATATTTGTATTTCTTTATTCCTAAATTTATCTATCATGTCTTGTTTCTCTTTCGGTTTCATCCTTCCGTGTAATAGTCCTATTTCTATATCCTTAAATATTCCCTTCTTTAATTCAGCAAATTCCTTTTCCGCTGCTTTAACATTTTCTAACATCAAAGATTCGGATTCCTCTATTAGCGGACATACAATAAAAGTTTGTTCATTCTTTTCCTTTATCCATTTGTATATGCTTTCTCTTTGTTTTTCTGGTATTACTTTTGTAGTTATTTTTCTTTCTTTGTTTGGGTGTTGTTTTAGGATAGAAATATCCAAATCACCATAGAATGTTAAAGCTAATGTCCTTGGTATAGGTGTTGCCGTCATGGATAAAAAGTGTGGAACTTGTTCGCTTTTAGTACCCATAGTAAGTAATTTACCCCGCTGTTCAACACCAAATCTATGTTGTTCATCTATTATTACTAACCCTATATCTTTTAGTTCCTCTTTTGAAAATAGTATTGCATGGGTGCCTATAAAGACATCACCCCTTTCTAACTCTGTATCTTTTTTAGATCCCGTTATTATTTTTATATTCAAATCTGGTAGAAACTTTTTAAATGTTTCGTAATGCTGTTTAGCTAATATCTCTGTAGGTGCCATATACAATGTTTTTAGTCCATTAAGTTTAGTGATGTAGGAACTAATAATTGCCACAATTGTTTTACCCGTACCAACATCCCCCTCTAGTAATCTATTCATTGGTTTACTCATTTCCATGTCTGAAATGATATCGGCGATACTATTCTGTTGTTCTATAGTTAAGGAAAACGGTAATTTAGAGATGAACTCTCCAACCTTTTTATTGTCTACTTTCAGCTTTATTCCTTTCATTTCCGTATTCCATTCATTCTTTCTGGTTTCTACCTTTAACATTTCCAAGAATAGTTCCTCGAATGCAAATCTATCTCTGGCTATACTTGCCTCAAAACTACTATCTGGAAAGTGTATTTGGTTCATGCTCCAGTTAATATTTTGCATATTCTCTTTTTCTAAAATATCTTGGGGAATAAACTCACGCAGATCTGTTTCTGCTGTTAATAGTTCATATATCTTTGATCGTAGATATTTTGAGCTTACACCCGTAGTTTCTGGGTATATTGGCACTAGTCTGCCTGTATTTAGACTATTATTGGATTTTAATTCAAAGCTTGGGGATATAATACTTAACTTGTTGTTAAACTTTTCCACCTTTCCACTAAAGTAATAAGTGCTTCCCTCTTTGAATACTGTCTTTAAATAATGTTGATTAAACCAAATAATATCTATTTTCCCAGAGAAATCACTTGCGGTAACCTTAGTTAGTCTCTTACCATATTTTGTAAAAATATTATTCAAACTATCTATTGTGGCCTCTACAGTGACATTATCCCCTTCCTCCAATTCTGCTACCGTTTTCATTTTGGAAAAGTCATCATATCTAAATGGGAAATGATACATTAAATCTTTTACTGTGAAGATTTCTAGCTTTTTTAATAGTTCTTTGTATTTAGGTCCAATTTTAGGAATTACACTAACCAAAGAATGAATACTATACATACGGGTATTTTATCAGATGTTTAAACAATATAAGGGAGAACAGAAGTTAAGATTAACAATGCTCCACTTATTATGGTTACTACCTTTATGATGTTTTTTCTGGTCATTGATCTTCGTACCATTTTCTTAACTATTTTTATTTTATCTTTCATACAACCTCAAAATACTTTCTTTTACCAAATTTAACAAGTGTACCTTTTTTGAATTCAATTTGTTCTGTGGGTTTTACTATCTTTTTCCCGTCTACTTCTACTCCACCTTGTTCTATAAGTCTTCTTATATTAGTTTTAGTTTCTTCTAGCATTGTATTAGATAAGAACTCTACTAATGGCATGGTTCCCTTTATTCCTGTTTGTTCTGCTACATTACTTGTTATCTCTTTATTTTGGACGGTTTTCTCAAAATGTTCTTCGGCTTTCTTTGCTTCTTTTTCACCTTTTATTACCTTAACGATTTCGTAAGCCATTAGTTTCTTAAATTTCATAGGGTTTTCCCCTGCTTCTATCTTCTTTTCTATATCCCATATCTCTTCTAAAGGAACATCTGTTAGTAATCTTAAACCTTTTGTAATCAACTCATCCCTGTAGGACATTGCTTTACCATACATATCTTCTGGGCTATCACTAAGGTTTATTCCATTTCCTTTGGTTTTACTCATAGTTATCCCATCAGGAGCATCCATCATTTCATTTGTTCTAACAAACTTTTCTTTTCCTAAGTATTTCTTAACTAATGATCTACCCATTAACATGTTGAATGTTTGATCATTCCCTCCCATTTCCAGGTCTACTTCCATTGCCACGCTATCGTATCCTTGCATTAGAGGGTATATAAATTCTTGTAGTTTTATGGGATCATTTTTAGCAATTCTCTTTTGAAACATATCTCTTTCAATCATTTGTTGTACAGTAGTTGAGGACATTAATTCTATTAGTTGTTCTAGATTAAGTTTTGATAACCAGGTGTAGTTATGTTTAAATTCAACAGGGTTTTCTCCACCAAAGTCTATAAGTTGAGAGGCTTGTTCTTTCCACCCTTCCATATTTTTGTTTATTTCTACATCTGTAAGTATTTTTCTACCTGTATCTTTATCGGGGTCTCCTACCTTTGCGGTGTAATCTCCAACTAAAAATATTACCTTGTGACCTAATTGTTGCAGTATTCTCATAGCTCTAATACCCATAGCATGTCCTACATGAAGGTATCGCCCTGTGGGGTCAAATCCTTGGTATACAGTTATTCTTTCTCCACTCATTAATTTTGCTCTCAATTCTTCTGTACTAGGGTATATATTCTCTACTCCACGAGTTAAAAACCTTTCTATTAATGCTTTATCTGTAAGTATTTTAGTCATTGGGTATAGTTTAACATACTCTAAAGGTGGGTAAAAAGAAGAAGCCTTCTCCCAAATGAGAGAAGGCTTCAGTATTAAAAAGTGCTCTGCAGGCCTATAGCCGCGCTGGGATTACTTGTTGTAGCTGATGAATTTCCAGCCGGTGTATTGGGCTTCCGCCTTGGTCTTGATTGCCTGGCGGAGGGAGACAGCCTGGTTCTTTTCGGTGGGCGTAATGTTGATTTCCACCGTGCGGGTGTTTCCATTGCCCTTGCCATCTTCACCGAGTTTCTCGATTTTCACAGAGTACGTCATGAGTCATTCTCCTTATCGATAGATGTGTGATATGCCCGATAATCTGGGTACGGGAATTATAACGCTAGTTAATAATATATACAATACTATAGGGGAATTTGTGGAATAAACGAAAAAGGTCCCTCTCCTTTCGGGTAAGAAACCTTTTTTTATATCTTGTGCCCGGCATATTATGCCGCGCGGACCAAATAGGTCATCGTGCCGGTGTTGCGAATACGCCCGCCACCTGCGGATTTGTTGCCGCCTTCGTAGCGCTGAACGCGCATAGCGGAACCGTTGATGGTATACGTGGTGCTGGGGTCAAGGACAACAGTTGTGGTCAGCACATTGTTTTCCAAGGTACCCTTGCCGACATTTTTCGGTCCACCGTGACTACCTTGTCTCGTGATATCTACTTCCATTTTTCACTCTCCAGTTTAGGGTATATTGTTGCGCTGTTATTATCGCATATCATCACCATTTTTGCTAGATATTCATTGGTTTTTATTTAATTTAGGTGTGTTAGAATTGATTCATGAATAGGTATCGTTTGCCCGGTAGACTTAAGATGAAATTAAATTCTTTTAGATCAAAAAAATTTACATTACCAAAACTTGGAATTAAGATTAAACTACCTAAAACTAGAATGAAGATTCACCACCTTCGTTTCCTTACCTTTTTAACAACAGGGATATTGTTTTGTATGTTGGGTGGTTTGTTTGCTGTTATTGTTGTATTTGCTGTATTTTCAAAAGATTTACCAAGTCCGGATGCTTTATTGGAAAGAAGTTATGAATTATCTACAAAACTTTATGATAGAAATGGTGAACTTATTTATGAAGTATTTGGGGAAAAGAATCGTACTTTAGTAAAACTAGACGCTATTGCCCCTTATGTTCCTCAAGCTACTATGGCCGTTGAGGATGCTGACTTTTATGCTCATTCTGGGTTTTCTTTACGGGGTTACCTACGTGCTATAAAGAACACTCTTACTGGGCAAGGGTTGCAAGGTGGTTCTACTCTTACACAACAGGTTATTAAAAATACCTTGTTAACCCAAGATCGTACCCTATCTAGAAAGATAAAAGAATTGATATTATCTCTCCAATTAGAACAAAGATACTCTAAAGATGAAATACTCCAGATGTATTTGAATGAGACGCCGTACGGTGGACAAAACTATGGTGTTTACAGTGCTGCTAAAGCATATTTTAATAAAGATCCCAGGGACTTAACTATTGCTGAGTCCGCATATATTGCCGGGTTACCTCAAAGTCCTAGTGTTTACTCCCCCTATGGGCAAGATCCCTCTGCAGGTATTGCTAGAAAAGATTATGTTCTTTACTTAATGAATGTTCGTGGTTGGTTAGAGGGCGATGGAAAACGCCATTACCTTAGTGACGAAGATTATGCTAAAGCTAAAGAAGAAACTTTAGTATTTGATGCTGCTAAGGTTGCTTTCAAGGCCCCTCATTTCATTTTCTATGTAAAAGAGATGCTGGTTAAAATGTATGGAGAAGATGTTATGGAAAGAGGAGGTCTTCGTGTTAAGACTTCTCTTGATTTAAAAACACAAGAATTAGCTGAAAAGATTGTGAATGAAGAGGTAAGTAAAGCCGAAAAAGAAAATGTTTGGAATGGTTCTATGGTTGTATTGGATTCTAAATCTGGCCAAGTATTAGCCATGGTAGGTTCCAAAGACTACAATGCGGATCCTGCACCAGAAGGATGTGTTTCTGGTCAAGCTGGCTCCGATGGTTGTAAATTTGATCCATATGTTAATGTTGCAACTTCCTCTAGACAACCTGGTTCGGCTATTAAGCCGATTACATATGCTACGATGTTATCCCGAGGATACTCTGCTGCATTTCCTTTCTTAGATGTACAAACAGTATTCCCTGGGGCTAATGAAAGTACTCCCTACATACCAGAAAATTATGATGGTCAGTTTAGAGGACCTATGTCTATGAGAAAGTCTTTAGCTAATTCTTTGAATATACCTGCAGTAAAAGCATTGAGTATTGTTGGAATAGATAACATGATAGATATGGCAGAAAAGATGGGTATATCAACATTTAAAGACCGCTCTCGTTACGGGTTAGCTTTGACTTTAGGCGGTGGCGAAACTACACTTCTTGAGTTAACAGGGGCTTACAGTACCTTTGCCGCAGAAGGTATGTTTAGGAAGCCTACTCCATTTATTGAAATAAAGGATTCTAATGAGAGTTTGATATATAAATGGAATGACAGTGGTACTCGAGTATTAAGCAAAGAAGTATCCTTTTTGATTTGGGATATATTATCTGACGATGGTGCTAGAAGTACTGTGTTTGGATTAGGCAGTTTGTTGAATATAAAAAATCATAAGGTAGCTGTAAAAACAGGTACTACTGATGATAAAAGAGATAACTATGCCATGGGATTTACACCTCAAGTTACTGTAGGAGTTTGGGTTGGTAATAGCAATAACGATAAAATGAATCCTTATATAGCATCTGGTATCTCTGGTGCTACCCCTATTTATAATAGATTCTTTACGGAATATTTAAATAATAACAATGTAAAAATTGAGGATGAAAAGTATTTACCTGGTGACAATTTAGAAAAGATAGAAATAGATGAAATATCTGGAATGTTACCTGTGAAAGGTTTTAATAGCAGACAAGAGTGGTTTATAAAAGGTAATAAACCAACTGCTCAAAGCACTTGGTATAAAAACTTAGTAGTCTGTGAACAGGATGGTAACTTGGCTAATGATAGCTGCAGAGAAAGTGGTGACACCGACACCGAACTATATGTAAAGGTAGAAGCTGAAAAACAGGAGTGGCAAACAGGTGTAGATGCATGGATCAAAGAACATTTTAATGACGATACAAGATATTTTCCCCCGACAATAGAAACCGCCTTGGAATTTGATAACGGTGAGGTAACAAATAAGGATGTAGTGCAGGTTCATATTATTGGTGTGGAAAATGGAGATAAAGTGCCCCTTATGTTTAGGTTAAATGTGGAGGTGTCTGCTTACGATGATATAGATAAGGTAACTATTTATATGGACGATCAAAAAATGACTGAAGATCCTTCTAGACCTTATGGATATAATTTTGAACTAAAAGCTGGTGATATTGGTAAACATACCTTTAAAGCAGTAGCTAAAACGGATGAGGGGAATAAGGATGAAACATCTGTTGAACTTAATGTTACAGGATACTCTTTAAGATAATATTAAGCTCTAACACTAACTCCATGAGTCTTTCTTAACATATCTATCAATTGTTTTCGTAATTCATGTGTGTTAGCTGTGTCCAGTGTAAGTCTTACTAATATTGATTTGGTAGTGTCATCTGCTTTAAATTCCTCTATAACTTCTATATCTAGTATGTGGTCACTTCCGTGTTTTATATCCCTGTATATTTCTCCAAAGGGCGTATCTATAGGCAGTACAATAGATAAATCCTCTGTTGTACGATTAGGTATTTCACTTACTACTCGTAAAGAGCTACTTTGTATTTTCATTAAGCCCTCTGTGGATATAGATACAGAGTTTGGTGTTATATCCCAAATTTTTGCCACAGTTTCCCATGGTATACCTAGTTCCATTAATATTGAACCAATGATGCGTTTTAAATTATCTGCACTTTCTTTTAATGGTAGTGCCTCATTGACATACATTATTTCTAATACCCTTTTTTCATGATACATATTATCCGTTGTTTTGTAGTATATTTTTCCAATTTCGAACAACATAATTTCCCCGACCTTATGTTTTTTGTATGTTTCTACTACAATACCTAATGTTTGTTTGATACTGGTTCGTAATGCAGATTTCTCAGAGGATAAAGAATTCTCTAAGACTATAGCATTATCCCCTACCTCAGTACTGTTTTTATCTATCAATGGGTCTGTAATATGTTCATGTAATCCTAAATGTATACAGATATTTCTTAATCTTTCTTCGAAAGAATATATTTCTGGTGTTATTTCTTTAGGTGGTGCAGATTGAATATGTTCAAATGGTATATTTGTATAGTTATTTATTCTAAGTATATCTGCAACAATATCATCCTCTACTTCAACATCTGTTCTAAAATATGGTACCTCTAATTCAAAACTATTTTCAGTTTCTTTTAAGATTTTGTATTCTAGTCTGTTCAAAATATTTTTCACTTTTACTATCTCCAAATCCATTCCACTTAGTTGTTTTATTCTAGCCATTGTTAATGTCAATTTACCTAGGTTTACCTGATTTGGATACCAATCAGCATTCTCATAAAATTCCCCTCCTGCAAGGTCTAAAATTAGCTTTGTGGCCCTTTTTAGAGCTATTTCAGTAAGATAGGGGTGTAAAAATTTGTCGTATCTTAAAACAGTTTCATTCTGTATTTTTAGTTTTCTAGAAGCTTTTCTAATAAATACCTGATTATAGTTACCTGCATCCAAAATAATGTCCTTAGTAATTTCGGTTACTCCCGTATCCTTTCCTCCAACAATTCCTCCGATTACGGTAGGTTTGTTGTTTTGTGTTAATACAAAATTCTCTTCTACTAATTCCACTGTTTCACCCAGCAGAGTTGTTACCTTTTCCCCTTTTATAGCATCTCTAATCACTATTTCCCTAACTTCCATTTTATCTATATCTTGAGCATGCATGGGTTGTCCCAATTCCACCATCACATAGTTAGTTATATCAACAATATTGTTTTTAGAAGGGATTCCATAGCTTTCTAATCTTTCTTTTAACCAAGAAGGTGACTCTTTGACTGTTATTCCTTTGAATACTCTAGTATTGAATCTGTTAACTTTCCCGGGACATGTTACCTCTATCTTTATCCTTTCTGATGTTTCTAGTTCTTTCCCTTTTCCTTCATATAGTTCAGGGTATATTAAATCTATATTTTCAAATGCTGCAAAATCTCTAGCACATCCTAAAATAGATAACCAATCCGATCTATCCATTCTGTGTTCTAAGTCTAAAACATCTGTATTAGATGGTTTATCCAGCATTAAACCTAATGATGTAAAAGAATCTGCGATTTCTCTTTTTGTTTTAGCAGTTTTTACATATTCAGATAACCAGTTCAAAGGTATTTTCATTTGTATACCAACCCCCCTTCATAAAGTTTTCTAATATCATTTATTCCGAATTTTTGCATTACTAATCTATCTAAACCCATTCCAAAAGCATATCCGGTATATACATTAGGGTCGATTCCACACATTTTTAGAGTATTGTAGTGAATCATCCCTGATCCTAGTACTTCTATCCATCCTCTATGTTTGCATACTTCACACCCCGATCCAGCGCAGAATCTGCATTGCATATCTACTCCCATCCCTGGGGATACTTCTGGATAGTATTTATATCTGAAACGTAGTTTTACATCCTCACCGAATAAGAATTTATGGAATGCTTCTAATGTGGCTTTTAAGTTTTGCATTGTTATACCCTTGTCTACTACTACTCCTTGGTACTGCCAGAAGAATGCTCCATTGGTGGCATTTAGTGTTTCATTTCTGTAACATTTACCTCCAACCACAGCACGAATCGGAGGTGTTTGATTGGTTAATATTCTGGATTCTATCGAAGATGTATGGGTTCTAAGGAGAATTCCATCTTTTTCACTAATGTATAGCGTGTCTTGCAAGTCTGTTGCAGGGTGCCCTTCTGGTAAGTTTAACTTTCTAAAGTTGTATTCTTCTGTTTCTATTTCGGGGCCTTCAATAAT
>Ga0172368_10001913_pt1 | contig 27419 bp, 23 predicted proteins | sample Lak11m_FD_114540 | JGI IMG/M metagenome (GOLD analysis project Ga0172368, IMG submission 114540) | Freshwater microbial communities from Kabuno Bay, South-Kivu, Congo - kab_022012_11m | ecosystem: Environmental > Aquatic > Freshwater > Lake | place: Democratic Republic of the Congo: South-Kivu...
CCGCTCACGCTGCTGGCCGGCATCGGCGGGATGTCGGAGTGGAGCATGATGACCGGTCCGCAACACTGGCGGATCGCCTATCCGCTCTTCCTGCTCGGCATGGTCGTCATCGGCGTGGCCAGTTATTACCTGTTGACGCGATTGGAGAAGAAGGGCGGGAGTTCGAAGTTCGAGGTTAGGAGTTCGAAGTTGCCCTAATCTGGTAAGTTTGCCCGTAGAGTGAAAAGTTCGCCGTTCGAAGTTCTGGTTACCGCGAAACTGGAACTATCAATGCCGGGCTTCGAACTTTTCACTTTATATGCAAACTTACCAGATTACAGCAACTTCGAACTTCGGAACTCCGAACTCTTACTTCGTTGCCTTCTCCATGCTGCCGGTGATGTTGAGCGTCGTGTTGACGTCCATGCCCATGGTTTCGTCGCTGTTCATGACCATGGTGCCGCTCATCGTGAAGGTGGTGCGGAACGGCTCGCCGGCGGCCTCATCGAAGAGCGTGGTTGTCCGGCCTTTCAGGTTCATGACCAGCGCCATGGGAGTAGGGATGTCTTTGTTGCCATCATTTGTATTGAGATTCACGCCGGGCACACTGATCGTGGTATCGCAGGTGATCTTCAGGTAGGTTTTGCCGTTCACCACTTCCGTGCCGGCCAGCGTGTATAGCGCGGTCACTTTGGCCGGGGCATTGCCAACCATGGTGGTCTGCGTCCCATTCCAGGTGTCGCCGATCTTCAGGTCGGCGGCGGGGAATGCCAGTCCCTGCCCCGGACTCTCCATCGGGTTCACCAGCGCGTCCGCCGAGCCGAGGAACATGCTGGTGATTTCCCCTTCCATCTTCACGTTGCTCACCTTTCCCTGCGGCGTGCGGTTGAAGGTAAAAGTGAAGCCGGGTATATCCTGCTCAACGGTTTCTTCGGGATTGTCCCCCGGTATCCCGGTGACTTTCACATGCATGGCGCCGTTCTGCATGGCATAGGTGACCGAAGAGACTTGATTCGTGACACCGAGCACCTTTTCTACCAGCGCCATCTCGACGGTCGCATTGACCGGGAGATTCATCCCGGCCGCTGTCATAGCTCCCGTGATCGTCATCTGCGATTGGTAGGTGCGCGTCGTGCCCGCGGCGTCTTTGAATTGCAGGGTATATGCCTGCGCGGCGAGGGTTGTCAGTCCCAGTGCCAGCATCAATCCCAGTAACCGAATTCGCATCTTTGTTCCCCTTTCCGGGACGTAACAGCAACAGTATTATTCCTCTTTCCCCGCTATCCGGCAAAGAAACCCATGGCACAGATCAACGGACCGACATTCCGGATTAATCTGCGGCATTGTTGCGAATGAATGCTATAATACACAATCGAATAGCATGAGACCGAGCGGTGGGCCAGTCCACGCCTGCCAGCAGAGCTATTCAGGAGGCATCTGGTGACTATTGCCTGTCGGCTGACCATCACGTCGGCGCTGCCATCCGATTGCGGTCATATTCCCTTCTCCCCCGTCATCGACTTTGCCGGGCTGATCTGTGAGGCAGGCGCGGAGGGGGTGTTCGATCCGAATTCGGTAGCAATCATCGACCTGGCCACCGGGCGGCCCGTCGATTTCGCGCGCAGCGAGGATTTTGCTTATGGCGACCGGGGACGGCTCGAATGGGCGATCACCGACCCGTCGCATACCGAGTATATAATCCATTTCCGCACGGCCGCGCGCCGGCCACCGCTGCAGCCCCCGGCCTTCGTGCCTCCGGTCGGCGTAGGGGACCTGCTGCGTTACAATGCCGGCGCACCGCGACCCATTACGCTGCAGTATGCCATGAAGCTGGTAGATCTGACCGGCGACGGCCGCCCCGACCTGGCCGGCTGCTGGAACTATTATCACCGACCCGGTTCTCCGCTCAGCGGGGTGGTGTGCTATCCACGCGCCGGCGCGGACGACGCATTTCTTTTCGGAGAGATGGCGCGCCTGCGCTACCGCGAACCGGGCGGGGAGGAACTCAGGCATTTCCCCGGCCTGTATGTAGAGGTGGATTTCGCCGATATCAACGGCGACGGTCTGGTCGATCTCGCCTTCGCCGAGTGGAGCGGGCAGCAGGTGACCTTCTTTCTGAATACCGGCGAGCGCGATGACGGCGGGTGGCCGATCTTCGAACGCGCGGGGGAAGTGCCGGTGCCCCTGGAAAGCCTGCGGGGGCTGCACCTGGTCGATCTCGACGACGATGGCGCGCTCGATCTGGTGGTGAACGGGCATTTCATCCGCAATGCCAATCCCGCCGGCTGGCCGTTCCAACCGGAAGCGCCGGTTGACCTGGGTATCGGTACGCAATTGATCTTCTTCGACCTGGATGGCGACGGCGCGCTGGACGCGCTCTGCCTGGAGGCGCCGGACGATCCGGCGCAGTTCGGCACGCTCGCCTGGCGCCGACGAGTGACGGCCAGACCGCCGACGTTCGGTCCGCCCCTGCCGGTGGCCGGTTTCGAGGGCGTCGAGTCGATCACGCACCTCGCCGCGGTGGCAGGGGAGCCGTTCCATGGCATCCTGCTGCAATATGACATGTACCAGCAGATCGCCGGTTTCAAGTTGATTCCCGGTCCCAAACCACGATTCGAGCGGCGGCAGCGCGCCGAATCTCTCGCGGCGGTCATTGCCGCCAGCGATCAGGCGTGGCCGTGCATCTGTGATTGGGATGGAGACGGCGTGTGGGATCTGCTGGTCGGCGGCGGCTACGGCTGGGTCCGCATCCTGCGCAATCGCGGCAGCAACGTGCGCCCGGCATTCGATGAACCGTGCCAGGTGGTTGCTGATGGACAGCCGCTCCGCCTCCTGCGGGATAACCTCCTCCACAGCCGGCACTGGCACAACATGGGGTATCCTTACCCGGTCTTCGTCGATTGGGACGGCGACGGGCTGCATGATCTGCTGCTGCCCAACGAAACGAACCGCATCCTCTGGTGTCGGAATATCGGCACGCCGCGGGAGCCGCGTTTCGCGCCGCCGCAATTTCTGGAGGTGGAGGGTTTTCCCGATTCCGCGGAGCTGCGCGCGGCCAGTGGACGGGACGGCATGGACGAAGCGCTGCCGAATTCCCCGTACCCGGCGGACGCCCGCTCGCCGTTTTGCTGGCGCACGGGGGCGGCGTTCGCGGATTGGAACGGCGACGGCCTGATGGATTTCATCACCCATGGCGCCGACCGCAAGGCGACGCTTTTCGTGCAGTATCGCGCGGCGGACGGCTGCCTGCGCCTGCGGCGGCATGGTCATGTCCGGCTGGCGGACGGGCGGCTCATCGACGACGCCATCGTCGGGCGGGAGGCGCATTGGACTGAATCATTCCGCGCGGTGGACTGGGATGGCGACGGCCAGCCGGATTTACTCTACAGCCTGGCCGGCACCGGCGAAATCTACCTGCTGAGCAACGTGGGCACACGCGCCGAACCTCTCTTCGCCCCACCGCGACAAATGCGCTGCTACGGCGAACCGCTCGCCTTCACCCAGCACGGCCCGCACCCCTGGGTCGCCGATCTGAACGGCGACGGCAAACCCGACCTGCTGGGCTGCGTGGAGTGGAGCGTTTACCCGTTCTACGCCCATGCGGCGCTGGAGATGCCAGCACCTCCGGAATATCGGATCGAGCTGCAATAGCGCTCACACCGCCGGCCCGCCCGGGTCATCCTGGGTAAAAAAGCGATGCCCGGTCAACAGTTGACCGGGCATCGCTTCATCGCTTCATCCTTAGGCCGGCACCCGACTCGCGGCCAGGCGCAGACCATAATGCAGGGAGTCGCACAGCGCTTCCAGGCTGGCGACGATGATGTTCTCGTGCACGCCGACGGTACTCCAGGTGTTGCCTTCGCTGTCCGAGCACTCCACGAAGACACGCACGCGCGCCGCCGTGCCCGCGCGCACGTTGATGATGCGCACCTTGAAGTCGGTCAACCGGATGCCTTCCAGTTGTTGCGGGAAGTGCTTGATGAGCGCCTTGCGCAGCGCGCCGTCCAGCGCATTCACCGGACCGTCGCCATCGGCCACCATGTGCTCCTCCGTTTCGCCGATCTTCACCCGCACGATGGCTTCGGAAATCGCTTCATTGCCCAGGATTTGCTTGCCGACGATGACGCGGAAATCGGTGACATCGAACTGCGGCTGGAACAGCTTCAGGAAACGCAGCAGCAGCATCTCAAAGGACGCTTCCGCTGTCTCGAATTCGTAGCCTTCATTCTCACGCTGCTTCACCAGCGCCAGGATTTCGCGGGCGACGGTGTCTTTTTTGTCCATCCGGATGCCCAGCAGCCGTTGCGCGCGCTCCACCACCACGCTGCCGCCCGCCTGATCGGAAACCAGCATGCGCGTGCTGTTGCCCACCGTTTCGGGGGGAATGTGCTCGTAACTGCGCTTCAGCTTCAGCACGGAGTCGATGTGTATGCCGGCTTTGTGCGAAAAGGCCGCGCTGCCCACATAAGCCTGGTATTCCGGTGGCTGCATGTTGGCGACTTCGGCAACGTAATGCGCCGCGGCATACAACTGCTCCAACTGGCCTTCCGGCAGCGCGCGGTACCCCATCTTCAGCTCCAGCGTGGGAATGATGGCACAAAGGTTGGCGTTGCCGCAGCGCTCGCCATAACCATTCACCGTGCCCTGCACCATGCGCGCGCCTTCGTCCATGGCGACCAGCGTGTTGGCCACCGCCAGCTCGGAGTCGTTGTGGGTGTGGATGCCCAGCGGCACATTCACCACGCCGCGCACCGCGCGCACGGCATCACGAATCTGCTCCGGCAGGCAGCCGCCGTTGGTATCGCACAGCACGATCCAGTTCGCCCCGCCGCGCGCCGCCGCCTGCACGGTGGCCAGCGCATAGTCGGGGTTGGCATGGAAGCCGTCGAAGAAATGCTCAGCGTCGTAGATCACCTCCACGCCGCTGCGGCTCAGGAAGGCGACGGAATCCTCGATCATGCGCAGGTTTTCGTCCAGCGTGGCGCGCAGCCCTTCGGTGACGTGCAGGTCCCAGCTCTTGCCGAAGATGCAGATCACCGGTGTGCCGGTCGCAATCAACTGCTGCAACTGCGGGTCGTTTTCGGCGGCCAGGTGTTTCCGGCGGGTGGAGCCGAAGACGGTCATCTTCGCCTGCCGCAACGGGGCGCCGCGCATCTCCTCGAAAAATTCGATGTCGCGCTGATTAGTGGGCGACGGCCAGCCGCCCTCAATGTAATCAATGCCGAGAATATCGAGGTGCTGGGCAATATGGATTTTGTCCTTGATCGAAAAGGAGATGCCCGACGTCTGCGCGCCGTCGCGCAAGGTAGTGTCGTAGATGAGGATCTTCTCCAATGGACAACCTCCTCGGGAACCGGAAAAGCTACTCCGACCCGGTGATCTGTCGAATGTTCAATCGACGAAGCCGTTTGTAAATGTCGCTTCGATGACCGGCAGCAATAATCAGCACCACAAGTTGCTGCTCAATGATAGCATAAATGATACGATAATCCCCAACACGGATGCGATAGGTCGCCGGCTCCGCCGACAGCCTCACCGCGCCGGCCGGTCGTGGATTCTCGCTCAAGGTGTGTATGGCAGCAAGGAGCCTGCGCTGTATGTCAGAATGCAGGTGAGCCAGGTCATCTTCAACCCGGGCATGAATTCGCAGTAGATAGCGCATAGCGCATCACTTATTCGAGACCAAGATGCTGTTGCAGTTCATCCAGCGAGATCGTTTCTGCCCGGCCTGAAAGGTAATCCTTCACGCCTTCACGCGCGAGCAAGCCGTCCAGCTTGTCTTCCAGCTCCTCCAGCAGGCGCATGTCCTCGATAGGTACCAGCGCCGCCACCGGCTTGCCATTCCGCGTGATCTCGAAGCGCTCCTTCAGATATTCCGTCCGCGACAGGATCTCCGCGACTTCCTTGCGTATTTGCACACTGGTAATGCTGGTCACGCTGCGTCACCTCACTTCAAGATATTATCCAGATGATACATTCTATATACTTTATATAGAATACACAGACTATGACGCATTGTCAAAGCCGGTTACAGCATCAGCAAGGGTACAATCATCTGCTCCGGCGACATTCCGCCGTGGCGGCCGTTCATGGCGGTGTGCGGGCGGCGTTGATAGTCGAAGAGGAACCGCCGGGCGCCGTGCGGGAAGAGGATCAGGTCGCCGATCCGCTCCAGCAGGCCCGGGTGGTACGGCGGGTCGCCCAACAGCCGCAGGTCCAGGAACTCGTCCCGCGTGAGTATGGTCAACTCTTCAATAGTGCTCAATTGTGCACGCGCGCGCCGTTCCGTGCCCGGTTGCAGGAAGAGTTGCAGCGCCAGGCCTTCGCCCACCGGCGCGGCGCGAAACAGCCGGATCAGCGCGGGCATCTCCGCCAGGTTGACCGCCGGATCGCCGACGCCTTCCAGGTGCCCGTGGTCCGCGCAGATGATGAGCGCGCTGTCGCCGTCCATGCGCGGAAGGAGTTGATGCAGAATGACGGTGGCCAGCATCTGCAGCTCGTCGCGATACGCCTCTGAGTTTGGGCCGTAGGTGTGCGCGATGGTGTCCAGGTGCGACCAGTAAACGAACTGGAACACCGGTAACGGCGCGCTGAGCTGATCCATCGTCAGACCCACCAGATCGCCCGGCGCCAGGAAGGGGTACGGCTCGCAATCATGGTAGGCCAGCCGCGACAGGCCGTTGAACGCGTAATTGTCGTGCACAAAGCCGCCGGCCAGCACCCCCGCGTCGCGCAGCCGCTTCAGCACGGTCGGATGCCCGATATACGCCTCCGGCACGAAACCGAGTGCGGTCAGCTCGGTGCGATCCTCGCCCAGCGAGTGCAGGTTGAGCATATTGAACGCCCGGTGATACTCGGGGAAAAACATGGAGAACCCGATGATGCCATGCCGCGACGGGGGCAGCGCCGACAGGTAGCTGGAGATGGCGGCACTGGTGGTCGAGGGGAAGACGGTGGTGATCGGCCAGCGCGCGGCCCTTTTGGCCAGTTCGTCGATGATGGGCCGAATCCGCGCCTCTTCCAGGTTGAGCCACCCCAACCCGTCCAGCAGCAGAAACTGGATCTTCCGCCTCCCGCGCAGCGCAGCGAGAAAGTCGTCGTGAAAAGCCAGCGGCGTCCCATCCGTCACGCCATACAGGGCAAGCAGCGACTGCATCAGGTTGATGATGCTCCGCCCGCCGTATGCCGGCATCACCCACGGTTGCATACCGGGGAAACGGTGATTCGCGATCAATTCATTAAATGCATCCATCGGCATTGGTGGTGTTCCCGGATGTCTGAACCGTGATGCACTTGATTAGGGGATTTATTGATGCAATTGTCCTCCGAAACGTTCTCCCCTGGTAATCCCGGAATCAAGCAACTCAAGGTTCGGACAGCATCTCTGTGATGGGAAATTCAATGCTGCGCATGCGCATCCCTTCGGCGAAAAGCTGGGCCATGATATGCGCGTCCTCCAGCGCGGGATGACCGCGCGCGGGCAGATGCAGGCGGATGTCGCGATGCAGCGCCTTGTGCGGGGTGGCGTAAGTGAGCTGATCGTCCTTGGGGAAGACCGGGATCGGTCCGGCGCCGTCGCGCAGGTACGCATCGAAGCGATGCATCTCGCTGCCGTTATACATCATCTTTTGCTCGAAACTGTTGGCGCCCCAGACGTAGGAACCGACCAGCGCACGCGGGATATACAGGCGCACCAGCACGTCTCGCGCCGTCACGCTGCCCTCGTTCAGCACGCCGGCGTGCAGCACGAAGCTCCCTTCCCCTTCACCCGCCGGCTGCAGACTGCAGGTCAGCGACAACGCCGGCTCGCTCTGCCGCCGCCGCACGTCCTCTACCTCGTAATGCTCCATCGGCACGCACTCGAAGTTGTAGCGCTTGTAATAGGTGTGAAAGGGATTGCACATGTGCGGGGCGCGCATGCTGCGCGGGATGTTAATGACGAAATACGAATGGAAACGCCGCGCCGGATTGGGAATCTCCTTGATGGTGAGCCGGTCGATGCGCGGATCAATGCGGGCGCGCAGGGCGGATTCGACGGCCTCCTTGCTGGCCTTGCGGACATCCACGCCGTCATCCAGGATGGTCGGCTTGTGTTCGTCCTCGCCGATGCCGATGATGATGGTGCCGCCCGCCGAGTTGGCGAAGGCGCAGATATCCTTGGCCAGCTCGTTCCGCTTGCGGTCGGGCCAGTCGCCGATGGCCAGCGAGGCTTTGTAATCGAGCACCAGGCTCTCCTGCTCCTGACTCCGGATCAGGTCGCGCAGGTCCTCCACGGACCACTCCAGGATACTGCGGTGATTCATGGCTACCCTCAGTTCGGAGTTCAGAGTTCGAGGTTCGAAGTTGTTGACTCTCGCATGCAAACCTGGTTCGGTACCGAGATAATCTTCGAACTCCGAACTAGAACTCCCGACTTCGAACTACCCCATGTGCCTCACGTGAAACGCGAGCGCTTCCACGATGTGTTCATCCCAGTATTCCCAGGAATGGGCGCCGGGATACTCCGCGTAGGTGTGCGCCACCCCCAGCGCCTGCAGATGTGCGTGAAACCGGCGATTTTCCTCGATGAGGAAATCATCCACGCCGCAATCGAAGCGGATGGCCGGCTTCACTCCCGCGCGGGCGGCCATCGCGAAGGGATCGTCATCCGGACACGGCGGCGTGAAGAAGATGCCCCGCAGGTGTTCGGCGTCATGTATGCGGGTGATGTCCAGCGCGCTGGAGTGGGCGGCCACCGAGCCGAACAGCTCCGGATATTTCAACCCCAGCTTTATCGCGCCGTAGCCGCCCATCGACAGCCCGCTGATGCCCCGCCCCACCGGCGCGTTCAGCGTGTGGAAGGTGCGGTCGATGAAGCGCACCGTCTCCAGGATATGCGCCTCGTAGTTGCCGTAGGGTTGGTCACAATAGAACGATCGCCCGCCGTCCGGCATCACGATCATCAATCCAAAGCGGTCCGCATATCGCTCGATGCTGGTCCGCCGCTGCCAGATGGTGTAGTCGTCCGACAGCCCGTGCAATAGATACACGGCTCGAAATGGCGGATCGATCTCCGGCATCACCACGAACATCCCGCTTTGCTTGGCGAGTGATTGGCTGAAGTAACCGATATGAAAAAGCGACATGATGAGACCTTTCTTCCGGGTATATTCCGCAAGCGAGGGGTTGATTCCTGTTCGGACATCCGATGAGATCTCCCCCGGTCATGTCTTTGACACCCTCCGTGGATTAATGTTATCGTATTTGCTATCGTCCTTGCAGAGAGGAAGCCGTGAATGGCAGACACGCCTGATTCCCAAAACAGCATTGAAGAATGCGATGAGCTCCGGCTCGATTTTCAAAAGCTCGCCCGGGCCGTTTCCGCGTGCCCGGACATCATCCCGGTGGCCGTGCAGGATGCGGACACGAAGGAAGTGATCCTGGTCGCCTATACCAACCAGCAAGCCTTGCAAAAATGCATCGAGACGCGCATCGCCACCTTCTGGAGCACCTCGCGAAACGAGCTGTGGATCAAAGGCCTGTCCTCCGGCCATTACTTCGATCTGGTAGATATCCGGGTGAACTGCGAGCAGAATTCCCTCGTCTACCTGGTGCGTTCGCGCGGCGAAGGCATCTGCCACACCCGCAACGCCAGTGGCAAAGCACGAAATTGCTATTACCGGTCGCTGAATCTCGAGACAGGCCGGTTGGAATTCCTGGATAAATGACCGGTCAGCACCGCAAATTGATTACTCCTGCCAGCGCATCTCGGAACCCGCACCGCCAAATTGGGCGGTATTGATGGCCTGCGAGGATACTCGCCCTCTTACACAGGCAGGAACTCCAGCTATTCTCACGAAATGTCATCATTACCTTGCTTCCGGAGGTTCACCATGCGCAGCGGCATTGTCTGTTCCGGCGTATCCTGTCTCGACTTATTTCTGTTCGGCACCGCGCCGCTGGCGACACGGGAGAGTTTGTCGATGGTGGAGGAGACGCAGTATCGTCCCGGCGGCGCCACCTCCAACACCGGGCGCGCGCTGGCACGGCTGGGGGTGCCGGTCGAGTTCATGACGGTCATCGGCGCCGACGCCAACGGCGACATCCTGCTGAACCTGTGGAAGCAGGACGGCATCGGCACCGAGCACGTGGTGCGCTCGACGGAGGCGGGGACCGCGCTGAGCACGATTCCGGTCTATCAGGACGGCAAGCGCGGCGTATATTTCTGCCCCGGCACCAATGCGCTGATGGGCATCGACAACCTGTTCGGGCCGGACCGCGCATACCTGGAAGTGCTGCGCGAGCGGCTGGCCTTCCATCTCGGTTACCCGCCGCTCATGCGCTGCCTGCAGGGGCAAAAACTGGCGGACGTGCTCTCCGCCGCGCGCGCGACGGGCGTGCTGGTCTCGCTGGACACCACCCCGGTGGCCGACGACACGACGCTGCGCGCGATGCTGGCCCCGGCGCTGGCGGTGGCGCACATGTTCACCCCCAACGTGGAGGAGGCGTCGCAGGTGGCCGGCCAGTTCAGCCGGCTGGCGGAGCAGGCGCGGGATGAGTCCACACGCCGCGGCGAGCCGGTGGAGATCGAGAACATCGTCACCCCGGACGACCTGACCGCCATCGGCGAGGCGCTGCTGGGCATGGGCGTGCCTATCGCGGTGATCACCCTCGGCCCACAGGGCGTTTTTCTCTGTACGGGCAACGCGGCGGCGCTGCGCGATGTGCCGCTGATCGATCCCACCGTTTGGGTGAACCAGCGGCTATATGTGCCCGCCTACCAGGTGGATGGTCCGGTGAACACCACCGGCGCGGGCGACACCTTCACCGCGGGTCTTCTCACCGGCCTGTACCGTAGCCTCACTTCACCGGCAGAGATCGCACGACTCGCCCACGCCACCGGCGCGCTGCATGTGGATTTGTCTCGCGGCGCCTGCTCCTTCGCCGAAGTGCAGGCTGCATTGCCGGCCATGCGCCTCCGACCGCCGCAGAACCCGCACCTGGCCGCGGAGGTGATGTCATTTGCGTGAAGAGGACAAGTTCGGAGTTCGAAGTTGGGAGTTTGAAGTTCCTGTTACCGATCACTTGAAGTATGAACTATAAACTGAGAACCAGAACGTAAACAGCGCCTTGCCGGAATTCGGTTCCGCTTTTGGTTTATCGGAACTCCGAACTCCAAACTTCGAACTCTCGAACTCCGAACTCCGAGCCTGTCTTCCTTGACATTTTTTAGAGGAATTGTGTAAGATTATGCGGGTTGGATGACGGGTGTTGACCGTCCCACCCGCATTTTTTTGACTGGGGCACCTGTGGGCGACTCGGCCTCGATCAAGAGCCGTCCGGTGACGCCTTGTGAAGACTTCACCGCATCCGCGCGTGCCACGGACCGGGCATCGGCGGTACAATGCACCTGAGCGCCGCGTTGCCGCAGCGCCGAAAGGAGCGGGACGGTGAAACTGGATCTGTCGGAATTCGCCCGAATATCAGGCTCCTACGCCGAGCACGAGATCGATATGACCTTCAAGGAGGTCGAGGGGATGACCCTGACGGCCCCCGTGCGCGGCAAGATGACGGTCAGCAGCACGGGCCAGGTCCTGCTGCTGGAGGGCGCGGTCGACACGGAAGTTGAGCTGGCGTGCTACCGATGCGGCGGCACTTACCGCCAGCCGGTCCATGCCGAGTTCCAGGAAGAATTCGTGATGCGCCCATCGCAGGCGCCCGGACAGGGGCCGCGCGTCGAGGAAGAGGAAGAGGCGCCGGAGAGCCGGCTGTTCTACGAGAAGACGCTGGACCTGAACCTCGATGAACTGCTGCGGCAGAGCATCCTGCTGGCGCTGCCGTTGAAACCGCTGTGCGCCGACGATTGCCGGGGCCTCTGTCCGCAGTGCGGCCACCGGCTCAATGAGGGACCGTGCGGGTGCGCGCGGGAAGAGACGAATCCGCAACTGGCTATACTCCGCCAGGTGTGGGAGCAGAAGCAACACAACCGATAAGACCGGGGACGCTTGCAACCGGTATAGCTTTACGCCCCGCATGCCGGGGTCAGCTTGTGAGGAGAGTAACGTGCCTAACCCGAAAAGTAAATTATCGAACGCGCGCCGTGATAAGCGCCGTTCCAATTGGCTGAAACTCACCGCGCCCACGCTGGTGCGGTGCGGTAATTGCAATTTCCTGCATACGCCGCATCATGTATGCCCGTCCTGCGGCACCTATGGGTCGGATCACCGGCAGGTGTTGAATGTCCGGCATGGCCGGTCCGCATAACAAAAGCCAATCCCGTGCCGAATAACGCAGCATCTCAATCGCAACGCATTACTATCGCTATCGATGCCATGGGCGGCGACCAGGCTCCCCGCGAGATCGTGGCGGGCACGGTCGCGGCTGCTCGCGCACTGCCCGCGGTCGCGCTAGTGCTGGTCGGCGACGAGCGGGTCATCACCCCGTTGCTGGGCGCCGCCGGACGATTGCCCAACCTGACGGTGCAGCATGCCTCGCAGGTGGTGGAGATGAGCGATTCGCCAGGCGTCGCCGTACGGCAGAAACGGGACTCCTCCATCGCGGTGGGCATGAAACTGGTGCGCGACGGCAAGGCCGCCGCCATCATTTCCGCCGGCAACTCGGGCGCGATGATGGCCGCCGCCGTCTTGATTCTGAAGGCGCAGGCCGGCATCGACCGCCCGGCTATCGCCAGCCTCATCCCCACCCGGCACGGGCAAACCGTGTTGCTCGACTCCGGCGCCACCACCGACTGTAAGCCGGCGCACCTGGTGCAGTTCGCCCGCATGGGCGCCATTTACGCCTCCACCGTGCTCGACCACCCCGACCCGCGCGTAGGATTGCTGAGCATCGGCGAGGAACCCACCAAAGGCGATGAGTTGACGAAGGAAACGCACAAGCTGCTGCTCACCAGCGGCCTCAACTTCGTCGGCAATGTCGAGCCGAAAGAAGTCACGCGCGGCGAGGTAGAGGTGGCCGTATGCGACGGCTTTGTGGGCAACCTGGTGCTAAAATCCGGCGAAGGCTTCGGCGAATTGCTTATGAACGTGATCAAGGATGAAATTCGCAAGGGCTGGTTATATCAGCTCGGCGCGCTGCTGATGAAACCGGCGCTCCGGCGCGTGGCCAATCGCTTCGATGCCACCGAGGTTGGCGGCGCGCAATTGCTGGGCGTCAACGGCGTGGTGGTGATCTGCCACGGTCGCTCGAACAGCCTGGCCATCACCAATGCCATCCGCGTCGCCGTCCATGCTGCCCAACGCCATCTCGCCAATACGTTCCAATCCATCGCTCCCGCCGCGGCGGCGCCGACCCCATCGTAACGTACCGCGGGTAGAAGGTCACAGAATACACATGAACACGACACAACCCATTGGGATCGCCGCCATCGGCGCTTACGCCCCTCCATCCCTGCTGACGAACTTCGATCTGGAGAAGCTCGTTGATACCTCCGACGAGTGGATCCGCACCCGCAGCGGCATCTCGACCCGCCATATCGCGGACGCCGACACCGCCACCTCGGATCTGGCCGTGCAGGCCGGACGCCAGGCGCTGGAGCGCGCGCATCTCACGCCGGAAGAGGTGGATCTCCTCATCGTCGCCACCGTCACCCCGGATTACCCGATTCCCGCCACCTCCTGCGTGGTGCAACAGAAACTGGGGGCGTCGAAGGCCGCGGTATTCGATGTGGTCGCCGCCTGCACCGGCTTTATCTACGCGTTGAATGTCGGCTACGCCATGATTGCCAGCAGCGGGTATCGCAACGCGCTGGTCATCGGCGCCGACGCGCTGTCGCGGGTCACCGATTATACCGACCGCGGCACCTGCGTACTACTCGGCGACGGCGCCGGCGCGGTGGTGCTGCAGCCGGTGCCGGCAGACCGCGGCTTTCGCTCCTTCTATCTGCGCGCGGACGGCAGCGGGGTGGACTTGCTGAAAATTCCCTCCGGGGGCTCATGCCGACCGACGACGGAAGAGACGGCGAGCGCGCGCGAACATTATATCCGCATGAACGGCAGTGAACTGTTCAAATTTGCCGTGCGCGTGATGGAGGAAGCGGTGGTAACCGCCCTCGACCGCGCCGGACTGACCACCGCTGACGTTGACCTGATTGTCCCCCACCAGGCGAATCTCCGCATCATCGACGCCGCCGCTAAACGCCTGGATATCCCCTATGAGCGCTGGGGCATCAATATCGCGGAATTCGGCAACACCAGCGCCGCCTCCATTCCGCTGGCGTTGAACGAAGTGTATGAGAAGGGGCGCGTGAAGGAAGGCGACGTGGTGGTGCTGGTCGGCTTCGGCGGCGGCCTCACCTGGGGCGCCTCCGTACTGCAGTGGTGAACGTCCGGGGAGTGATGGGAAAAATAGGAAGAATGAGAAGAATGGGATCCGGCCTTTTCCAGACCTTTCCTATCAGTTCCATATGTCCAATACGTCCTATGCTTCGATTCTTCGTATGATTCCCTTGTTGTGCCGAGAACTTCTGTTTGTGTTATATCGACAACAGTGCCCATTCCCTGTGAGGTGTCCCATGCAGCGTTACGCCCGCTCACTCCAACGCTTGATCGATTTGCTCGAATGCCTGCCGGGCATCGGCCCCAAGTCCGCCCAGCGGTTGGCGCTGCATCTGCTGCGCACCACGCCGGAGTTGTCGAATGACCTGGCGCAGGCGATCCTCGACGCGCGGGCGCACATCCGCGCCTGCGAAGTCTGCTTCAATTACTCCGATGTTCCACGCTGCCCGGTATGCGACGACACCACGCGCGACCATGGCCTGATCACCGTAGTGGCCGACGTGCGCGACCTGATGGCGCTGGACAATGCCGGCGACTATCGCGGCATCTATCACGTGCTGCACGGCCTGATCTCCCCGATGGACGGCATCGGCCCCGAGCAACTCCACATTCATGAGCTGCTGGAGCGGCTGAACGACGAAACGATTCGCGAGGTGATCCTGGCCACCAACCCCACGGTGGAAGGCGACGCCACCGCGCTCTATCTCGCGCGGCTCATCAAGCCGCTCGGTCTCCGCGTCACCCGCATCGCCCTGGGCCTGCCCGTCGGCGGCGATCTGGACTACGCCGACCAGATGACCATCATGCGCGCCATCGAGGGACGCACGGAGATGTAACCCTCCGTTCGAGCATACCCTCCCATACTCCGGCAATCTCTGTTACAATACATGTACAGGTAGCGCTTGCATACAGGAGGGAGAGACCGATGCCGGATGAATTCTTGCACGATTCCGCCGACCTGCAGTGGGAACGGCTCACCTCGGACGACCGTCACGTTGACGACTGGGCATATGCCAGGGCGAAGGTGCCCGGAGGCTGGCTGGTGCGTTGCGAGCGATGGTCTGCACCCGGTGTATCAGTGACGATGACTTTTGTTCCCGATCCCGATTACGCCTGGACGATAGGCCGCGCCCCTGTCACCGAACGCGCCGGGTGGCAGCACGAGCCACTGCAACCCCCGCCTCCACCCGCCCAACCCCTAACCGCGGGAATGCCATCAGGTATGAGAGTGCGCTTCACCTCCGGCGCCGAGGCCAAGGTGCGCTACGTGCCGCAGAATGTGAAAAAAGTGATCACCTGTATTGACGGCACACGGACAGTGGAGGAGATTCTGCAGTGCTCCCAGCTCAGCCAGGATCAAGCGATCATGATTTTGCGGGAATTGATCAAACACGATATTCTCGAGTTGTTTGAGGAATAACGCGCCTGTAAGATATCCAACCTGCCTATTCCCAACACAGGACATCGCAACGATTCCACAGAATCTCTGTCGAATAGATTATCTGTTGAATGACACTGGAGGGTGGTCACATGAGGCCGATCTGCTTGTTGCTGTTGGGCGTGCTGCTTCTCGCCGCCGGTGTGCCGTCCATCGCGCGAGCGGTGGATATCTTCACCGCTGCATCCGAGAACGACCTGGCAAGCGTGCAGGAGCTGCTGAAGGCCGATCCCACACTGCTGAACGCCCCCGACCCGGACGGGCGCACGCTGCTCATCGTCGCCGCGGCCTGGGGGTATCTGCCCATGGCTACTTTTCTGCTCGACAGCCGCGCGGACATTAACCGGGTGGATAAGGACGGCCGGTCCGCGCTGCACTGGGCGGCGGGCCAGGGTCGCCGCGCGGTGGTGCAACTGCTGCTGGAACGCGGGATCAACAGCACGCTGAAGGACCGCGCCGGGCACAATGCGCAGGAGTTTGCGCTGCAGGAAAAACAGGCGGATGTGGCAAAGCTCATCGCGGATTTTGCCAACAAACCCACCGTCGCCATCCCGCGCGGGCTGGTGAAGCCGCAGGAAAAGGCCGTGTTGGGACGGCTGGGCACGGCGCAATTCGTCACGCTGGCCTGGGGCGCGGCCGAGCTGACCCCCGAGGCGCTCGCCGTGGGCACGGACGCAACGCTGTCCGCCGACTGCCGCCGGCTGCAGGCGAACGGGCTGGCCGATGGGCTGGCCGAGCTGGCGCTGCGCAAGGCCGGCACACAAGGCATCCAGACTGTGCAGGTGGGGGTGTCCGCGCACCCGACCTCGGCGGAGATCACCGTCGCGCTGGGGAAACCGTCGGCCAGCGAGAATGACGAGTACCACGACCCCGCGCAGCCGGACGCGCCGGCGCAGCCGCTCACCTGGCTTAAATACGGCTGGCTGCAGTTTGGCGCCGTCGGGGACCGGGTGCTGGTGGTGCGCGCCGACTGCCCGTTGATCGAGGCCGCCCGGCTGGACCTGCTGCCGAAGCCCGGCCAGGTGGTGGTAAACGCAAAGGACAACGCCGAAGCCGTCTTCGTGCCCGACGGCGAATTCACCATGGGCAACGACCGGGGGGATGCCGACGAGCGCCCGCAGCATAAGGTGGCCCTCGATGCGTTCTGGATATACAAGCGCGAGGTGACGGTCGGACAGTTCCGCCTGTATTGCAAGGCGACGGGCAAGCCGATGCCGCCGCAGCCGGCCGGAATGAACGACACCTGCCCGGTTGTCAACGTCACCTGGGATGAAGCCACCGCCTATGCCACATGGGCGGGTGGGCGCCTGCCCACCGAGGCGGAGTGGGAAAAAGCCGCGCGCGGCACGGACGGTCGCCGCTTCCCCTGGGGCAACGACCTGGACGTGAAGAAATGCAACAGCAAGGGCTTCGGCAAGAACCGGTCTCTGCCGGTGGGCAGCTTCCCCGCCGGCGCCAGCCCCTATGGTGTGCTGGACATGGAAGGCAATGTCTACGAATGGTGCCGGGACTGGTATTACGTGAGCGCCTACTACAATTCGTCGGCTCGCAATCCGACGGGACCGGCCACCGCACCGGAGGCGGCGAAAAATTACAACATCGGTCCCAGCCGCGTCCTCCGGGGCGGGTCTTATAAAAGCGAGGCCGCGAAGGCGTATGCCGCCAACCGCCTGCCGGCTGCGCCGGGTGAGCGCGCCGAAGACCGCGGCTTCCGCATCATATATATGCCGCCGGAAGACAATTGAGTGCGCGAAGTGCGCAGGGGCAGAGGGGACAGTCCCTGCGGCGGCACTGGTCTTTAACAGCCGGGCATGAGATACGGGGACAGTCCCCGGAAGGTTTGCCCGTTCACGACTAAATTCGGCAGCGAATGGCAGAGGGAAGACAGTCCCTGCGGCGGCACTGGTCTTTAACAGCCGGGCATGAGATACGGGGACAGTCCCCGGAAGGCTCACTCACACCTGACTACTAACCACTCACTACTTACCACTGACTTATCACTCACGCATCCCGAATGGTGCCTTCCAGATCTACGCCGGCCAGGTTGGAGCCTTTGAGGTCGGCTTTACGCAGGTCGGCGCCGCGGAGCTGGGCACCGCCCAGCAGGGCTTCGTGGACTTCGGCGTCCAGCAGGTAGGCGCGGCGCAGATCGGCGCCGCGCAGGTCGGCATGGGTCAGGCAGGCACCGCGCAGATTCACGGCGCACAGCTTCGCTCCGTTCAGCACCGCACCTTTCAGGAAGGCAAATTGCAGATTCGCCTCGAGCAGGTTGGCGCCCGCCAGGTCGGCCCGCTCCAGATTCGTGCGGAAGAAATTGATAGAGACCAGCTCCGCGCCCCGCAGATCGATCCCCGACAGGTCAGGGCGCATCTCCAGATGCTGTTCTCGCCAGGCGTTCCACGCCGCCACACCGCGGTTCAAAATATCGACATGCTCCGGATTCGCCATGATGGCACCTCAATGAGATGGACAAAGACAGAATGGACCAAAAAAGAATTGTCTCGCTATTTCTGAACGGAAGAATTATCACTCGTTCCCGGCCTGTTCGGCGGGTTCCCGTTATCGGTTTTCGGAGCAGGGGGCGTGCTCAACAGCTCCGAGATGGTAACGCAGGCATACCCCTGTTTCGTCAGCTCGGAGAGGAGGGTGTCGAGAATATTCAGCGTGCCGTCCACCAGGCCGTTGTGCAACAGAATGATGCTGCCGGAGTGCACCTTGTTGAGGATAAGCGACGCCTGGACGGCCGGAGTATTTTTGACGTATTCGCCGGCGTTGATATCCCAGTAGATGATGTTGTAGTCGAGCGCGCGAAGTTGCTTTTTCACGAACGGGTCGATATCACCACCCGGCGGGCGGAACAGGTATGTTTGTTGTCCGGTAATTTCCTTGATGACCGTGCGCGTACGCAGCACTTCGGAGAAAATATCATGCTGGGTCAGCTTTGTCAGGTTGGGATGAGTGTAAGTATGGTTGGCCAGCTCGTGTCCCTCGGCCAGGATTTGCCGCACCAGGTCGGGGTATTGCTGGGCCATTTTGCCGACCAGAAAAAAGGTGCTGTGAGCGTTATAGCGCTTGAGCGCATTCAGGATGTTGGGGGTATACAGTGGATTGGGTCCGTCGTCGAAGGTCAACGCCACCTTTTTCACGGTATCCGAACCGGCATAGAATTCGGCGCTGTCCGACAGCAGGTGCATCCCGTTGCCTTTATACAGCGCCGACAGCGCGTCGAGCACGCCTTCCGCATCGGGATCGAGGGCGGCCGCTTTCTCATAAGCGGCGGTGGACCGAGCGGTTTCGCCGGTTTCCCGATACCAGTAGCCCAGTTGCAGGAACAGCGACAGCGGGGCGGGATCCGGAGTCGTCAGCGCAATCATGCGCTGCTGCAGCTCCAGTTCTCTCGTGGTGGTGACCGGCACCGGCGGATTAACGCCGTCCCGCGTCGTCACGGTAATGGTGTCTTCTTCGACCGCCACCCCCCGGTAGTCGTAGGCGCGGACGGTGAGCTGATGCACGCCGGGACCGACGGAATCAGCATCCCAGGCGAAATGATATGGTATCCCGGTGATCATGCCGCGCATCACGCGATCGACCAGGAAGACGACGAAGCGAATTTCGCGGTTGCCCTGATATGTCGCGCGCACGTGCTGCAGACCGCGCAGCGTGCTGCCCGCGCGGGGCGCGATGATCTGGAACGGTTGCCGCGTTCCGGTGTCCGTCTTCAAGTCGGGCAGCGCGATATCCAGTCCGGTATTGATCGGCGTGGCGAGCGGCGGCGCTTCGGTCACCGGCTCCAGCGCCTGCGGCGTGTCGGTGATCATCATGGTCAGCGGCAGGACGGGGTGCTGGTCCGGCAACAGAAAGTTCATGTCGTCATACCGCGCCGCCGCCCGCTGGCCGAATTCCAGCGCCTTCTGCGTATAGCCCAGGTTATAGTGCACCTGGGCGAGGACGGCCAGCAGGAAGGGCGACTGGTCGCCTGCCTCCAGCGCCGCTTTGCCGGTGAGGGCGGCATCGGCATAGCGACCCAGCAGCAGGTAGGCATAGGCCTGCAGGGATTTGATGTGCGGATCGCCCGGAGCCACCACGGCGGCGCGGTCCACCAGTGCCGTGGCTTCGAACACATGCCCGCGCGCGAGCAGCGACAGGCTCAATCCCCAGAGGGCGGCCAGGTAGCGCGGATTTTCGTCCAGGGCGCGGCGAAACGCTGTTTCCGCTACTGCCGGCTTCTCCGACAGCAGCTCCAGTGTGCCGCTCGCCGCGAGGGCGGTGGGATCGGATTCGGTAGTGAGGATAGGAGCCAGCGATTGGCGCGCGGCATCCAGATCACCGCTGCTCAGCAAACCCAGACTGCGCTCGATCACGTCGAGCGAATTCTCCGCACGCACCGGATAGGCAAGGCACAGGATCCCCCATGCCAGCAGAAGAACGGCGAGTATTGCTTTTACAGGACTGCCGATATGCCTCATACCATACATAATACCGAAAATTCCGGTGGAACGGCAAGGGGTGAGATGCGCGGCGCCACAAACCGTCAAAATTGCACGGAAGGCTTCCCCGACAGAACCGCTTCAGGTTTGCATTTTACGTTGAGCCGGCGCCTCACTCCGTCGCGGCCGGCGTCCCATTGGCGGCCGGCTGCGTGGTCGTGTCCGGCGCATCGCCGGCGGCGGGTTTTTCGGTCGGAGCCGGTTCCGCCGGTGCGGGGATTTTCGTGGTAGCCCCGGTGAGCTTGAGCAGGCCGGTGACGGTGACCGGCTTGTCGGCGCCCGGAAGAGCGATAACGAGCTTGAGCTCGCCGGTGAAATTGGTCTGCACCAGCTCGCCGTTTTCCTCGTCGAACAGCGTGTTGGAATTGGCGGTCAATCCACCTGTTTGTTTGAGGGTCACGGTTTGATCGCCCGTCGGGATATCTACCGTGACGTTGGAAAGTGTCACCGCCGTCTGGCTGTCAATTGCCAGATAGCTCGCACCGTCCGCCATTTTCGGGCCGCGCAGGATATTGTTGATAGTCGTGGCGGTCGTCCGCGTGGTGATGGTCTGGCGCCACTTTGCGCCGGGTTTGAGATCGTTTGCCGGAAATTCGAACGCCTGACCGATGCCGCTGATCAATTGCCACTGGCTGCCGAATCCCAGCGGCTGCAGCGCCGCCATCTTGTTCTGTGGATCACCTTCGACCTTCAATTCGGTGATATTGCCCGCCGGCGCCCGGTTGAAGACGGCGATATAATCAGTCAGCGGTTGCGACATCTCCTGGTCGCCGACCGTCATATGCATCTTGCCGTCGGTGATTCGCGTGACGATCTTCGCGGTGCCGTCGCTATTCAGGCCGGTCACCAGCTCGCGGCTGATGAAGGAGATCGCGCCGGCCACCGGGATCGCCTCGCGCGCGCCTCCGCCGGTGAAATTCCCGGTAAGCGTGATCTCCGTGCGATACCAGCGGACGGCGCCGGCGGGATCTTTATACGCAAGCTGATATGCGCCGGCGCCGATGATGGCCGCCAACAACAGGCCGAACAGCAGCAAATGTCGCATGATGGTCTCCTTCAGGCAGGATCAGGGGGATTACACGCATGCTTTCTCTGCGATGATACCCATTTCCCACGCGGTTTGCGCCTGCCGGAGTGGAAATTTACCGTTTTTTGCCGGCAGGGGCCGGCGGCGAGGTGCGATGCGCCGTGGTCGTCACGCTAAAGCTGCCTGCCATGGCGTTCTTTGTACCGGAGGTTTCCGCGCTCATCGTCGTCTTCGTGGTGATCTGCGCAGTGATGGTGGCGCGGTATACCTCGCCGGCCCGCGGGTCGAAGAGGAGAAAGGATTTCCCGCTCATCCCGAGCTCCATGACCAGCCCGGAGTCGGTGCCGTCGGCGGATGACAGGCGCTGCTTCGGCGCGGTGAGTTGGAACGTGCTGTCGATCTGCACGTAGCGCTTGCCGTCCACCATTTTGACCCCGACCAGCGTGCTCTCCGCCCGCAGCGCCATCGTCTTGCCCGTGCTCAGGCCGAGGGTTTCGGCGGACGTCCACTTTTCGCCCGCGCGCAGCTCCTGCTCGGGCAGGCGGAGATGGTGGCCGAAGCGGCTGAAGAGCAGCCAGATGTTCTCCATACCGGGGATGAGCGTGTCCGCCTTCGACGGCGTGTGCAGATATTGCAACTTGCTCATCACGCCGGCCCGCGAGCGCAGGAAGCTGATCACGGTGTTTTCTACATCGTCGCCGAACTCGTTCTCCCCCGAGCTGCCACTGAGCTCGATATCCTTGATGCTCATGGTCACCGGCGAAAGGTCCCGGTGCGCCTTCCCCGTCACCTGATCGATCACCCGCGCGCCCATCTGCAGCACCACCGGCAGCGGCGCGCCGCCCGGAGGCCGCACCTGACCGGTAATCGCGATATCATAGCGGTAATCCATCCGGCCCAGGGTGGTGTTATAGGTCAGGCGCTCGGCATGGACGGTGAGCCCCGTTGCGAAAAGCAGCAAGGTAATAGCGAGGTAACGGGTTGGCATGGATCCCCTCCTGGACTTCAGATAGAGAGCGACCTACAATACTTATAACAAGTAACAGCTTAACCTAAACATTGGCACGAAGTCGTAAATAGGAAAACCGCTCGGGAAATTGTCCTCACCAGCGCCTCGCATCCCAATCGTCGGGCGCTTGCCATCATATAACGCGCCATATCGAACCACCGCGAAGATAGGTAAAACTTGCGTGAATTGACGCGACATCCGTGTGGCGGAGTACCGCCGCAGCGGTGGTTTCGATACGGCGCGGGAGCCGCGGAAAAAATCGAGAGTGCGGTGGCGTACCGCCGCAGAGCTCACTTGCCTACTCAATCACCGGGCTGGGCGCATATCTACCAATTCAAGGTACATCGTAACGCACCGATACAATTAGTCACTATCCTACCGCAGCGTCGCCCGCACTTCATCTACCAATGCCTGCCGCACGCGGGCCATCACGGCGTCTATTTCCTCGTCCGCCAGCGTGCGGTCGGAGGCGCGGAAGGTCAGGCGGTAGGCCAGGCTGCGCTGGCCGGCGGGGATGTTTTTCCCCTGGTAGACGTCAAACAGCTCGATCGATTCGGCGAGCTCGCCCGCCGCGGCGGCGATGCTCCCCCGCACTTCGACCGCGGGCCGGTCCACCGCCACCAGGAAGGCGATGTCGCGGTCCACCGCCGGGAAACGTGACAGGCCAGGCGCGGGCCGCTTGACGGCCGCCAGGTCCATCAGCGCATCCAGGTTGATCTCCGCCAGGTACGCGCGGCGCGGCAGGTCGAAGTTCCCCGCCGCGCGTGGATGCACTTCGCCGAACAGGCCGATCACGCGACCGCCGACGCGCATTTCCGCGGTGCGGCCCGGATGCAGCGTGGGGTGCGCCGCCGGGACGAAGCTGACATCGAGCACGTTCATATCGGTGAGGAACTGCTCGACGATGCCCTTCAGCCAGAAGAAATCCACCTCGCCTTCGCCGCCGTCCCAGCGCGCCGACCAGGGCCGCCCCATCAGCGCGATGCCGGCGCTGCGCTGCTCCAGCGGCAGCTTATCCGCGTCCTGCACGCGCACATCGTCGTCCACCCGCCGCTCGTGGCGGGCATAATTGAAGCGCAGGCTGCCGCCGGTGTTGCGGAAGATGCGCCCTATCTCGAAAATCTGCACATCCTCCAGGTTGCGCCGGGCGTTGTTCTGCAGCGACTCAAGCAAATTGACGAACAGTGTGGGCCGCAGGTGCGTGTATTCGTCCGACTTCGGGTTGCGGACGGCCACGATCTGCGCGCGTTCCGGGGCATCGGCGGGCAGGTTCATCGCGTCGAGCCGGCGGTAATCGATCAGGCTGTAGGACAGCCCCTCGAACAGACCGGCGGCGGTGAGCAGGTCGCGCGCGCGGGCTTCGAACTCCAGCTCGGGCGCGGGTCGCCCGGCCACCTCCACTTTACCCGGCACGGTGGTGGGAATATACTGATAGCCGTGGATGCGCGCCACCTCCTCAATCAGGTCCATCTCCTCGACCAGGTCGGGACGGAAGGTGGGGATGAGTACGCTGACCACGCCGTTTTCCTCGCGCACGCCCAGCTCCAAGCTACGTAAAATGGAGACCATCTCCTCCGCGGCGATGTCGGTGCCCAGCACCTTATTCACCCGCTCGGGTCGCATGGCGATCATGCGGGCGGGGGGCAGCGGCTGCGCCACGTCGATGATGCCGGTGGCGATGGCGCCGCCGGACCATTCCACCATCAACTGCGCGGCGCGGTCGGCGGCGCGGACGGTGCCCGCCGGGTCCACAATGCGCTCGAAGCGGTAGGAGGACTCGGTGCTCAGCGCGTTGGCGCGGGCGGTTTTGCGGATGCTGGTGCGGTCGAAATGCGCCGACTCCAGCAGGATGTTCGTCGTGCCTTCCGTCACCTCGGTGTTCTCGCCGCCCATAATGCCGGCCAGGGCAATCGGGCGCTCGGCGTCGGCGATGACCAGCATGTTGGCGGTCAGCGTCCGCTCCACGCTGTCCAGCGTGGTGAACGGCTCGCCGTCACGGGCGCGGCGCACGATGATGGTCTGCTGTGCCAGCGTGTCCAGGTCGAAGGCGTGCAGCGGTTGACCCAACTCCAGCATCACAAAATTGGTGACGTCTACCACATTGTTGATAGGGCGCACGCCGGCCTGTGCCAGACGCTGCTGCACCCATTCCGGTGAAGGGCCGATCTTCACCCCCTGAATTATGCGCGCGGAGTAGCGCGGGCACAGGTCGGGCGCCTCAACGATCACCTTCGCCAGCGTGCGGGCGTCCGACCCCGTTTCGGTGACGCAGGTGGGCGGATGGATGACGCGGGTGCGGCTCAGCGCGGCAGTCTCGCGAGCGATGCCCACCATGCTCAAGGCGTCGCCGCGGTTGGACGTAACCTTGATGTCCATCACTGACTCGCCGTCCACCTCCAGCATCTCCTCGACCTCGAAGCCAGCCATGGTCAGGCGGTCCGCCGTCTCGTTCACCGGGAACGACACCGGCACCAGTTCGCGCAGCCATCCATACGGAACCTTCATCTCAACCTCATTTCAACCAGCATATCTTGCTCATGCTCATGCTCATGCTCATGCTCTTGCTCTAAACTATTGCTCTAAACTCTTGCTCTTGCTCTTGCTCTAAACCGTATTTGAATAGAGCAAGAGCAAGAGTATAGAGCAAGAGTAAGATTTTTCTTCTCTCACACTATGGCGCAGGCTCTCCCACCGCCGTGCTCTCCGCTTCCTTGCCGGTATTGGCTTCCATCACCGGCGTGGTTTTCCGTCGCGTCTGCAGTAGATAAACACCGATAACAGCAACCAGGCCGGCGCCGCCAAGAGCAGCCGCATGCCACCAGGTTTCATCGATTATCACCAGCAATGTCGTCGAGGTGATGACCAGCCAGATACACACCAGCCGCATCACCGACGGAAAAGGCGGCGGCAGGCGCGGCGCGATGCCGTATAACAGCACGGCGACTACCACGGTGCCGACGGCTATGGCGCCCAGCGGCAGATGCAGCGGATCCCATCCCATGATGGAGAGATTATAACTGCCCCGGTATTTCGCCGCAAGCTCAGGCGATCACCGCGTGCGCGTTTTGCTTTCCGCCCCCACTTTTTTTACGCAGACATCAATTGACGCGCCGCTCGTGCCTGCCTATACTGGCACCAGGAAGTGATCGGGAAATACAAGCGTTCACAAGGTAGGTCTCTTCCTCTCCCCCGTTGCCTGGGGTAATGAAAGGGCGAAAGGTTCCATGTCAGCTTTCCAATTACATGTTCACTAACCACTAATCACCAATCACTTCCCACGGGAGGACCACCGATGCACGCACCCGCCCCACATAATCCGCTTCCCTCCGCGCGACAACTGTGCTGGCACGCGATGGAGTTTTACGGCTTCCTGCACTTCACCGTCAACACCTTCACCGACAAGGAGTGGGGATATGGCGACGAAAGCCCGGCGGTGTTCAATCCGACGGCGCTGGACGCGCGGCAGTGGGCGCAGGTGGCGCGCGATGCCGGCATGACGGGGTTGATCCTTACCGCCAAGCACCACGACGGCTTTTGCCTGTGGCCGAGTAAATTTACCGAACACTCGGTGAAAAATTCGCCATGGCTGGGCGGGAAAGGCGATGTGCTGCATGTGTTGCGCGAGGCGTGCGACGAATTCGGCCTGAAGATGGGCCTGTACCTGTCGCCGTGGGACCGCAACCACGCCGGCTACGGCACACCCGAGTATGTGGCGTATTACCGCAATCAGCTCGATGAGTTGTTGACGCACTATGGCGAACTGTTCGAGATCTGGTTCGATGGCGCGAACGGCGGCGATGGGTATTACGGTGGGGCGCGCGAGACGCGGACGATCGACCGGCGGACCTATTACAACTACCCCGCGCTGTGGGAGATGGTGCGCGAACGGCAGCCGGGGGCGGTAATATTCAGCGACGCCGGGCCGGATATCCGCTGGGTGGGCAATGAATCGGGGTATGCCGGCTTCACCTGCTGGGCGAAGATCGATCCGGAAGGCATCTTCGTCGGCGAGGTGGACGACCTGTCGCGGTTGGGGCGCGGCGACGCGGACGGCACCGTCTGGCGGCCTGCCGAGGTGGACGTCTCCATCCGGCCCGGCTGGTTCCACCATCCGCATGAAGCGCCGAGACCGCTGGACGAGCTGCTCAATATCTACTTCGCCAGCGTGGGGCACGGCACGTGCCTGCTGCTGAATCTGCCGCCCGATCGGCGGGGATTGATCCCGGAGGAGGATGTCGCACGGCTGCGCGAGTTCCGCGTGGCGCTGGATACGATCTTCCGGCAGGACGTTGCCGCCGGAAAAACCGCTGCCGCGTCGAGCACCCGCGGGCCGGAGTTTGCCGCCGACCGCATCACCGATGGCGATCCGGCAACGTATTGGGCGGCAGAAGATGACGTGCGCGAGGCATCGGTCACCGTCGATCTGGGCGAGTCGACGCGCATCCATGCCGTGCGCCTGGAAGAATTCATCTCATTGGGGCAGCGCATCGCATCCTTCGCTCTCGATGTGGAGCGCTGGGGACAGTGGCTGGAGATGGCGGTGGGCACCACCATCGGCCCCCGCCGCCTGCTGCGCTTCCCCGCCATCGACTGCCGACAGGTGCGGGTGCGCATCCTGAAGGCGCAGGCTTGCCCGACGCTGGGGCGGTTCTCAGTATATTCAGCATAGCAGGAATTACGCCGTCTATCCATAACTTGGTAAGGGGTATCCTTTTTCAGGGGGGCATCACATGGCATTCAAATTCGGCATTATCGGCACCGGCATCATGGGCAAGGCGGGGGCGAAGATCCTGCAGTTGCTCGACGACGTGGAGGTGGTGGCGCTGGCAGACCTGTCGGAAAAGAACCTAAACGAGGCGGCGGCAGAGCTGGGCGTCGAGGCGACCTACACCCGCTACCAGGACATGCTGGAGGGGGAGGAACTGGACGCGGTCTACGTCGCCACGCCCGATCAGTATCACCGCGACCCGTGCATCGACGCGATGGAGGCCGGCTGCCACGTGGTGGTGGAGAAGCCGATGGCGACCAAGCAGGAGGACGCGGAGGCGATCTGCCAGGTGGCCGAGCGCACCGGGAAAAAGTTCCAGGTCGATTTCAACCACCGCTGGCTCTCGCCCTACCATAAGATCAAGGCGATGATCGACGACGGGCAGCTCGGTGAGCCGGTGATCGGCTACGCGCGCAAGAACAATCCCATCCTGGTGCC
>Ga0172368_10001914_pt1 | contig 27414 bp, 19 predicted proteins | sample Lak11m_FD_114540 | JGI IMG/M metagenome (GOLD analysis project Ga0172368, IMG submission 114540) | Freshwater microbial communities from Kabuno Bay, South-Kivu, Congo - kab_022012_11m | ecosystem: Environmental > Aquatic > Freshwater > Lake | place: Democratic Republic of the Congo: South-Kivu...
ATTAATGGAAATATCTTGTGGAATAAACGTTTTGGGAATGGCCATTTTGATGTAGGTTCTTCAAATATTGAAAAAACTCCAGATGGAGGCAGTATCATTTGTGGAACCTGGACCAAATTCAATCCATCGTTTGATGCCTTTCTGATCAAATTGAATGCATGTGGGGAGGTTGAATGGTGCAAAACACTGATAACCTCGACAAATTATGACATGGGAATACGGGTTAAACCCACTCCCGAGGGGGACTATGTTTTATTGGGAGGATATTTTTTAACAGATCCATACTCAAACGTCTCCTTATTTAAATTCAATACCTCAGGAGATTTGATCTGGCATCAATTTTACCCACTGGACAGTATCTATTATGAAGATCAACCCTATGACCTACTTGTCGATACGAATGGATATCTTATTACTACAGACCGTTATTACCCTGATTCCGGCACAACAAGTCCAGCAATTCTTCGTCATCATTTTATTAAAACCGATACGGCTGGGAATAAAGTTTGGGAACTTATTTACGGTGTTAATAATCATTATTATGGGGGTCCATGGGTAGTTAAAAAAAGTGTTACCGGGAATTATTATGAGGCAGGGAATCATTTTTACTTGAACGGAACTGGTGATCCTGCGTTTGTCAAAGTGTTACATGATGGAACCCAATCATATAACAGGGATGTGCTCTCAGGAATGTATTGGGGAGGATTGAGTTCCATAGATTTCCTGGAGGATTCGTTGATGGTAATGGTTGGGGGATGGTATACGGATCAGAATACCAATCATCATGGATTTATTAAAACCGATACCTTGGGGAATTACAGGAACCATAAAGAGATTCCGTTATTAAGTACTGGTTATTGGTGGGCAACAAAGGTTCATGATAATAAATTTATTACAATAGGTAACGACGCCACCGGAGCCACCTGGAAGATATATGCCGTAAAAGTCAACTCCGACCTGGAGTACGACAGCATTTATAGCCAGCCTTTAACATACGACAGCCTGTGTCCTTATCCGATCGTTTCCGATACGGTCGATCCCGATTGCGATAATGTGTATGTGGGGATCGATGAGCCTTTCAAAGATCCTGAAACCACCAAACTAAAAGTTTTTCCAAACCCGGCAAGGAATTTTGTTACCATCGAAATGCCGAAGTATCTGGTTGTAAGCAATACTACGAGTAAGATCCCTTCCACCACCATTTATCACATGTGGGGATCGGCCTTGCTGGAGATATACGACCTGTTTGGTAAAAAACTGTTCGAAAAAGAGGTCATCCGGTCGGAAACGACTCTTATGATCGATATCTCCCGATGGACGAAAGGAATGTACCTCTGCCGGTTGGTATTCAATGGCAGTACGGTGGGGAGTGAAAAGATATTGGTTGAATAAGCACAGCCCACACCCACACCCAATCGGGGATAGGGGCTGAAGGTAGGCTATCTCACAGAAATCTGAGTGAAAATTTGCAGCAAACATTTTTGAAAGTCCTCAAGCGAGTATAAAAAAAGTCCTGCCGCAAATGGCAGGACTTTTTCAGATATCACGCAGTGACTGGCAAATCGGGCGCAGTCAGACTGTTATTCAGATCATTTGTTTATCATGATCTTCCTGATAATCCTGTGCTCGCTGTTCCGTAAAACGACGGTATAAATTCCGGTCGGCACGGGACGCAGATCTATTGTCAAATCGGTTTGTCCCTTCACAGGGATATCCTTTTTCGTATATACTGAAGAACCGATGCTGTTATATACCGTCACATCGAAACTTTCTTCATTTATGGTGAACATCTGTAATGTAAAGCGTCCGTCATTAGGAACAGGATAAACTACGAACCGTGAATTAACCGGTTCATCAACACCTGTTACATTCACATAGATGTTATTTGAAGTATCGGAAATACAACCATTGACGATCACTATATCCCAGTACCAGCCGTCATAAAGGGCGATAAGAGTTTGTTCGGTTGCCCCGGTGATTGGAGCCCCATTATAGTACCATTGATTGCCATCAGCGATGTCGCTGGATAAAACATCCCCATTCAGGGTGATCACTGGAGCCGCTGGTTTCTTGACCACAGTAACGCTGAAGTCAGGTGAAGCCTGACCATTACCGCAGAAATTTGTTCCATAAACAGTAATCACTCCGGAAGATGCATCCATGGCAAAATCAACGGTTATGTTTGGAGTATTATCCCCTGACACAATGGTGGCTCCTGTGGGTAAGGTCCATTTATAACCTGTAGCACCTGTTACTGGAGGAATAGAAAAGGCGACGCCTGTCTCTCCCTCACAAACCGAACCAGGACCATTAACAGTTCCGGCAGCGCCTGGAAGCTGTGTTATGGTTACAGCTAATGGAGGGGAAACTGCCCCGTTGCCACAAAGGCTGTTACCATAAACTGTGATATTCCCTGAGGAGGCATTTGTAAAATCAACGGTTATGGAATTCGTACCTGCGCCGGAAGCAATGGTGGCACCTGCTGGTAGTGTCCAAACATAATAAACAGTATTGACGATTGGTGCAACGGAATAAGGAGCGTTAGTGTAATTGTAACATACGTTGGAGGAACCTGATATGGTACCTGCTGGTCCCGGAGGTCCGTCGACGGTAACGTTGTATACCGTTGGGCTTTGAGCCGGACAGTTATTTACATTGTTGTAGTTTACGGTAACAAACTGAGCGCCTGGTGTATTCCATGTAACTTCGATTGTTGCAGTTCCCTGACCAAACGTAATGGTTCCACCTGAAGAGATTGTCCAAGCGTAATTACTTTGACCTGATTCCGTTGAGTAATTATAGAATCCTGAATTCACGCACAAATTAGCTGAACCATTGATAGTAGGTACAGGAGCAGCATTTACAGTCACCGGTAATGTGCCGGGAGCACCCGCTGTACAACCGGTTGAAGGAGTGGTATATATAACGCCAACAGTTTTTGAACCGGCAGTGGGCCAGTTGATAGTGACAACATCGGGATTTGCGGTTGGAGTGATGGTCCCATCAGGTGAAACGCTCCATTGGTAGCTGGTCATACCGGGTTGGGTAGAATATGTGTTGGTAACTGACTGGCAAACCGGTGAAGGACCGGAAACTGTAGGCACAGGCAGGTTGTTAACCGTAACTGCCATGGTAGAAGGTGATGACGGTGCACCGCAATCGCTGACTGCAATAACTGAAATGGTTCCTGAAACAGCTGTGTTCGAAACATCAACAGTTACCGAATTTGAATGTATATAAGATGTAATGGTGAATCCTGACGGGAAGGTCCAGTTATAATAGAAACCGTAAGGAACCTGGGAAACAGAATACACATATCCTGTACCAGTTTTACAAACCTGTGAAGGACCTGAGATCGTACCGGGAGTTGGAGGAACTACACAAGTTGTATAAAAAGTCTTCTCAAGCCCGTATGTTGTTCCTCCGCCACTTATACCTATTGCCCTGTAATAATAGTTGGTGTTGATTACCAGTCCTGTAATGGGTGCATAAAAGGCTGTTGCAGTATTCCCTGTAACCGTTGGAGGAATCCCGGTAACTGGGTTCGGATATGGACCGCCGGGTGTCGTACCATATTCAAATGTTACTGTCGTAGTGGCATTGTAGGCCGTAGCTGTTCCGTTCAATGTGGCAAAAGTTGCCCCGACGACTGTGGCATTGTTGGTGGTGATTGCAGGTGCAATCATTGATGTGGTAAAGGATAGTACCGTTCCGTTTGTGGTTCCGGCAGAGTTTGTTCCAATAGATCTGAAATAATAGGTAGTATTAGGTTGAAGTGATGTAATAGGCGCATTAACGGCAATGTTTTGACCGGTTACTGAACCCGGTAGCGTCACGGTATTATTAAATGGCGGACCTGTCATGGTACCCCATTCAAAAGTAACCGTGGTCGAGGCGCCGTTAGCGCTAACAGTCCCGTTTAGTGTGGCAGTGGTACCGGTTATTGCGGTTGCTGCGTCTGTGGTAACCCCAGGGACATCGAATATATTTACAGCATAATCTTCGGTTTCACCCCAGCCATAAGTACCACAAGGAGTGATAGAACCAGGAGAACCTGTTTCAACATTTACCACCCGCATCCTGGTATTACCGATGATTGCTGTTCCCGGAATGGTAAAACTGCCCGTTTCTGTGTGTGGTCCGCTTGTTGATGATCCGGAAACAAAGACCTCTTCACCGGCATCGGCAAAACTGCCATTCTGGTTATAGTCGATGAAGATTTTAATGGCATTGGAATAATTTCCTCCGCAGGTTCCTATCTGAACACTGAAGGTCTGGACTGTTGTCCTCTTTAAATCAGGAACAGTGACATAACCATAATAATTGCTGTAGATCTGTACGACTGATCCTGGGCCGGGAGCTAAGGTAGAGCAATCCGAAGTGTTGTTCAATGTTCCGACTGTTACATTGAAGATATCTTCATCCCCGGTATATGTTGAATAGGATGCACAATAGCAATTATAAAAAGGACTCATAGTCACCTGAAGCGGATTTGATGTGCCTGTGTTACCTGAACATGTTACCTGGCAACGGTAATAGGTCGCCGTTGTTTGTGATGTTGTATATGTAGGAGTGGAAGTACCTACGTTTGTCCAGGTCGTTCCATCAGGTGACGATTGCCACTGGTAGGTAAGTCCAGTTCCCGGAGTAGTATTTTGCAGCGATAATGTAAAGTTAACGCCTGAGCATGCCGGATTGGAAGAAGCGACGGTATTGCCAGGTGCCGGAGTACCGGAACAGGGAACTGGAGGGGTAAACGTAAAGGTTTGCCCGGAGGCCGGAAATACTGTATTTGATAAAGTGCAGCTGGCTGAATTGGATGCCCCGGCAGTAGTAGCCGCCCAGTTGGTTGTTGTAGCACGGTTATTAAAATCGGCATTGGAGGCTCCCCTCAAACCGACCTGTACCGTTGTACTTGAAGTATTTGTTGTAAAAGAGCCATAAACAAGATCTATGGTATTGGATGTTTCATTTAACCTGATCTGGAAATTCCAATCATCACCGGAAGCGCCATACTTTCTCATATGTAACCATTGTACAACCAGAGTCCGGGTAGGCGATGATCCCAAAACTTCATATCGAAGTTCCCCATTGGCAGAAAGTCCCTGGAGATCCCGGGCAAGTATGGAAACTACGTTATTTGAACTTCCTGAACTCAGAGGAGTATAACTGCTAAAAACAGTCGAACCCATGCAAAGGAAACCATTGGCATTGACGCTGAAGGTTGTGTAACCGGTACCATTAAAGGTAAACGTAAACCCAATGGGATTGGCATTGTAATTGTTGTCGTCAAAGCTTCCAGTCCCTAAAACCGTTCCGCCGGTTATTGCTGTAAAGGTTCCTAAAGACTGTGAAAAGGAATAAGTGGCCACCGTCTGGCCGATCGCTGTTGATGTGATCAGGAGAACCAATAGAAACAGTAAAATCTTTTTCATAACTATTGTTGTTTTAAATTTTGTTTATAAATATTGATTATATATGTTGGGTTAGTTACTGAAAAGGAACAAAAACTAAATAAAAAAAACCAACTTGGTTTTACAAGAGGAAAGATGATTATGAATGTATAATAAAGCGACAAATATCTTCTTCAAAATTAGTTAATTCCCGATATAACTGTTAGGTTGAACACAATTTTAACATTTATTAACAAGGTTAAAAAGTGGACCCTGTAGTCAGATAACCTTGAACGTACTCTTCGATACCAGCTTCGAGAGTATAAAAGGGGCTTGAATAACCGATTGATCTCAGCTTCACCATCCGGGCTTCCGTATAGTACTGGTATTTGTCTCTGATATCGGGAGGGGTATCAATGAATTCAATTTTTGAAGGGAGGTTCAAAGCCGTGAAAACTGCATTTGCCAAATCAAGGAAGGTTCGTGCTTTCCCTGTTCCGAGGTTATAGATTCCTGAATCCTTCTTATGGTTCATCAGGAAATAGATCACATCGACCACATCCTTCACGTAAATAAAATCCCGTAACTGACCTCCGTCGGGATAAACCGGGTTATGGGAACGGAATAAGCGGACAGATACAGGATTCAGGATGCAAGATGCAGGATCAGTATTAAGATTTCTTTTATCCTGTATCTGATTAAACGCATGAAAAACCACAGATGCCATCCGCCTCTTGTGATATTCATTGGGGCCAAACACGTTAAAGAATTTCAATCCGCACCAATAAGGAGGTGTCGTTGATTGATCCAACACCCATTTATCAAATTCATTTTTTGAGATCCCATAAGGATTCATAGGTTCTAGCCTCCTCACCAGGGCATGATCATCGTTATAGCCTAATGTACCGTCGCCATATGTGGCGGCAGAAGAAGCATATATAAGCGGAATCCCATAACGTGTACAGGTTTCCCAAATCTGTTTGCTGTAATTGAGATTGAGTTCATAAAACACCTCCATGTTAAATTCAGTTGTGTCGGTCCGTGCACCTATATGGAGGATGAAACTGACATCGGAGCGATGTTTGCCTAACCATACAAAGAAATCCTGCCGGTTCACCTGCTCACGGAAGGCTTTATGGATAAAGTTTTTCTTTTTTTTTGGGTTTGAGAAATCGTCCACGATGACAATTTCCTTGATCCCCTTATTATTAAGTTTGCTTACCAGGCAACTTCCAATGAATCCGGCTGCTCCGGTTACGACAATCATAAAGGGTGAATTAGAAGGTTGATAACAAAGATAGGAAAAGTTAACTACTTCCAAAACCCATATAATTCTTCAAACGTCTCCATCTCCTTGATAAGTTCAAACCGTTCCCCGTCGTTAAAATATCCGACGATCCTCGGGGTCTGCCGGCTGTTATAACGCGACCACATACTAAATGTATAACTTCCGCTGTCGTGTATGACCAGGAAATCACCTTCTTCGATCAAAGGCAGTTTCACTCCCTTGGCCAGGATATCACCGGAAAAGCATAGCGGGCCGGCAAGGTTGTATAGGTTGTCATCCTGACCAGTCTTTCTTTTTCCCGAAGGAGTATAAACGGTGTACTCATGTTGCCAGTCGTGAGGATTCAGGCATTCACGAACGAAAAGATCAGCTCCGGTATGGATCATGGCAGTGTTTATTCCAGGGTCATGCTTGACATATTCCACCCGGCTCACAGTCCAGGCGGCATTGGTATAGACCCATCGGCCGAATTCAGTTATAAGCAGGCAGTCGGCAGTCAGCAGTCGGAAAGCTCTTTTGCGTATGGAATTCACATATTCTTCCATGGATGGCGGTTCTGAATCACTTTTATAAGAGACCGGCATTCCACCGCCGATATCAAAAATTGTTACTGGTAACAGTCCGGATTGATTCCTCTTTTCATTAATTTCCTGCATAAAATCATACAAAACCCCGATTCCTTTGATCAGCAGAGACAACGAACAGCCCTGAGATCCAACATGAAGGTGGATCCCCGTTAACCATGGATAATCCAGAAAAGCTTTTTCCAGGGCTTGCCGTCCGGTTTTTATGGGTATACCGAATTTTGAATATTCACCGGCAACGCTTGATTCCAGAATCGTTCCTTCCCCAACCTGAGGATTGATTCTTATACCGATGCTACTCTCGGAGGAGAAGTTATTGAGTAATTTATTTACTCTATTGAGTTCCGAAAAATTATCGATGTTAATATGAATCCCCGTCTTTAAAGCAAATTCGAGTTCCTTAAAAGTCTTCACAGGTGAATCATAAACGATCTGATCAGGTTTGTAGCCGGTTTTCAAGGCCAGGTGAACTTCTCCCATTGATGCTGCTTCCACACCCACTCCAAGTTTACCGGTCAATTCCATAAGCCGGATTAAAGGATTGGCTTTGACTGCCAATCCGTGAAGGGTATTTCCCGGGAAGAGTGATTTCAGGTAACGGATTCTTTCTTCAAGAAAAGAAAGATCATAAAATATCACGACCGAATCTTCGTCGCGAAACCAGCCCTTTAGTAACGCCTGCCTGAGAGATTTGTCAATACTGGTGTTTTCAAGGTTGTTTATCATAAAATCAATTTTCTTTCCTGGGACACCCGGAGAAGTTGAGCAACAGCTTCTTTCCCTTTGGTACCCAAGTCAACCGAATAATCATTGACATAAAGGCTTATGTGTTTTTTCATCACATCTTCGTCCATTTCCTTTGCATTGCACCTGACAAACGGCATCACATCAACAGGATGTTCAATTGCATAGATCACACTCCTGTGCATGATCCGTTGGAGTTTAGAAATTATATCATCCTCCAGTGTATTCCGCACAACAATACCGCCCAGCGGAATAGGAGAATTGGTAAGTTGTTCCCAATATTCCCCAAGGTCTATTATTTTTTTTAATCCTTTCTGTTCATAGGTAAACCGTTTCTCATGGATGATGACTCCTGCGTCAACACGACCCGAAAGGATAGCATCTTCAATTCCTGAAAAAACCATAAATTGCTTTTTTTCAATTTCAGGAAAGGCAATCCTGAACAATAAATGGGCGGTTGTATATTCTCCCGGGATTGCCACCGTGATATGTTTAATCTCTTCCCTGGGAAATTCCTTCTTCGCAATCAACAATGGCCCGTTACCAAATCCCAGTGCGCTACCGCTGTTGAGCAGAATATATTTTTTGGTCAGGTAGAGCCAGGTATGATAACTGACCTTGACCATATCGATATTCCCTGTGAGTGCAAGCTGGTTTAGCGACTCCACATCCTCCATACGGTAGTCGAATCCCAATCCTTCCGTATCGATCTTACCATGAACCATGCCATCGAAAATAAAAGTGTCGTTCGGACAAGGAGAAAAGGCAAGTTTTATAAACATAATTCCTGCAGGATTTTTATTACCGTTTTATTCAGGTTTTCGACAGCAAGATGAATATTCCAACGGGATTTATCACTTTCCTGCACATAATTTGAAAATGACCTGATCTGGGCACAGGGGATTCCTTCAACCAGGCAGCCATACAAAAATGCGGCTCCCTCCATGGTTTCTACTTCTGCAGGATATTGAAGCATCAGGGCATTAAGGATTTCAGGGGTGGAATGGATCTGATTCACCGTGTTGCCTGTCAGCCGGGGCAGATCACGCAGTGCAGGAATATCCGGCCATTTTTCGTTGAACAGAAATCCTGACCGGTAAGGAAAGACATCCGGATCCGTCAGGTCAAGCTTATAAAAAGTGAGAGACTTTTCCTCTTCCCGTGTTCCTAATTCTGTGATACACTCCCTCGTAACATGAACAACCTTTCCAAGTTCCATCGTAAAATCATACACTCCCGCAATACCCGCATTAATTGCAATATCATACCTTTTCATTGTAAGCGTCTTACCCAGGTGAAAAGCGGTATGGACCATTCCTATTCCGGTGATAAGGACATCGATCTCCAGTTTGCCCAAACGATAAAGCCCCATCCATCTATTATCTTTCCTTATTTTTAAAAGATGGTGAAGAAGCGGACGGATCTCTAAATCAGTGGCCGCTACGATAAGAATCTTCATCGGTTTTTCTTGAAAGCTGTTCCTTTTTCGAGTCCATGAGAATGAGCTCCCAATTCACTACGACGCAATAACAATGCGAAGAAGAGTCCAAAGAATCCAAGGGTGCTGAAAATCCACATGCCGAGATGATATCCACCAGGATTTGAAGCACTTGCATGAGAAATATCATTGGCATGACCGATCACAATGTTAAAACCAAACAACCCGATATTCTGGATCATGGTCATCAGGCCGTAAGCCGTTCCCAGCTTCGAAGGTTCCGATACGATGGCTACCGACGGCCACATCACAGCCGGTACAAGAGAAAAAGCAATTCCCATGATGCCCATAGGGATGACCAGACTGACATCGGTATATCCCATCATCAGATACACGGGGATGATCAGGAGAGAACCAAACATCATCAGCAACGAACGCCGTCCAATAAAGTCGGATAGTAATCCGAACAATGGAGTGAAGATCATAGCCGCCAGAGTAAGCATACTGGAAAGGAAACCAGCATATTCACGGGTTACGCCATGGGTCTCCTGAAAGAATTTAATGGCAAAGGTTTGAAAGGGGAACATCGCCGAATAGAAGGTGATGCAAAGGAGAACGATGAACCAGTATGACTTACTGAATGCCTTGTAGTTGAGTAGTGAAAATACGATAATCAGAACATAAATAACGATCTGAAGGATCAGTTCGACTTGGTCCTTGAATACCAGGTTGATCGTCACTGCAGCGACCACCAGCAAAGAGATCCCCAGAATCAGACGACCTTTTATAAAAGAGAAGACATCGGAAAGAATTACTTTATCCTGTTCACCTTCTTTCCCAAGGTTGTATGATTTCTTTGCATAAGTATCGATGAAGTAAAAAATGAGCAGGGTCACAACACTGATCAGACCTGCCCCAACGGAAATCCACAACGGACTTTGCCAATTTTCGTAAAGATTTTTTCCCCATGATGGTGAATTCAGGGCCAGGAATGATCCAAGCCTCGCCACAGTAAGATTGAGTCCGAATGCAAAAGATAGTTGTTTCCCCTTGAACCATTGGGCCACAACGGTTGTAATGGCCACGATCATCGATTCGGCGCCCAGTCCGAATATCAAACGACCGGTTGCCATCAGGAAAAGGTCGCCATGAAGGGTGGTGATGAATGCACCGGCAAACACCAGCAGTGAAAACAGTAATGCAGCTTTTTTTGTTCCGATCCGGTCGATAATCAACCCACCGATCAACACCATAATGATGTTCGGGAAACTGTAAATACCCTGAAGAAGTCCGATATCACTGTCGCTGAATTTCAACTGTGTCTTTAGTATATCGGCCAGCGGACTGATGCTGTCGTAAATGTAATAGTTTCCGAACATGGCGATGCTGATGAATATCAGCACGGTCCATCGAAGCAATACGGGGGGATCTTTCTTTTGTGTGATCGTCTGGGTCATGGATATGATTTGTTTCGTAACCGTATTAAAACGGGGATAAAAGTAGTTTTTTTTACCATATCTGAAAATACTACCTTTGTATTTTCAAAATATAATTTCGCTATTCACTATATGATCGCCAGGTCACTTTTTCGGCTAATCATCCTAGCGACCCTCTTCTATTTTGGGTTGTTTCAAGGGATTTCAGCTCAAATCAGCCAGGGAGGAATACCAAAGAGCTTTTCTTATTCAATAGCTCCTGATGACCGGGAATTAGTGACCATACAGCCACCCGTACTTGACATCCTGAAAAATGAAGATATTCAGTCACCTGTTCCATATCGCTTTGCCGTAAATCTACCTGTCGATCTGGGTATAGGTAATTCCGGGACATGGACCAAGACTCCGGATGGTTCTTCTGTTTGGCGACTGAACCTTAAAGCAACCGGGGCGCTCGCCCTGACCTTATATTTTGATGATTTCGAATTGCCGGAAGGGGGAACCTTCTTTGTCTATAACCCGGAAAGGACTAAACTCATTGGAGCGTTTACCTCACTGAATAATGAACCACAAAGAAGCTTTGCAACGGAACTGATCCCAGGCGACCGGTTGACCATGGAATATAATTATCCATACCCGGAAAACTCTTTGCCCCGGTTGCATGTATCTGAAATTGCTTATGCATATCGTGGAGTCGGGGATACCAATAAAATTACGGTTAATTTTGGCCAGGCCGGAAAATGTGAAGTAAATATTAACTGCAATGAAGGAGCCGAATGGCAGCAACAGAAAAAAGGAGTCGCCCGCCTTTCGGTCAAGCGTGGAAGTTATTCATACTGGTGTTCGGGATCGCTGGTTAATAATGTAAGAAATGATCATAAACCCTATTTCCTTACAGCTGATCATTGCGGACAGGGAACTACTTCCATCGACCTGAACAAATGGATTTTTTATTTTGATTATGAAACAACCGGTTGTCCTAATCCACCCAATGAACCATTCCCCAAATCATTGATAGGCGCCCACCTTGTTGCAAACAGCGGAGATGGGTCTGACCTGGGATCGGACTTTTTTCTCGTTTTATTAAATAAAAGTATACCTATCAATTGGGATGTCTTTTTCAACGGTTGGAGCCGTGAAGAGTCGCCACCTGCTCCCGGATCAGGAATTCATCATCCCCAGGGAGATATTAAAAAAATATCTACATATCTTGATCCTTTGCAACCATCAGCATGGAGTGGACAGCCGATACTGACTCACTGGAAGACCACCTGGGTTGCGACACAGAACGGACATGGGGTCACTGAAGGAGGATCTTCAGGATCACCAATTTTTGATAATGGCGGTCATATTGTTGGAACACTGACCGGTGGCGACTCATCATGTGACAGTCTGCTTGCTCCCGATTATTATGGAAGGTTTTCATACCATTGGGATAAAAATGGCAGCGACTCTCTACGGGCTTTGAAATATTGGCTCGATCCCGATAATACTAATACCCTGGTACTGAATGGGATTACTTTATCGGTTGAGGAACTACCAGTTGTCCCAATGATGAAAGCAACCCCGAATCCCTTCCGGGATAAGGTAGAAGTAGAGATTCCCGGCTTCTATGGTAACATTACAGTAAATGTTTACGACATCTTTGGTAATAAGGCATTTAATAGGGATTTTTATTTGAATGATAAGAACAAAATTCAGGTTGACCTTGAAAACCTCTTTCCCGGGATCTATTTTTTGACCATTAATGGAGATAAGTCGACCCGGGGGACCAAGTTAATAAAACAACCTTGAATGAGTAGATCATTTGACGGGTTTGATGCCATCGCCCGGAAAATATACGATGGGCAAAGAATCAGTCCGGACGAGGGAATCGTATTGTTCAGGAGGGCAGGACTTGGTTTCCTTGGTATGCTGGCCGATCATGTCAGGGACCAAAAAAACGGGAACTATGCCTATTTTATCCGGAATTTCCACCTTGAACCGACAAACATCTGTGTCAATAAATGTCGTTTTTGCTCGTACTCGCATCATTTTAGTCCCAAAAAGTGGGAGCTGACAGTTGAGGAAATGCTCGATAAAGTCCGGAACCAGGATCCGGAGGTCAGGGAATTACATATTACAGGGGCTGTTCACCCAGAAAGGGACATCCATTATTACGGGGAATTACTGAAAAACATCAGGGAGATCCGGCCGGATTTGCATATCAAGGCTTATTCGGCAGTTGAATTGGATTATATGATTACAAAGGCAGGGATGACCTTTCAGGAAGGTCTTGTTTACCTGCGATCATGTGGTCTTGATTCCATCCCTGGTGGTGGAGCCGAGATCTTTGATGAGACGATCCGGGAATCGATATGCGGCATGAAGTCTGCTTCACAGGATTGGCTTAAAATACATGAAACTGCTCATCAGCTCGGAATTTCCTCAAACGCAACCATACTTTACGGCCATGTTGAGACCTATGAACACCGGATAGATCACCTGGAACGGTTGCGTCAGTTGCAGGACAGTACAAATGGATTCAATGCCTTCATCCCATTGAAATTCCACCGGGGTAATAACGAAATGGCAGATGTTGCCGAAGTGTCAGTTGTTGAAGACATGAAGATGTACGCTATGGCGAGGATCTATCTGGATAATTTCCCTCATCTGAAAGCTTATTGGCCGGCCGTAGGAAAAAAATTAGCCCAGGTATCACTCTCCTTCGGAGTTGACGACCTGGATGGCACGATAAACGATTCAACCCAGATATACTCGCTTGCCGGAGCAGAAGAACAGAATCCCAGGATGACTGTTTCCGGAATGACCGAGTTGATCAGGGAAGCAAAGCGGATTCCGATAGAAAGGGACTCGCTGTACAGGTCAGTGGGTCATTAAGTCAATAGGTCATTGGGCACTCATTCAGTATCATATTTCCAGATTTTGGGAAATGATAAAGTGTACCTTTTCAGCAATCTCCTTGGGATCTATGTCAGCAAACGTTTCATAGGGAATCGGGTCGAGTACCCTTGCGCGGATACTAAAATTCTTTGATACCAGGAATCCGCCTTTTCTTACTGCGTTAAAAGTTCCGTAGATGGCGATCGGCAGGATAGGTACCTGTGCCTGCCGGGCAATGTGAAATGCGCCGGTTTTGAATGGTTGTAGTTCCCCGTTCCTGGAACGGGTACCTTCGGGGAAAATCATGACTGAATTACCTGATTTCAACGTTTTCTCGACATCAATCATCATCTTACGCATGCTGCTGTTTTTGGCGCGATCGAGAGCGATATATCTGTTCAACCACATATTCCAGCCAAGAAACGGGTAGTAATAGATCGATTTTTTAGCAACCCATTTGAAATGTACCCAAAGTTTAAAAAGGACAATAATATCCAATCCCGACTGATGGTTTGAAACCATAACGTAGGTAATCCCTTTTCTGATCTTTTCCTTTCCTGTTACCCTGATTTTCCAAATGGGGTTAAGACTTAGTACGATGGTTGACCACAGGCATGTATATTTGTGCAAGATGAACAGTCGTCTGTCAAACGGAAACGTCAAGATCCAAATCATGAATGAGAAGGGAAATAAGAAGGCTGAAAAAAGAAAAAGTCCACACCAGAAGTAAAGAGAGACCAGATATTGACCTGCTTTCTTCATAAACTTAGACTTTTTCCCCGGAAAGGTTTGAATGATAATTGGACCATTTTTCTATCACTGATCTCAAGTCATCCGGGAGTTCTGAATCGAAAGAGATATATTTTCCAGTTGATGGATGGATAAATCCGAGTGATTTTGCATGAAGGGCTTGCCGGGGCAGAATCCGGAAACAGTTTTCGACAAATTGTTTATATTTTGAAAAGGTAGTTCCTTTTAAGATTCGATCACCTCCATAATTTTCGTCGTTAAATAGCGGATGCCCGATATGTTTGAAGTGAACTCTGATCTGATGGGTCCGTCCGGTTTCCAGTTGACATGCTACAAGTGTTACATATCCGAATCGCTCCAGTACCTGGAAGTGAGTAACCGCATGACGCCCCCTCTCTTCGTCATCATAGATAGTCATGACAAGCCTGTTTCTGACATCCCTTCCAATGTTTCCGGTTATAGTGCCTTTGTCGTTTTTCAGATTACCCCAGACCAGGGCAACGTAGGTCCGGTTGATGGTGTGATCAAAAAATTGTTTTGCAAGTTTGGTTTGAGCCAGTTCGTTTTTAGCGATCAGCAGGATACCGGATGTATCTTTGTCGATACGATGTACAAGATAAGGTTTTGACTCTGGATCAGATTCCCCGGCATTATTCTGTAAATGATAAAGGACGGCATTTTGAAGGGTGCCAGTAAAGTTACCATGGCCGGGATGGACGACCATACCGGCCGGTTTATTTACCACCAGAATGTCTTTGTCTTCGTAAACAATTGAAATTGGTATATTTTCCGGGTATATTTCAGTATCTCTTGGCGGATATGCCAGTACTATCGAAATAACATCAAGGGGTTTTACCTTGTAATTCGATTTTATCACCTTGGTGTTGACAAGAATATTTCCGGCTCGTGCAGCATTTTGGATACGGTTGCGGGAGGCATTTTCGATCCTGGCCATCAGATACTTGTCAATTCTCACCGGAGCTTGTCCTTTATCGACCGTAAACCGGAAATGTTCAAATAGTTCATTCGATTCTTCCGTGATTTCCGGCCTCTCAACCATGGCAGATAAAAGATATTTTCATTAATGAGCAACGATAAATTTTCCCGTTGACCGGGATATTCCGGAAGAGCTCTTCAATTCGAAGAAATATAACCCGTTGTTCAGATTCGAAATGTCGATTGAATTTGTAAAGTGACCTCTGATGACAACTTGTCCGAAAAGATTGGTAATGGAAAAGGTGTAGTTTTCGTTCGATGCCCAAGTGTTCTCTGTTCCTGCAAGTCGAATTTGAATGGTTGACCCCGGACTTGGGTTCGGATAAATTTTTAACTTTTCCACATCATAAGCCGTCTCTTCAATTCCGAGTGGAATTGGCTTACCAACTATCGGACGGATCATCAAGGATCCAACGTAAGAGGAATTCAACCATGTACCGGCAACATTATATAACATGTCAGCCTGGTGGTTATTATACCTGTCGAAACCTAGATTCAGGTTATCGTTTGTAGTCTGTATCCAACCAATATAAAAAGTCGAGGAAAGACGGAGAGGAAAGTTAAGATGGTAGGTAAAAAACTTATTCAGGCTATCGGTGAAAAATGGATAGACAAGTTCGGAATAGATAGTGTCGCCTGGATTTCCGGCATTATCATTCCATACACACAGATAGAAGAACTGCTGGTTATTATTCCCCAGGGTTCGGTTGAAATACATCTGAACGGCCCTGAGAGTATCGGGCGACTTGTTTAACTTGAAACGGTAAGCCAGTTTTGATCCTGCCGGGGTGAGGCCATATCCTGCTTCCGGCGTTCCGTCGTCGTAAGCATAATAATTATAAAACTTTTGATAAGCCTCAATGGTATCACCAAGGACGGAACCGGGTGTATTATCGTTTATAATATGTTTCATCAGGAAGATGGCAGAGTCAGCCTGACTTATAGGGAAAAGAAAAGGAACAGGGGGATGGGCAAAAGGAGGATAAGTGACATATCCATTGGTATAAAATGGTTTTATCGAATAATTGCCTCCTTCATATAATTCTGAAAAGGATCCACCCGGATTTGTAACAGAATAAGAATAAGCCGAAGATCGCTCGTTGGCGTCCCTGTTGCTGATAAGGATATTCAGTGTATCTTTTATCTCATTGGTCGGGTCATCGCAATACTGGGGATAAGGCATAGACTCATAATTGATGAGCATGGAAGGAGGACGTTCGATGAAACGGATCTCAGGGTAGATAGTATCAAAATCGCTTCTACCCCAGTTCAGATATACGTTGTCGATATTCCATTGATCGCAGTTACTCTGCCAGCTTGGTTCGGTGGAACTGGCCAGACTGACACGGTTATAAAAACGGAAGCGAAACTGCTTCTTAAAAAATTTTGCGGTATCCGTGATGGGTAATATCGCCTGTAGAAAGTATCTGCCGGTATTTATCAGAAAAGTATCAAGCGCCATCCCTTCTGTTCCCCATACGGAAATCCATTGGTCAGGAATCTGTATGGTATCCGTAGGAGTGATGCTATCGTATGCCGGACGAAGGAGAAACTGCAGAATAAGCGAATCTGATCTTTCGGGCGCTAATCCACGACCCTGCGGCTGGTAGTAAAAGCTGAAGTAAACTGAATCGGCGGAAGTTAATTTTTTTGGAATGGGAAAAAATATGGAGTCGAGCCGGATGAACCTGGAGGTAAGATAATCAGCGATAAATGTTTGAGGCCCCGGTACGGCATTGGGATACATTTTCCCGGAATCATTGATAGCATCAAGGGTAACTGAACCGATATTGACAGGATATACAGGGAAATCGGTGTTCACGTACGCATAGCGGTCGATCCATCTTGAAGTCGAAGGAAAAACATTTACAATTGAAAAATCGTCAAAAAACGGCAGATTCATTGGAATGGTATCCAGGCCGGCAGAATTGGATTTTAAAGTATTTAATTCACGTGCTTTTTCCATTATAACCGGATTAATCTGTAGTCCGGAGAGGATCTCCTGGGATATCCCGGTAACCGAAAGAAGAATAAAAGATATTGAAAAGATAAAACGCATTTTATAACAGGTTAATGTTTTCTGGTCGCTGGTCACTGGGTACTGGTTGTCATTGATCACTCTTCACTAACTCTTCACTCTTAATTCCTCACTCTACACTATCCCTAAGGGTTGTGTCTATCTTCATCTCCTGGGCTTTTGCACCCATACCGATGGTCAGGTCAATTTTTGAACCCTTGTCAAGCTTAACGCCGGGTGCAACCGGTCTGCCCTGGAAAAATTGTTGTTGTACGGCATCTTCATCAAAGCTTTTAATATAAATAAGTTTACCGAGTCGAAGGCCGGCCGATTCAAGTATCGACTGTGCCTGTCGCAGGGTCAGATCTTTCAGATCTGGAACCGCGGTCTTTTCCGGCACGAATGTAACAATGGAAAAATAAACCATCCGGTTCTGTTTAACCCTTGATCCGGGCAGGGGATCCTGTGTAAGTATGGATCCTTTAGGCTTCTCCGGTTCAAACACCGAATCGATAACCATAAAATTAAAATCCCGGTAATCAGAATTTCCAAGTACATCATAGACATAAAGGGTACGGAAATCCGGAACAATGATGAATTGATCATGTTTGGTATACCATGAAAGGGATTGCAGTGTGATCCAGATCAGGACAGCTGTGATCCCTATCATAATTAAAAAATGTTTCAGAAATTTTTTTGTAAAAAGAAACCGTAAAAAATCCATTATATGATTTTATAAAGTAACCTGAAAAGGCTCGTTTTATTGTGTTTCGGGCAAATATAGTAAAAGATTTACGAATGACAAATGACGAGTTGAATTAGCGGGCAGTCGGCAGATGAACCCTCCCTGGCCCTTCTCATCAAACCCATGAGTTCAAAAATGAAAAACACCTCACGCTGCAGATATTCGACACCAAGGGAAAACTGATCCAGCAATCTATGGTCGAAATTACGGAAGGCAAGATCAAGCTGGATATCAAGCCCCAGGCTTCAGCCTGGGGCTTGACAGGGAGCATCCGTTCCACACTCATACCCATACTCACTTCAGGTAAGATTATATATGAGTGAGAGAATAGATACGATCCTGGAATAATTTTACCCCTTTCCACACGTTTTTTCTACTAATTTTACATGCCAAATAAACATTTATGCTGAATGTTGCCATCGTTGCCGGCGGTGATTCCGGTGAATATGAGATCTCGGTAAAGAGCGGGAAACAGGTCGAACTGAATATGGACAGGAGCAGGTTCCGTCCCTATCTGATCCTGATCAGGGGAAAAAAATGGTTTTGCCGGATAGACCGAAAAGAATTTACCGTTGATAAAAATGATTTTTCCCTGACTTTTGGCAAGAAAAAAATAACTTTTGATGTCGTTTTTAATGCCATTCACGGAACCCCCGGTGAAAACGGAAAATTACAGGGTTACCTTGATATGCTCGGAATTCCATATACTTCTTGTGATGTGACCACTTCTGCGCTTTCATTTCATAAAAATTTTTGCAAACAAGTAGTTGACTCCTATGGCATCGCGACGGCTAAATCGGTTCACCTTTTTGCAAATCAATCCAACAAGATAGTAGTTATAGAAAGGCACCTGTCGTTACCTGTGTTTGTTAAACCCAACAATGGCGGATCGAGTGTAGGTATGTCGAAGGTGAATAAAAAAATTGAATTAAAAAAAGCCCTTGAAAAAGCCTTCCGGGAAGACAATGAAATCCTGGTTGAGGAATTTATAAAGGGCCGTGAATTAACTTGTGGAGTACTGCGCAGCAAAGGAAAGATTATTGCATTTCCGGTCACGGAGATCATTCCTAAAAATGAATTTTTCGATTATGAAGCCAAATATAAACCGGGTATGTCCGATGAAGTCGTTCCTGCAGAGGTCTCCCAAACTGTATCGAAAAAATGCCAGGATATTTCCATTGATCTATTCGGACGTTTGAACTGTAAAGGTGTCGTCCGTTTTGACTATATTTTCGACGGCAAGGGATTTTATTTTCTCGAAGTAAATACTGTCCCGGGTTTGACTGCCGCGAGTATCGTTCCCAAAATGGCCCGGGCATACGGCTGGACGTTTACCGAGCTGATCACCAGGCTCATCGAAGAAGCCTTTGTTAATGGAATTAGTTAATATTCATGGTTTTGATAAAAATTATGAATTACGGATTAGAAATTAGGAATGAATTAAGAATGAAGGAGTTACTTTACAACCTATATCCTATTTTCAGTATCCAGTATCCAGTATCGTTCGGAAAACGAACATTTATACAGCATCGGGAGTGTAGCGACCTTTTATCCAGCATCTGAATAAAATGACCTGATGACTTACTGACCTGATGACCGATGACCAATGACCAATGACCAATGACCGACCTAGTCTTCGCAACCAACAACCCTCATAAATTACAGGAAGTCCGTGAGATCATGAGTAACGGTTTCCGGATTTTCAGTCTGAGAGATGTTAACCTTGATATTCAGATCCCTGAGGATCAGGGCACCATTGAAGAAAATGCCAGGCAAAAGGCCTGGTTTGTATTTGAGAAGACCGGAATGGATTGTTTTGCTGATGATACGGGTCTATTCATAGATGCCCTGGATGGACGGCCCGGCGTTTACTCGGCGAGGTATGCAGGTGAACAGTGCAGCTTTGATGACAATATACGGAAAGTGTTATCCGAACTTGAGAATATTGAGAACCGGAAAGCAAGTTTCCTGTGTGTGGTCTGTCTAATTTATAATGAGAAAGAATATATTTTTCAAGGAAGAATTGATGGCGTGATAATCCACGAAAGAAAAGGCAAAACCGGGTTTGGTTACGATCCTGTTTTCCTCCCCGATGGTCATAAACAGACTTTTGCGGAAATGCCCTCTTATCTTAAAAACGGGATCAGCCATCGTGGCCGGGCAATTTCCCGTATGCTTCGTTTTTTTAAATAAAAAAAACCGTCCCACGGAGAACGGGGACGGTTTAAAATATTAACAGGATTAAAGTTACGGGAAAACAAGTCCCGGATAGGTAGTGATGTCAACCTGAGGGATATTGCATCCATATTTGGCGTTGATAGCGTCAATGAAATAATTAGCTGCAACTGCGCATCCTCTCGGATCAAGATGAATTCCATCAGTAGAAAAGAGTCCACCGGAAATAAAACTTGTATTCATTGTGATACCGTCAAAGATCATCCCGGCGGGGGTGTTAAACTTCTTAAGGTTTTCATGCATATCGGAAATAGCAAGACCAGAAACAGTAGCAACCTGGATGATGGTCTCGTTATAGGCATCAATATGCAATTGGATATTCAATAACTCATCTTTAGTCAGGATAAACCGGCCAGGGATGGGATAGGGTCTTGGAATAGGATGAACCGTAGTATCTGCAATACCCATTCCACGGCATTTCATCGAATCGGTAGGTAAAGTCAGAAGAAAAAGGTCGTCTGGTCCAACTTGTCCCCATGTTCCATCACCTTTGTTATAAACAAACGGATTCCTACCGGCTTTCCATTTAATTTCAGAATGTTGATACAGGCCATAAAGAATATTCAATCCGGCTGCCTGTGCCGAGTCAAGCACGACGTTATCGTATGGCAGGCTTTTGGAAATGGTTGTAAAGAAGGGAATACTTGTGACATCGGGAATTGTGGCGACTACGCCCTTAGGACTCTTTCCCGAACTGATCAATGCACCGACGGCCATGGGATAGTATAATGCAAAAGTATCAATAGGTGTCAGGAGTGCATCTGTTCCGGCTAAAGCTGAGGTAAGTGCATCGTTGTTACCAATCCACAGGTAGAAGAACGTAGGAAGCTGTGCCATTGCATCAGCAATAATAGAGGTTGTAGGACTGGTTGCAAAACGCACAAAAAATGGATTAAACGGGTGTCCGTCGGGAGTCGGATCGGCCAGACGGGGATAAAATATCGATTGAAGGTTAGCGCCGGGAACACCCATGTTGTTATAAGGTCCTGTAACCGAAGGTGGAGAAAACAATTGCTGCTGCAACAGGGCCTGGTCAGGATTGTCAACAGCAACGGCCGGCATCAGTGAATATATTCCATCTGGGTTGCCATAGCAATCTTTACCTTGAACAACTTTCAGAACCATCTTGGTGTAATAGTAAAGTCCTGCCGGAGTGGGTGTAAATCCAACACCGTCTTCTGTTCCGATAAGGGGTTGTATAAAGTTTCCGCCGCCAACAAGTTTAAGTTGAGTGGCCATAATGTTTGGAATAGAATTTACCTGCCCGGATTTATACAGGGCGCCATCGGTAAAGCCTGCAGTTAAGGAGTTCCCAACTGCAACAAATTTGGAAAAATCAACACCGTTTGCTGAAGGGGCAAACTCATTGATTTTTCGTTCACAGGCTGTGAATATGGCCAGGGATAATATGATGAAAAAGATTTTTTTCATATCGCTAAGTTTTAAAAGTTAAAAATTGTAAGTTAAACCAATTCCCGGGCAATAGACGGCATTCTTGTATGTTCCGGCAAAATTTTCCGGTGAGTAGGTTCCGCTTCTTTCAGAGCCCATGATATAAAGAAAGGCTGCATCTATACTCAAACCTTTGGTCGGGTAAAGAGAAAGACCACAGGTCAGACCGATTTGGTTCATACTTGGCGTCTGAGGATTCAGATAATCTGTTTGAACGGGGGATGGATCATAATATCCGCCGACCCTGATGGTTAGGAAGTCACTGATCTTATATTGAGCTCCGATACGAGGGATTAAACGGTTTTCATACAAACAAGCATTGGCAGTGCGATCAACCACCGGTGATTTGGTTTCGAAAGTGAATACCAGGGAATCATATGTACTCCAGAAGACATAACATAAATTCAACCCGATCATAAAATCCCCGAACTCATAAGAGGCACCAAAATCTAGATTAGCGGGTAACGGCAACATCACATCAACTTTGTTGGGACTTGGGAAATTTGGAGCAACCGACTGGGGAACCACGAAGGTAGCATCACCCCCCTTGACCTTCATCTGAATTTTCGAACGGAAGTCGAGACCCAGACTGAGTCCTTTTACCGGATGAACCATGATACCGGCATTAAACCCGAAATTGCTGGCGGTTCCTTTAATATTTAAAGTTCCTTCTCCACCGGCACCGTTAATAGGGATAGCTCTATTCATATCAACATTCCCATAAGCATAGACCAACCCGATTCCGATACCAATGATATCCCCGAATTTATACGATACGGTCGGTTGAAAAGTAAAGGCTTTGAAACTAAGATTCTGAATCAGGAAACGGCCTTTCCAGTTATCTTCCCAGGCAAGACTGTTTCCATATGGGGTGTTTACGGCCAAACCGACACTTAGATTTTTGGTTGGTTTGAAGGCAGCGTAAAAGTAAAGAGGCGTATTTAACTGATGTTTCAGATGGGTCTGATAATTCACATCTTTTGCCTGAAAAGTTGTCCGGGCCATTAACAAACTGACACCACCCGTAAAACTCCATTTCTCATTTACGAAAGCGGCTCCACCAGGATTGTAAAACAAAGTGCTGGCGTCGTAACTAAGTGAAGTTCCGATAAGCCCCATCCCGATATTACGGGCACTGTGAAGGCCGACCTGGTAACCACCGCCAAACGTAGTGGTCGCTGCTAAACAAATGAATAGCAGCAGGACTGTAAATCTCCTCATAATGACTTTTTTTTGGTTAATAATGGGGCGCAAGATAGTAAATTTTTTTAAATACAAAATTTTTAAATAATTAGGTTTCTTCCCTAACTTATTGAGGGCCGGGATAATTACGGTAAGATTTATGATGGGAATGAGAGGATTTTTTGATCCATACTCAAGGATGAACGCCAAATTTTCATATTTTTGTAAAAAATAAAACTTAACAATCCAAATAGAAGTTGATTATGAAAAAGTTTTTACTCGCAGCCTGTTTCCTTTCTATTATGGCTTTTATAGGATATTCGCAGAGTCTGGTATTGCACGACAGCGTTGCCGGACAATTAGCTAATAATGCTACCATAAATAAAACAGGGGTAACAAATACCGGTGACATTATAAAATATATGGGTGTGAAAAACAATACTGCTTCAAGTGTCAATGTATTGGTTAAGAAAAGTTATATCAATGTTTTACCGGAAACTGTAAATGTTTTTTGCTGGGGAATATGTTTTGGACCAGATACCTTTATCTCACCTGAACCTATCTCCATTGATCCCGGGATTACAAATTTTACAGATTTTTCCGGCCATTACAATCCTTCTGCAGTTTCCGGAATATCTACAATACGTTATACGTTTTTAATAGAAGGAAATCCAAACGATTCCATTTGCTTCAATGTAAATTTTGCAGCATACCCGCTCGGGCTGGATGAAATCGGTAAGAAAACAATCCTGACAAATGCATTCCCGAACCCGGCGAGCAATACGGTCAGTATGAATTATTCAATCCCTGTAGCCGGTTCGGAGAACAGTGTGATCATCCGTAATGTTTTGGGAGTTGTCGTTAAACTGGAACCGGTTGTAAATACCTCGGGGAAAGTTACGTTTTATGTTAATGACCTGAGTGACGGCATTTATTTTTACTCAATGATAGTCGAGGGGAAAACGATCCTAACCAAAAAACTGATCATCAAACATTGATTTCTTAATGCTTCCTGGGATTACTTCGTCAGATTTACTTTGACGTCGAAAGATTCTACCCAACCCCTTATAAAGGTTGGGTATTTTTCTATTTCATAGAAAATTGATTTTGCAGGTTTGGTATCGGGTACGATATCAACATAAACCCATTCCTCACCATTATTGCCTTTCTGAACGGCAAGTATAGTACCCCTTATTTTCTGTTTGTACCCTGCAATGATATTCCCAAATGTTTCAAGCTGGTGATTATATGGCTCATCGAGGATTGCCGCAGAGGCCCTGATAAGGATTGTATCGTGACACGACTCCCAGGGAACTGGCGCTTTTAGCAACGCAACGGCCCGCTCTGCATGGGAATATTCGGCTGTCTGTTTCCCCTTGATAAAGTCGAGAGAACCATAGTCCTGACGAACCTCATATTCACGCTCGAAATACAGATAGGCATCACAACAGCCCGGATCCGCAGTTTTTAAACGAGTTAATCTCCCATTTTTAATTGTGAGGGAGGTTATGTACTGATAATCTTCAAAAACCAATTTAAAAGAACTACCCAGATTCAGAAAAATCCTGGTTACATCCGATTCCCCGCCACTAAATCCTGTGAATATAATATCCACGAGACCATCGTCATTGAGATCGACCGGGAACAGGCGTTTTTTAAGTTCTTTTATGGTGAAACGGGAAATGGAGTCATTTGTAAATTGTGGGAAGTTCTGAAGATTTTTGGAGAGGAATTGATCAACGACAGTACCTGCTCCGCTGACAGTATAGGGTCTCAGGTTGAGCTTTTTTGGTTTCCTGACCTGTTCATATTTCTTCCAGAAAAAGGTATCGGTAGCGGTAGTATAGGTTTTGAGCTTAATCTGGGAAAACAAAAAAGCCGGGAGAAACAGAAATAGAAAAATAAAAGCTATTCCCTTCTCCTTCAGGAGAGGTGTGTGCCCACCTTCCGGCAGGCAGGTGGGTGAGGTGATTTTATAATGCAAACTCTTTTTCAATTCTAGGGACAAAATCGAGTTTTTCCCAGGCAAAGAATTCGACCTTTTTCATATAAACCCCTTTACCGTTTCCATTAATTCTCTTGGGTTTGGCTCCTTTAACAGGGTAATAAACTTCCACTTCCTTCACATAATAGTCTCTCCCAAAATGACCGTAAGATGCTGAAGGCAGGAAGATCGGATTCTTCAAACCGAACCGTTCAACAATGGCATAGGGCCGCATGTCAAAGATCTTATTAATTTTTATCGCGATAACCGAATCTGTAAGAGTTTTCCCTTTTTTATCATGCACTTTTGCTGTTCCAAAAGTATTGACATATAATCCGACCGGTTGAGCAACCCCTATGGCATAAGCAACCTGGATCAGAACCTGGTCGGCAACGCCGGCTGCAACCATGTTCTTGGCAATGTGACGTGCTGCATAGGCTGCCGAACGATCGACTTTTGATGGATCTTTGCCGGAGAAGGCGCCACCGCCATGAGCACCGTGACCGCCGTATGTATCGACAATAATCTTGCGGCCGGTAAGCCCAGTGTCCCCATGAGGACCGCCAATCACAAATTTCCCGGTAGGATTGACAAATAATTTATAGTCTTCATGGAAAAATTTTTGAATGCGCTGCGGCAAGGTCTTCTTCACCCGTGGAATGAGGATCTTCCGGACATCCTCTTTGATCTTATCCTGCATTGCCTTCTCGGCCGTCTTTTCTGCATTAGGAGATTTGTCTTTATATTTAATAAAATCATCATGCTGTGTGCTGATGACAATCGTATCTATCCGCCAGGGCTTTCCATTATCATCGTATTCAACCGTTACCTGTGATTTGCTGTCGGGACGAAGGTATCGCATCACTTTGCCTTCGCGACGGATGGCCGCCAGCTCCTGAAGCAGGATATGCGATAATTCGCTGGATAAAGGCATATAGTTATCCATTTCGCGGCAGGCATATCCAAACATCATTCCCTGGTCACCTGCTCCCTGATCTTCTTTCTTTTCACGCACTACTCCCTGGTTGATGTCGGCCGATTGCTCGTGAATCGTTGAGATCACCCCACAGGAATCGCTATCAAAACGGTATTCAGCCTTTGTATAACCGATCTTGCGTATAACCCTACGGGCCGTCTCCTGAACATCGACCCAACCTTCAGTACGTACTTCACCACCACAAACGACAAGTCCTGTAGTCACAAAGGTTTCGCAGGCAACCTTTGACTCAGGATCCCACCTAATGAATTCATCAAGCAATGCGTCCGATATCTGATCGGCGACTTTATCGGGATGTCCTTCTGAAACAGACTCCGATGTAAATAAATAGCCCATTTTAACGATTTTAGATTTAAGATTATAGATTTACGATTGAATAAGTTTTCAAGTTTCAGGTTTACTCACAATCATGTTTATTTTTTTCGGGTGTTCGTGATTGCTTCGCAATTCAGGTTTCAGGTTTCAAGTATCCAGTAACCAATATCCCTTGTCCAGATTATAAGAAAGTAGAAAAGGGTTGATTTGTGATTGATGGTAGGAAAGGTTGTTTTAGCATTTTTTTCCAGTGGTTGCAATCAATCAAATCTGTCCACTTTTCGACCGGTAAAATTACATAATTTTTTTTTATCCCATCAACCATTTTAATTTTTTGTTAGTTCCTGAAATACTTCCTCAAGTTTCTGATCTTCCTGATGAAGCGAGAGCACCGTCAAATCCTGATCAACTGCAAATTTAAATACTGCAGCACGTATATCTACACCCGGACCCGATTCCAGACGCCAAATACCGGTTGCGGGTTCACTTTGGTCATTCAATTCCATGAAAGAGTATCCAGGTTTTAATACCGCACGAACACCATTAATTTTTCTCAGCAAAGAAGGTGAAACCGGTGAACTGAATTCTACCCGGGTAATGGTTTTTGAAGAAGAAAGATGCTGAAGGTTCTGCGTTGTGTCGTCGGCAACGATTTTCCCTTTATGAATGATGATGGCGCGGTCGCAGATGGCTTCAACCTCCTGCATTATATGGGTCGACATCATGACCGTTTTTTCCTTGCCAATTGCTTTGATCAATGAACGGATCTCCAGGAGTTGATTCGGGTCGAGGCCGGAAGTGGGTTCATCAAGGATAAGCACCTCCGGGTCATGGATCAGAACCTGGGCCAACCCGACACGCTGACGGTATCCCCGTGATAAGGCTCCGATCTTTTTATTTTGTTCCAGCTGAAGCCCGGTGATCTCTATCATATCGGAAATCCGTTTACGGATATCGTTTTTCAGCTGATGGGTC
>Ga0172368_10001925_pt1 | contig 27337 bp, 18 predicted proteins | sample Lak11m_FD_114540 | JGI IMG/M metagenome (GOLD analysis project Ga0172368, IMG submission 114540) | Freshwater microbial communities from Kabuno Bay, South-Kivu, Congo - kab_022012_11m | ecosystem: Environmental > Aquatic > Freshwater > Lake | place: Democratic Republic of the Congo: South-Kivu...
ATTGCTTTGGCCACTATACCTTGCAGAAACATTACATTTCACATATGACATGCAGGGGTCCTTGCCTTACAATGCAATAAAGGACAACAATATATGTACTGTTTTGGTGTGGTTATGGAGAGGATACATGAGCGCACCCATTCGGCGACGCGTGGTCATATCAGGGCATGTCCAAGGAGTTTGCTTTAGAGCTTATGCCCGCGACGAGGGGAGAAAGCTAGGCGTTAAGGGTTGGGTACGAAACCTGCCGGACGGGAATGTGGAATCTGTAGTAGAGGGCGATCCACGGGCTGTTGAGGCAATGGTTCAGTGGTTCCACCAAGGCTCCCCATACGGGCGGGTGAGCAAAGTAACAGTTTGGGAGGAGCCGACGGATGAGAAATTCAGCGATTTCGAGATCCGTTACATTTACGGAAGGATGTAGCTGATGGGCCGCTTGGTTTGGGCCTGCACGTTGGCATACATCGTTGCTTGTATTCTCTCTCACTCGATCCGTTCCGGGTATTGTCAGCACATGAAAGCAGCGTGTGACAAATCAGTCATAATTGATATTTATTCTGGCGAGCCTGTTTCCTTGGAAACGATGCTTGATGATGTAGCGACGGCGCGAATTGTCTATTTGGGTGAGTTGCACACCATACAGCCTCACCATGACTTCCAGTTGATGTTGCTCCGAGGTCTATTCGACCGGGGACGCTCCTTTTGTCTCGGCATGGAAATGTTTACAGCGGACCAGCAAGAAATCCTGGACCGGTGGCTCGCTGGCAATAAGAGCGTGACAGCGCTTGGTGAACAGCTGGGAAAAGAAAAGTGGAACAATCTGTCCAATTACGAAGGCATTCTTGTCTTTGCAAGGGACAACGGCATCAGGGTGATGGGGTTGAATGCCTCAAATGATGTTGTGAGAAAGATGGCTCGCGGTCAGGTCAAAGACCTCACCCACGAGGAGCAGAATGGCTTACCTCAAGAAGATATGCTGGTGCCTAACCCGCAGTATGATAGGCTTTTGAGGATGAAGCTACGTGTACACAAGGCCTTTCAAGGGAAACCCCTGGACGCCGTGATTCGCGCACAGTTGCTTCGAGACGCCGTGATGGCTCAGACGATCATTCGGGGGGTGGAATCAATTCGAGATAAGGATGCCGCTTTTGTGGCTATTGCTGGATCGGGACACCTCAGTTATGGATTCGGCATCCCTGAAAGAGTTAAGAAGAAAATTCAAGTCTCTGATAGAATCATCTTGCCAACAGAGAGCGGACAATTGATACTATCGGACGAGGAGAGGCGACAGGCGGTCCCCGTTGAGATAACGCATGAGGACCTGCGGTTGATACGCGAGCCGATCGCGGATTACTTGTACGTGCTTCCTCTAACGGCCTCTGACGCTAAGGCCAAGACCGATTACATGAAGTTGAAGCCCGTCAAATGAGCGTATGAGGGCAGTCCAAGGGAGAGACATTACATGACTACAATATTGGTTATAGACGACGATTTTTATGTGCGAGAAATGCTAAAGACAGTGTTGGAAGATGCGGGATATGATGTTCTAGAGGCTGCTGACGGGAATATCGGAGTGAGGCTTTTTAGCGAAAACAAGGTTGACCTGATAATAACCGACATCATAATGCCTGAAAAAGAAGGCCTCGAGACTATTCAGGAAGTAAGGAAGACGTCATCGGACGTAAAGATTATTGCGATGTCCGGCGGGGCGAAGGTGGGGCCTACAACGTATCTGAAGTTGGCCGAGCACTTTGGGGCCAACCGGGTGTTTCAGAAACCTATTCAGATTTCGGAGCTGCTAGACAATATTAAGGAATTGCTGGCTGGGTGAGGGGAAGACTTGCATTCGTTACCAAGGAGAATGACTGGATAAGTTAATTGTACCCCGGATGAAAAGGTGTAGTATCCTGTTGGCGCAGTCCCTTCGTAGCGTACTCCGAATCGAGTACTTCAAGTTCAGCGGTGTTATCTCCCCATGACGGCAGTCGCTGTGTCGTCGAGGATACCCCAGATAGAATCCATCCAGTCTAAATGTTCGGGCTTCATCAAGCAGGTCCTCAAACAATGGACGGAATCGCTGTCCCAGGTAAGATCGGGCCAATGGGTTTCAAGCATGGTTCTAGGAAAACTTGCCACTGCCGTATGCAGGTTTCGCGAGGCGGCTTCGTGGAATATCCTCTCAGATAATAGAGACGCTTGTGAAGACGTGGTTGCCGTTGGCGCCCATATCACTATGTCTAGCTCCGGGGCGAAGACGCTCATGAATCGATCGTCTTGCTGCAGCTTTGAGTGGAGAGCGAGGGCTGCTGAGCGGCATTTGGCAAGCCCATGGGCAAACTCGCCTCCAGGGATCATAGGAAGCAGTTTCTGTGTAGCCCAGAGAGCCACAGCGGACGCCCCCGGTCTCGAGCATTCGAGACTGATTTCTCCCAGATGGAGTTCCGAGGAACTGAAATAGGTATATGGGGAATCATGTTTGTAAAGCCTACCCACGCTAGGGTCTTTGAAGAGGACGCAGCCGCATCCGTATGGTTGCAGTCCGTGTTTATGGGGGTCCACAACGAGAGAGTCCACTTGGTCTAGGAGATCAAAATTATGTCTAGTACCGGGTTCAAGGTTGTCCGCGAGGGTGAAGTAGCCACCGTAGGCCGCGTCGGCATGAATTCTGAAGCGGTACTGTTGTTGAAGCTCGATAACATCGCCTAAGGGATCTACTGCGCCGGCCCCAGTGGTGCCAATGGTGACAACCACGGTGCCCACGTCTCCTCGGTCAAGCAAGTCTTTGAGAGAATTCAGGTCCATCTGCGCGAGAGAACTGCATCGCACGCTCTTGAATGGGATTTGCAATACCTTGCAGATTCTTTCATGGGTGTAATGAGCCTGCTCTGAAGCCGCGATGACCTTTCCTGGATGCAGACTCCGGGAAACCCAGAGAGCTTCTAGGTTGGCCATTGTGCCGCCGCTGCAGAGGTGTCCTAGGTGTGAGTCCCAGTGAAACATCTTGGCGAGGGCCGCCACCGCCTCCTTTTCCATGCTCGAACTGCACCGGCCACCGTCGAGGGCATGATTGTTCGGATTAATCCACATTGACAACATGTAGGCTAAGCGGGCAATCGGATGAGGGGGTTTCAGCATTTGTCCGATATACAGGGGGTGAAAATACGGATAGTTATCCTTCATTCGCTCAGCGACGTCTAGCAGAACTCGCTTGACAGCATTTACATCGATGTGTTGATCAAGAATCGGCAGAGTTTTGAAGCCTTGTTCTAGTGTGGCCAGAGCTTCTGAGAACGTAGCCAGACTTTTTGTTTCTAGAGACATACTCTCCATCCTGTCACGTGAGGTATAAATGATCGTGGACCTCCGACGCCCTCCGACCTCGAAGACGTTCAATACAACTCTTCGAGGCTCTTGAAAATGCTAGCCTTAGACGGACTTCCTTGAAGATCGGGCTTGGACCAGCTATACTTATTTCAGTAAATATTAGAATGGAGGGCGCGGTCATGATGTCGTCCCCAGATACCCTGGAGATTCTTGTCATCGTTGTTGGCACAATTGCCCTTCTAGCTATACTGTTCGGTCCTTCTATTTATAGTTCCTATCAAAATTGGAGAATGGGCAACGACAAGTAGGCATAAAATGCACGTGTCTTTAGCGCATTCAGGAAAACTTCAAAAAGTCCTCAGCATATATTCGAGATCGCTTTCCCGGTAGAGCGGGCTTCTCAAAAGATTTTCGAAGTCGTCCCAATAGTTCTTTTTCTGCCATGCCCTGTATGTTTGGGGCGTAGAACGCAGTCGGTAGTGCACCGGAGGGGGTGCGTACGGCCCGCGTTGAACAACTCTTCCATAACCATTCCGGTAAGTTGGTGCTTTGGGTTGGTGGTTTTCACCCATAGATTCTCCGGCAAACGCATGTGGTGCGTTGAGGCAAAGCACCAGGCACCCTACGCCGATGACCCACTTCCAGTACATATTATATCATGTCCCTTTGGTGCGAGAGGGGGGACTCGAACCCCCATGGGTTACCCCGCCGGATCCTAAGTCCGGTGCGTCTGCCAAATTCCGCCACTCTCGCTCGAACGTTCGCATTAAATCATAGTCGTTAACTGGTATTATACTTTCCGTGATCCAAGGCGTCCATTTTTATTTTTACCTGACGTGGAGGAAGCAAGCGCTGAGTCCAATCATTTTTTTGAGGCATCAACTTGCACAGGTTGGCCGTCTGAAAGTACCTCTTTGCCAGCCGTTACTACCCTTTCGCCGTCTTTTAGGCCTTCCAATACTTCTGCGAATTCTTGATTCTGCAATCCCACTTGTATAGTGGTGAGTCTCGCCTTCTCTTCCGGGGCGACAACCATTACTCGGTTCTGACTGTTGCTGCGCAATTCATCTAAGAGCGATTGCAGCGGTACTCGGAGTATGTTTGGGGTAACGGCATAGACAATACGAGCTCTCCCAAACATTCCTTGGAGCAAGTTCATATCAGGATTGGCAAGGTAGATACGGACTTCGAACAGCCTCATGTCGTTGGCTATTGGTTGGACGTAGCTCAGCGTTCCGGCGTACTGTGCGCCCGGATAAGAATCTACAGTCACAGTACAAGGGAGGCCTACTTCTCTGATCTTCTTTAATGGAAGTTTTCCCAAGTCCACGTCCGTGATGAAGGCTTCGAGGTATATCCTGCTAAATTCGCTAATTTGGAAGAGCTTTCCTCCCGGAGAGACCCAGTCGCCCTTTTCAACATACCTCTTGGATATGACGCCGGATATGGGTGCCTTTACTTTCGTTTTAGCTCGATCCTCAAGGGCTTTTGCCAATAACGCTTTGTCCGCTTCTACTTGAGCCAAGGCAGTTTGGTATGCAGAAAGCTTTTGGTCGTATTGTGTCTGACTGATGGAACCGCTTTCGTGAAGGGCTTTGTTTTTTTCCCACTCGGCCTTGTGGAACTTTAGTATGGCTTCATCTCTCTGAAGGTTGGCAGCCGCCTCGCTTGCGGTCTGTCGAATCTTTGCTTCGTCAAAGGTGAGGAGCATGTCCCCGACCTCCACGAATTGGCCGTCCACCACTTCTATCGAGTCAATCTGTGCTGATACCTCTGCTGCCACTGTGGTATTCGCCTGGAATTTGAAGGTTCCAGAGATGTCAAGTGCCTGCTCTAGGTCGCCCCGTTGGGCATAGTTTATGCCTACCTTAATGGGCGGCGGCGGCAACTTTTGCTCTTTTTTGGTCCCACATCCTGCGAGAACAAGAATGATGATGCAAAGTGCGCTAATTTTGAAGATCATGTTGCCTTGTCAACTTCTTCCCATGTCAGTGGCTTAACTTTCCACCAACGATTTTTGAGGTCGTCTAGGATCGTATATACAACGGGTATGAATATGAGAGTGAACAACGTTGCGACTGAGAGACCTCCGACGACCGCGGTGGCCAATCCGTTGTAAATTTCGGCTCCAGCGCCTTTCTTGAGAGCTAGGGGCAGCATACCGAGGACCATGGCAATAGCTGTCATAAAGATTGGCCGCATCCTCCTCTGAGCGGCCATAAGCAATGCTTGATCTCGCTCTATGCCGTGTTGTTCAATGAGTTGGACTGCATATGTGATTAACAATATAGCATTTTTTACTACCAGACCAACCATCATAATGTATCCCAATATCGTAAAAGAATCCAAGGGGATATGTGCCGCCTTAACTAGTAAGTTGGCGCCAATGATGGACAAAGGCACACTCAGGAGAATAGAAAGAGGTCTAAGAAATGATTGAAATTGCATTACGAGCAGTAGATAGACTACGAGCACTGATACTGGGAACACAAACTTAACGGCTTCGACGAGTTTATAGAGTTCATTGACTGCTCCAAAGGGAACCATGTCGTATCCCAACGGGAAGGGCACCTCTTTTCGGATACGGGCTACAACCTCCTGAAAAACTTCAGAGAGGGGTCTATTTTGAATTGTTAGCTGTACCCGAGCGTTTCTTTTGGCGTTGTAGTGATTGATCTGAAGAGGACCGAACGTCGTGACTATGGCAGCTAAACTATTAAGCGGTACATGAACATTACTGTCCCGGGGCGATGTTAGGATGATATTGCCGACGTCGGCGACCGAACGAAACAGGTTTTCATCCTCTCGGACTCGGATGTAGAAGAATCTACCCTCTACATCGTATTGCGAGATGGTTCTCTGTCCTCCAATAGCGGCTTCCACTGCATCGGCCACATCTTTGACGTCGAAGCCAAAATGCGCTGCCCGCTCTTGGTCCACCCTAACCTCTACCTGTGGTTTCCTCAGGTAAAGATCTGTATAACGATAAACGACACCCCTTGTTTCAGCCCCAATGTCCATAATCTGTTTTACAATTCCGTCTATCAGGTCGTAGCTCTTCCCCATGATCCGGACATCAACTACGTTTGAACGCGAGTGGATGTTGCCAAAGAGAGGGAATCGAATAGGATTCACTGATTTCAGGGGTAAATCTCGCGACAACCGAAATGCCTCTTGCGCGATGTGTTGCACCGATACGCCGGTATCTTCCTCAGGATCGCAAACTAGATATATAAGGTTGCGAAAGACCATGCGATTGGGGGTGGAGACCACGTGGCGGACCCCTTTGATGCCTCTCCATCGATCTTCGAGGATTGCCATTAACCGGCTATTCTCATCGAGGCTAAGTCCTTCATAACTCTCGATGTTAATCCGCAGCAGGTTCGTGCCGCCGGTGGGAAGGTATCCCATTCCTGGAAGAACCTTGTAAGAGGCCACGAACAGCCCCAGAACCACTCCAACGAGCAAGAGCTTCCGTATTATATTTGCTAGGAAATAATAGAGGAGCGTCAGCAAACCTTGGCCAACTCTTTCACCAATTTTGTCAAGCAGTGTCAACGGGCTTAGAATTTTTTTCCAAAGAGGAGGTAAATCCATCGGTTTGGTCATCCATCTGGATGCGAGCATAGGCACGACTGTAAACGCGTCGAAAAGCGAGAGGAATATGGCGCACGAGATAATGAAGGCAACCGGTCCAAACAGAGTGCCAACTTCTCCCCGCAGCATTAGTATTGGCATGAAGACAGCGGCCGTCGTCAACGTGCACATGAAGGCTGCCATCCCAACCTCTCGGGTACCTTCCACACATGCTCGCACAATTGTTTTGCCTTCCTCGAAACGGTGCCGATAGATGTTCTCCAGAACAACAATAGCATCGTCCACGATCATTCCGATGGACAAGGCGAGGCCTGCCAGAGAAAGGACATTTATGGAATATCCGCACAGATACATCCCGATGAAAGCGCCGATAATAGACACGGGGATAGAGGTAGCAACAATAAAAATGCTTCGCCAGTTTTTGAGAAAGAGAAACAGGACCAGCAGGACTAGGACGATTGCTTCAATGAGGGCATTTCTTACTGTTTTAACTGAGTCCCGGATATACGTACTCTGGTCATAGGTCTTATTGAAAGAAGCGCCGAGAGGACCGTATTCTTTCTGAAGTTTTCTAAGCGCGACATCTATTTGATCTACAGTTTGGACGAGGTTTGACCCAACCTGGTTGAACACATTGAAAATCAGACCCTCTGTACCATTGATTCGACAATACGAGTCAGGCCTTTCGTATTTATCCTCGACTCTAGCGACATCCGAAAGATATACAATAGGGTCCCCTGGCTTTGAAATCCTGGTCCTTCGAAATGCCTCTGCACTGAGCAATTCCCCAACTGTTCGCACAGACCATTCCCGGGTACCTTCGACAAAATAGCTGGCGCTTTGGTTCAGATTGGTACGGTCGATGAATCTTTTCAGGTCTGAGACGGTGAGTCCTCTGGCCTTCATCCTTTCCGCGTCGAAAGTGATTATCATTTCGCGGTTTCTGCCTCCGTCATATTGACAATCACCGACGCCCTGTATGCGCCTTATCCGCGGGGCAATGTCCTTCTCCGCCCACGTTGTCATGGTCACTATGTCTGCCTTACCAGTGAGAGCAAACTGATATACCGGCAAGCTAACTCGGTCGCTCGCCTTGAAAATTTGAGACTTGTCAACCTCACGGGGCAAATCTTTTACTCGATCGAGATTCCTTTGAAGCTCGGCAGCCGCGAAGTCCAGGTTGGTCCCCGGTCTATAGAAGACGACGATGATGGACTGGCCGATCATCGAATAGCTCTGGGTGTAGAGCATGTTGGAGACGCCGCTTATTGCTTCCTCAAAGCGGATGGTGACCTCTCCCTCGACGTCTTCAGGAGCTGCCCCTGAAAATTTAGTGAATATGACCAATATGGGTTGCTCAGTCTCGGGCTTAAGTTCAATGCTCAAGAAATTCAGACAGATGTATCCAAATACTATGACTAGCAGCACGCGGACAATAACGGTTATCGGATATCGGACTGAAGATTCTGCTACGTTCATGATGTAATTCTAGAGACCGTCAGAGTCGTAAGTATGCACGACACCAATCTATTACTCGCGGCTAAGGTTATTGCCATGACGGCCAAGTTCATAGGTAGCACAGTTAGGGGAGGAAATCATAAGCGAAGACAACGGTTCGAGGCCCTGACATCCCGAGGAATTGGTCAGGCCTTACCAGAAGCAGCACCATGGAAAGCGCCCCACTGTTCTTGAAATCCCCAATCCCGAAGTCTGAGATCACCCCCTGCATGGATGGTGAACTCCATTTTTTTTCCAAGCCAGCACCCTCCCAATGGAATCCTTGTATCTCGCTCTTTCCGTCGTAAATTTTCGCCAGCATTAGCTCTCCCTGTCCACTTGGGGAGCTCTCGGAAATCATGATCCTTCCGGGCCACAAAATCTCTTTTAGCCCATCACTGGTCATTACTGTGATCTTGCGGTGGAGTCCGAATTCCCTGCCATCCTGAACAGATAGGAGCTGATTGTTCCTGTCGAACACGCGAAGCCTAAGATTCTGGTCAATCATTGCCCGCATGCCCGCACGCCCCTGAATATCCCCGGCAGCATAGCTGAACAATAGGGTTCCTTGCGGCAGGTTTACTTTCGCTTTCTCCGTCAACTTCCCGTCGGTGACTCCGAAAGAAATCATCTCACCTGACAACATGTCTTCCCCATCGGTACGCTGGCCCAAAAGGTTTCGAGCCTTCGGATTCTCTAGATCAGGGACACAGGCGAGCATCATATTGGGAAACGTTTCCATCACTGTAAGATTACGGTTCAGGTAGCGGAGTACCTCTGACTCGATTCCATCTGGAAGCTGTGAACAGATAATAAGCTCTGGGACGCCGTCGCCATCAAGGTCCTCGGCCTGAACACTTAGAAAAACGCCTGGGGATTTAGAAAATTGTGTGAGAGGTCTCAGCGCATTTTTCTCGAATCGAGCTATGGTTATGCCACTGTCACCTACCAGCACCATTTCGTTGTGTTTATCGCCGTCCAAGTCTCCCATGGCTAGCCCGGTCATGGTCCCAGGCAGTTCGGGACTTCGCCAAGGCCCTTCTGCTTCTGCTATTCCAATGACGGTTCTGAAACGAGGCTGAGGGAGGGGGGGGAGGTTCCCAGATGCCCCTGCTTTGTAGAAAGGGATGTTGGGCGCGCCCTGCAAGCGCTTGGTTATACCTGTGAGAAGAAATTGAAGCACACTCGGCAAGGCGTGGACATTCGGCACTTTGAGGTCCACTCTGACCGCCATGCGTTCCTTCTTTGTGTCCCACATGAACCCTTTCATGTTGTAGAGAGATTCTGACGTGGAGATTGAGCCGGAAATTACAAAATCCGCGCCTGTCTTCTCAGCAACTTGTTTAATCTCTTGTTCCGTATCCAGCCCGTCTATATTGCCCGCAGACTCTTGATCGCCTCCCCTTTCCATTACCTTATATTTGCCACCCATTGCTTTAATGGCGACATGGACTTCCTCATTAATGTGGTCCACGAAGGATCGGAGTTCCGGTTCGTCTGTTTCTGTGGCCAAGCGGAAAGGTATCAACATGACGGTCCCCCCTTCCCCACTTTGAGCTCCAGCCATTACTAAGAATGCAATGAGCAGAACGACCAATACACTGAGGACATAGTATAGAGAGCGTTTGTTTTTGGCATGGAAAACCATGAGGATTAATACTGTTGGGGGTACTCAAAAAAAAACCAACTGTCTTTTGCAGTTGGCGTAGGAGGAATATATTCTTTTGTTGCTAATATTGTGAGCAACTATTGTGCCAATATAGTGGAGCAAGATACAAAAAAACTTACCTAGTGATATCGGAGTGTTGCGAATTATCCCACTGTGCTGAGGTTCTTGCGGGTGCGACATTTTTTATCTGCTGTTGTCAAAATTTTTGAACAAGAGCATGCCCGTTTTCCAATCCATTGATATCACACAGCCTTTCTTTGTCAAATTTTCTGTCATCGGGCGCCGAATTTTTGAACAACTCTATACCAACCCGAATAAGGCCCTTTTAACAAGGTCAAAGTTTCTTCGAACATCTTGTTGACCTTGGATAACGGGGCCGTGTCCAGGTATAATCATTTCGATAGGCAGTTCGCTTATCTTGTCAATGCTCGCAAAGAGTTGTTTTCCATTTCCGCCGGGCAGATCTGTTCGTCCTACTGAACCCATGAATACGAGATCGCCGCAGATGAGCACCTTGTAACGCGGCCAATAGATGCACACGCTACCGGGACTGTGCCCTGGCGTAAAGAGAATCCTCAACTCATGTTTTCCGAGGATGAGGTCGCCATCTTTTATGTAGAAATCTACTCGATATTCCGGAAACTTGAGGCCCTGGCCTTTGTATGTTTCGCGACCCGATCGCTCGATAAATTCTTCTTCGAGATGGGAGATGGCTATCCTGACCGGCCGATCTTTGAACGCCCCTGTTCCTCCAAAGTGATCAGGGTGACCGTGAGTACAGATTATGAGTTTGATTTTGGAGGGGTTGAGGCCGTCCTCTTGCATGCGCCTCAACAACGATGGGACATGGTGCGTCCAACCAGGGTCGATGAGAACCGGAACCTTGCCGTCTATGAAGACGGAGTTACAGTTCATGTCTTGGTTATTATTCCATAGGTATAGATACAATTGATCGCTTATTCGCATATCAGAACACTAACTTTGGACGCATCCCTGGCAAACGTTTACCGCGCCTTGTTGTACCATTTTAGATTCCATGACCTCTTCTCCACAAACTGGGCACGTTAGGGTTTCTACTATTCGGGCCATTGGTGGAAGGGTATCGCTCCTGTGCTGAATCGTAAAGAAATCGGAAGGGGCTGCCGTCACTAGTTCCCTTATCATCAGTTTTTTTTGCGTTTCCCATTGTTCTTTTTCTTCCTCTGTGGCTGATCCTGCTGCCACTTTTTCTCTGAGAGCTTGACGTTCCTTTCTGCCAGGTAGTTCTCCTCGTAAAGCCACCCGCACAGTGCGACCAGATGTTCTGTCCATGAAAGTATATACTTGTTTGCCCCAGTCTCGAAAGATAAGATTGCCTTTGCCGAAGGTGCACCCAAGCATGACCTGTATGGCGTCAACCGCGCATGAATCGTTTTCTACTATGCACACGAGTTCCTCATCTACAGCTCTATCAGTTTTGAACTCCTCGAGGCCGACCTTTGCAGCCAGATAACCAATGGCTAGTCCCGGGCATGAATGGCCGTGGAAGGCCACACATTCCTGAAAATCTTGCGGTAAGTCTGGTAGGTGAGTCATAGTTTCTTACTCCTAATGCCCAAGATTATTTCTGAGAAATGCTGGAGGATCCGGGCCGTGGCACCCCAAATCGTGTGGCCTTCCCATTGGTAAGATATAATTGAGAGGGGCCGCCTGTCCAGCACTATGGTCGATTCTTGACGACGCCGAGGGTCAAGAAAAATATCGAGGGGCACGCCGAGAAGTTCATCGATCTCACGGTGACTGGTCTGAAATGGGTAAGGGTATGGGATGAATCCCACGAATGGCACCACAAGGAAGCCCGTAGCAACAGTATAGAAATCGTCTAACTCTCCTAGTATGTTGACATCTTTAGGAGAAACACCTATTTCCTCCCATGTCTCTCTCAATGCGCACGACAGGAAATCTGAGTCTGAATCATCCAATTTCCCTCCCGGAAAAGAAATCTCACCCTTGTGGTGCTCAACAAATTCGGAGCGTTTAGTCAGTAGGACCTTTACGCTCTCATGCTGTTTAAACAGGGGAACGAGTACTGCGGCCTGGACAACTCCGCTGGGCGAAAGCCTTTTCTTCGCTCTCGTCTGTAGCACGCCCTGCAGACGATCAGCAAATTCCCAATTTTTTTCATGTTTGCCAGCGGAACTCATTATGTTTCCTCGCAGCATAATTACATGCATTCACTCGGCTTATCTTCATCCTTCTTAACATGTACCCTATCGATGGCGTGGTCAACGGGATTCGGCTTAGACGCACCTTTGGGAATTAATCTTGCTCATCGAACCTTCGTGAGAGAATACAGAAGCATGGCGTTTTGGAACCACTACGGCGAGCCCTGCCCTACATCACAGCGACTCCCTTTGTTTGAGCATATTACATCATCGTGGGAAGGGAGAGGGTCAGTTTTTCTTCACGAGGGTCAACTTTCTCTATGGTGACCGAGATACGATCGTATGGACTCAGCTCAACGCCAAATGGAACTTTTAGACGTGCGTTAAACGCGAAATCCAGGAGGTACACGAGGTAGAATCTTGGAAAGCGTTGCAGCACTATGGCATCAAACTCCGATTCCTTCATTTGAGAAAGGTATTTGAGGAGAAAATATCTTTGACGCTGCCTTTCCAAGATGGCAGCCCTGTCTATACGGAAGGTTATTTCGGTTAGTATTTTCTGAATTTCAGTCTCGTTTAACGTTTCTTGAGGAAGTCCTAGCGCTCCACGGATTTGCCTTTGCACCACAAGGTCCGTGTATCTTCGAAGCGGAGACGTCGCCGCGGTGTATGCGGCCAGTCCTAGGGTAGAGTGAGGAGCCGGCTTGGTCAAAAAGTCGCGGCGAGCGAGTAGCTTCTTGCAGCGATATGATTCAACGGGATCGTATTCGTCTTTGATCTCTATCTTTTCAGATGGCGGACCTTGAGACCTGAAAATTCCGGGCAGCCCTTTATCCATCATAAAATTTGCAAACAAGCTGTTGGCGAGAATCATGAATTCGGAAACTAGTATTTCAGAATAAGCTTCTCGATCCCTTAGGCTGACTTCGATGGTCTTGTCCTTGGTAACACGGACATTGATTTCCGGGTCCCGAAAAATTAGGGCGCCTTTACCCAGTCTCTGCGTTCGAAGATGAGATGCTAGTCGGAACATCAGGTTTTCGTGTGAATGTTCGTCCAGAATTCGAGCATCCACATCTTCATAAGTGAGCCGTTCTTTGACTCTTATAATTCCGGGAGAGATTTCGAAATCTTCTAGCTGGCAGTCGGCGTTGAAACAGGCTATGACGCTGATAACTGGCCTATCCTCTCCAGCGACGAGACTTGCAGCGCCTTCGGATAGAACAGGCGGCATCATTGGAATGGTACGGTCCGGGAAATAGAGAGAGATAGACCGTTCGCGAACTTCCCTATCCAGCAGAGAATCCGGTTCCACGAAATGGGCAGCATCTGTTATGTGTATGCCCAAAGTTATCTTGTCTCTGTCCAGCGCCAAGGACAAGGCGTCATCAATATCTAGAGTCGTTGCGGAGTCTATGGTCACAGTGTGGAGGTGGGTCAAGTCCCTCCTATGATTTGAGAACGGTTTACTCGAACACCCCACGGCGTCCTCTATGACATCGAGAGGGAATTCCACCGGAATGTCCTGACACCGCAACTGCACATTCTCGTCTTCGTCCCATACCCCAAGCTTCACAAGAACCTTAAAGGGATCCCAGTTTCCGGGTAGCCCTGCCTTGGAGAACAGTTCTTTAACCTCCTTCACTTCTGTCCAATCCGAGCCTTTGACGGCGGCTTCCTCCAGAAGGCCCACCAGGCCTAGCGGTGGCGAGATATCCCTCGAGATTTTTTGGTCCCGTAGGAGCCCGAGAAATTCTGCGCAGGCCGACGCAAAAGCAACGCGCTCTTCTTTCCTCCTCTTCTGAGACAAAGCGTGATCCACTTGTTCTGGAGTGGCAACCACAATCTTTTCATTTGCTAATTTGAAAAATATTTTGTCATCTAGGATTGCCCGCAGCAACGATGCTGTTCCGTCGTGGTTTGTTTGTCGACCAAAACACAATTGGGATAGATCAGTCACATCGATATCAGATGTCTCGGTGTGAACTATCTCCCATAATTCACTAATATTTATTTCTTTTTTCCTCTCTTCACGTCCTATTGACAGTTCCTTGAGGCGGCGGACCTGATCATCGCGGGAGCTGGAGGATGGAAAGGAAGAGTCTCGTGCACGCGATAGCACCCTCGAGATGGAGATTCTCCTTTCTTTGCCATTCTCATTAATGATTTTAATCTTCCTGTCCTCTACTTCCACAACATAGGCGCACGAGACTTTCTTACTGTCATAGTAATCGACGACGTCGTGTAACTGAACAATCATCTCTGAAGGGTCCCCGTCCGCTTGGATTCGACATTTTCTACATCATAGCATTTACAGACATGATTGGCGAACTTTGGTTTGTCAAATATTTTGATCTATGCAATAAACTAGGTTGTCACGATAGATTGTGATGCGCAGAGGGGGATCGCCGAGAAGTGAGGTGCTAAGTGTGAAAGAGGCATTGCGAGATATTTTTCGTCAGAGTAGTCTAGTGAGGGATGTCTTTCTAGCCAAGAATGCTGAGACCCTATTGGAGGCTATTAAGAGCATTGCAGCCGCCATGGGCAGGGGAAACAAGCTACTTATATTTGGGAACGGCGGTTCTGCTGCTGATGCGCAACACTTGGCGGCTGAATTTGTGAATCGATACCTTTTTGAGCGGCCGCCGCTTCCGGCACTGGCTTTGACTACGGATACGTCTATTTTGACTGCTATCGGAAACGACTACCAATTCCAAGACATTTTTGAAAAGCAAGTTAAAGCCCTGGGGAAGAAGGGAGACGTTGCACTTGGCATTAGTACATCAGGGAAATCGCTGAATGTGATGAAAGCCTTGCGGGCCGCGCAAAGTTTAGGAATTACAACTATTGGGCTTGGCGGACCGGCAGACAGCCCGATGAAGGAACACTGTCGTTTTTATTTGACCACGGAAGGAGGCTCTACTCCGCGAATACAAGAGACTCACTTGATTGTATATCACTGCATTGTGGAGATGGTGGATCGTATTTTGTTCGGAGCGGCGCCTATGACTTAGAAATTAGAGAGTTGGCATTCTTGTTCCGGTGAGGCGATTACGGCCTTGCTCACTGGGACTCGAGTGCAATTATATTGAACTGAAATCTTAGTACGATGAGGTAGGAAGCTTTACCATGGGGAACCCGAAGGAAGAACTCAGACTTGGGTGGGAAGAACTGTGCTGGCTTGGTCCGTCACAGGGACTCTTAGAAGCTACAACCGCGGAGATCCAGCCGCAGCACGAGATCATTGGTCAGGAACGGGCCGTTAGGGCTATCCAACTTGGGCTCACTATCAAGAGTAAATGGTACAACATATATGTAGCTGGCATAAATGGTACCGGTCGAACAGCAACGGTCAAGAAGTTGCTGGAGGAGTTGCGTTCCGGAGGGCCAATTCCAAACGATTTGTGCTACGTGAATAATTTCAAGAATCCAGATCAACCACGGCTACTTGTGCTCGAGGCGGGCAGGGGAACGGTATTCAAACAGCAAGTGAATGATTTGATTGGTTCGTTGCAAAAAAAGATTCCTGCTATCTTCGAGAGCGAGGAGTTTCAGTCTGCACGTAATGAGATAGTGAGCCGCCATATGGGAACTCAAAAGGCGCTATTCAAGAATTTTGAAAATAAGGTTAGTTCAGAAAACTTCATGATGGTACAGGTGCAAGTGGGACCATTTACTAGGCCTGATCTCGCACCCGTCATCGTTGGTAACCCCATGAAGATTGAACAGTTGGAGGCTCTGGTCGAGGAAGGAAAATTTTCGAGCGAGGAACTGGAAAGACTAAGGGCCAAATACAAAGAGCTTTCACTAGAGATGGAGAAAATATTCAAAGAGGCCAGAGACATAGACAAGACCATTCAGGAGGACTTGGAGAAGCTTTCTCGGGAATGGGTTCAACCGCTGCTTCGAGACCTGATGGATTCCATTCGGGAACAACATAAGACTGAGGGCGTCAATTTCTATCTTGACGAGCTGGAAACCGATATCGTGAATCACCTCGACAGGTTCAAGCCGCGCATTGTACCGTCGCCTGGCGTAGGAGAAGCACCTGGCCCGCCGGTGCTGCTGCCGCCCGATCCTAGCCAGTTCACTGATTATGAAGTTAATATTTTTATAGACAACTCGGATACAAAGTGCCCTCCCGTTGTTGTTGAAACTGCTCCGACGTTCAGAAACCTGTTCGGCACGATTGAAAGGGTAATGGATCGACACGGAATATGGTTTTCAGATTACCGTCACATTAGAGGAGGGAGCCTGCTAAAAGCAAACGGCGGATTTCTGATATTGAACGCTTACGACATGTTGACGGAACCAGGTGTATGGCCGGGGCTCAAGCGCAGTCTGAGAAACGGGGTAATGGATGTTCAGGCCGATCCTTTCGGTTTTCTCTTTGCATCTGCGCTGAAACCCGAGAAGATTCCCATCAATCTGCGGGTCGTCATGATCGGTGACCCCGAACTGTATGATCTCCTGCATTGGTATGACGAAGATTTCAGAAAGATTTTCAAGATCAAGGCAGATTTTGATTCTCAGTTGCCAAATACGGAAGGAAATTTGCAAAAGCTGCTGGGATTTCTGTCACGAGTCTGCAATGAAGAAAATCTCTTGCCGTGTGACGAGTCTGGTGTAAGAGCCATAGCAAGATTGGCAATTCGTTGGGGCGGCAGAAAGAACAAGATTTCAGCTCAATTTGAAAGGCTGGCCGATTTACTCAGAGAGTCTGATCTCGAAGCGCGAAGCGCCGGATCTTCGGTTATCACATCCCAGAATGTGGAACAGGCAAATCGCAAGCGCATCGAGCGCGTCAACATGATCGAGGATAAGATTCAGGAATTTATCGAGGAGGGGATCATAATGATCGACACAGGGGGATACCGAGTGGGCCAGATAAACGGCCTCAGTGTGTACTCCTTCCCTGAATTTTCCTTTGGACGCCCCTCGAGGATAACCGTAAAAACCAGTATGGGTAAATCAGGAATAATCAGCATAGAGAAAGAAGCCGAACTTTCAGGGCATACTTACGACAAAGGCGTATTGATTCTCGCGGGTTTCCTCCGGGATCGTTTTGCACAGGATAAACCTCTGAACCTCACGGCGAGTATTACCTTCGAGCAGTCCTATTCAGGAGTGGATGGTGATTCGGCATCATCCACTGAATTGTACGGACTCATGAGTTCTCTTTCAGGAACACCGATAGACCAGGGGATTGCGGTGACGGGGAGCGTCAACCAGCATGGCGAAATCCAGCCCATAGGAGGAGTTAACCAGAAAATCGAGGGATTCTTCAAGGTATGCAGACCAAAAGGTCTTACAGGCTCGCAGGGTGTCATTATTCCCCGAAGAAATATTGGAGACTTAATGCTGGATCAGGAAGTGGTAGAAGCTGTGAGACGAGGAGACTTTCATATCTGGGCCATTGACCATGTTGATCAAGGAATCGAACTCTTGACAGGCGTGCCCGCGGGTGAACCGAATGAAAATGGTGAATACCCCGAAGGGACAGTCAATTATTTAGTAAATTTGCGATTAGAAGAATTGTCTCGCGGTATGAAAGAATATGAATCTGCTGAAGGTCGTGAGGAAGAAGAAGGCAAGAAAGAAGAGGAACAGGGAGCCGGTACAGATCCCGTCCCATAGCGCGTCCAGAGACTTGTCGCTTGCACTAGCTCTGCTAGTTGTTTGATCCAGGCGCCATCTATGGATGGGTTTCACGCATGCTCTGCCGACTTTGACACTTTGTTCGAAGAAAGAGCATGAGTGCAGTAAGTTGACTTTTTGCTGGGGCACTACTTTTCTTTTTTGTTGGCGTTCGGATATTACATCAACTGCACCGTCCAGAACGATGCGCTCTTCAAGTTGTTCGAAGATGATTTCATTATTGCAAAAGTCGTTGAATCTGCGTCAAAAAACGACGTGAGAAACTCTGCTGCCTCGTCTTTCTTCAAATAGCATCTGCGACGTGTGCCGCGGTCACGACCTTCAATAGCTTGTGGACCGAGTCGGTTGCACCGGGACACCGGGCTGTCAACACAATAAGTCGAGACGTCTGTGTGGAGAACAATTTCCGAGGCAGGCGGAGGGTGCACCAGTGCGTTCCAGATTATGAGCCATCTCCGGTGTTACCTCCCAGCCGTCTGATTCAGCCCTGCGGACACATCGCATCCCCAAAGATGTGTTAGCGCCGACGTCATTCCACCCATCAGACACCCCCCAAAAATCTAAGTCCTGGAATTTATACAAATCCTAAACTGAATCGCGAACCGGTATTATGAACGAACTCAGAGGATTCGATGAGCAATTCGCCGAATTCTTTTGTGTTCGGTAATATAGAAGGGGACCACACAGGGGCGTTTGGGCCATGAAAAAGGGGACAATTTGATGCACCGGAGCGCAAATTCATTGAACCCGTTGCATTAGCCTCGGAGAACGGAAAAGTGAGGGCGTTGCAACGGTTTGTCAGCGATGCTCCCTTGGGACGAAGGCAAGGTCATGTACACATATCGTAATTTGTTGAGCGATGATCTGGGCGGTCCAGATGTAGCATCTGAACTGCGACGAGAGCGGTTTTGTCAAGAAAGGACGGAACCCTTAAAACACGTTCTACGGGCTCTGGGAACGTAAGCATCCAATAAAACATTTAAGTAAATCAATGAGTTGCTAGAGAGGATGGTTTTGGCCACCAATCGGACGTTGATGCCGGCCATGAACGCCTCTCGATTTATGGAAGTCGTGGACATTACGCTACAGCAGGCCCTCTCTCCACCCTGAGAGCCCATAGCTCCCGGCCGTTCGCAGAACCGTCATACGTGAGATAGAGGGTCCCGGCCGAGCTGGTCAGATATATGGGGTCACCTCCCGCCGAACCCAACTCGGTATCATTCACCAAAACGGTTCCGGATTCAGTGCCATTGGTCCTCCAAAGTTCCCAGCCATGCGTACTGTCATCGGCAGAGAAATACACCGTCCCATTTACGTGTGCGAATGCCCTTTCTGTCGTACCATACGAATTGATGGCCGATCCGCTTCCAGGATTGACGTCTTTGACCATATAAGTACCGCTGGCTCCGCTGGTCCAAACCTCCCGACCATGAATGCCGTCATTTGCAGAGAAATACAACACGCCGTTTGCGTTGGTCAGTTGGGAGCAATTTCCAGAACCAGTGCCTACTAAAATGTCTTTCACCATGAAGGTGTCGGAGTCACCGCCTTGACTTTTCCAAAGTTCTTCGCCGTGTATGCCATCGTTCGCTACGAAATAGAGTGTACCGTTGACATTAGTGAGATATCTAGGAGTGCCGTGCCCTCCCGTGTTGATATCCTTCACCATTACCGTGCCGGTTTCCGTCCCGTCGCTCTTCCAAAGTTCGTAACCCCCGGTTTCGCCACATGCTGCAAAATAGACTGTCCCATCAACATTGGTCAAAGAAGAGATCGGGTATTCATAAAAATGTTTCAAGCAGACGGTTCCACCGTCTGTGCCATCGCTTCTCCAGAGGCTCGTACCTGTCGAGAAATATAGAACTCCGTTCACATTGGTGAGCCAGGCGGGAGCACTCCCATCAGCGCCAACGACGAGATCCTTCACCATCACCGTACCACCCTCTGTGCCGTCGCTTTTCCACACTTCGTTGCCGTGCACGCCGTCGTCAATGGCGAAATAGAGACTGTCGCCCACAGCAGTAAGAAAGGTTGGGCCGTGAGCCGATATAGGACGTATGTCTTTCACCAACAGAGTGCCGGATTCTGTACCGTCGCTCTTCCAGAGTTCTCCGGCGAATATTCCAAAAGAAGGATCAGGACCAACAAAATACAGAGTACCGTTAATGTTCGTGAGACTATTCAAAATAGTTTCCGACTGCCCGGGAGAGAGATCCTTCACCAATACCGTGCCATTTTCGGTGCCATCGCTTTTCCAGAGAGCCCAGCCGTGTGCCACGCCATCACTCGCACCGAAGTACACTGTCCCGTTCACATCGGTAAGGTAGCAGGGATTGCTAAAGGGTGCTCCCTCGACGATATCCTTCACCAGGTATGGATGATTCGCAGAGCCATCGTTCCATTGAGTACCGTTGGCCCACGTGTAAGTAAAATCATAATAACCTGTAGAGTCCGCGTCGTACTCCCTCACATCCCCAATAGCATCACCGGTCTCAATAACATGATACATCCACTGACCGTTGGAGTTACAAGCATACGAATATCCCATCCCGTCGGACCATTGGTTCGCATGATAGGTGTACACGCCGGTTGATGCGGCGTTGTAATCATAGCCATTCTGACTGGCGTCCCATTGAACGGCCTGATACGCCCATGAGCCATCACGTTGAAGGTTATAGTCGAAGCCGTTATGGGTACCCTTGGAATTGAGTGCAGCATCCCACTGAATTTGATGGAAGCTCGACGAACCGTCCTGCCAGGAATGGAATTCGTATCCGTTGCCGTCCCCACCCCAGTCTCTTTCCCAATAATGCCACGTGCCGTCCTGGAGCCACTCGGTAAGTGTTTCAAGAGCCAGAGTGTCTGGGTCACCCAGCGCCGCTGCAAAAGCATCATCTGCGAGACTATCTGCAGCTGCGTCAGTGTCGGCAACTTGGGCACTCAGCACGTCAACCCGGCAGGACACGTCATCCACGGCGCCATCTAAAACGATACGCTCTTCGAGCTGCTCCCAAATGAGGTATTGCCCAGCCGTTGCCTCATGAATGCGTCGCATCGTATTTATTGCCTCTCCTCCTTGATGTGCCGTCCTACGTTACGAATTGGGCATTGCCCACAAAATATTTTTCATGGTACATTTAGTCGCGATGAGATCAAAAATGTGACAGTTTGGGGTGTCTAATATCATCACCAAGTCCGAGACTGCCGTGGCCATTGTATGAGTCTGCACAATTTGGCTATCCACGGCTCGCCGGAGCCGCTTCTGCGGCAAGCCTACGCCCTGTCTTATAGGCGCGGACGCTTACTTCTTTCACTGACATAGACAATCCTCCCAAGGTATCATGCAATCCCTGATTTGTCCTCAAATGCTAACACTTCCACCCGCCTTCATCGCCCACAACTCTACGCCGTGGATGCCGTCATCCGCAGTGAAGTATAAGGTGCCGTTGACGTTTATAAGATTGTAGGGATCACTGCTGTCAAATCCGGGACGGAGGTTGGCCACCTCGACCGTGCCTTGTTCAGTGCCATCCGTCCTCCAGAGTTCTTGACCATCGAGTTCAGCCCATGCCGAGAAATAAACCTTGTCGTTTACACCCGCCATCCAGCCAGTGCCTTCAATGTAGCTTCCCGAAAAATCATCATACGCTATGTTCCTCACCATGTACGTGCCTTCCTCTGTTCCGTTGCTCTTGCACGGCTCCATGCCGTGAACGCTGCAAGGGCCCCAGAAGTACAGTGCACCGTTGATATTGCCGAGGGCTTCAGGGTCCCACTCGATTCTGTTCTCAAGCCCTTCTATGAAGTATGGATTATGAAGGATAGTAGCGGTCGTACCGTCGGTCTTCCAAAGGGCGTAATCCTCCGTGGCGGTATCGTATCCTCTGAAATACAAGATACCGTTGAGATTTGTCAGGTATAGAATGCCGCCGTCTAGCCATCCAGGGCAGGTATCCATGACCATGGCGGTGCCCAGTTCGGTTCCATCGGTCTTCCACAGTTCGTACCCGTGCGTGCCGTCATTTGCTATGAAGTAAAGAGTATTTCCAACAGTTACATACTCCGAAACCGGGTCTGCAACACCCCCGATACACATGCCGTCGGGGCCGGGGTTGATATCCTTGACCATGACGGTACCCTCTGGGGTACCGTCGCTTTTCCAGAGTTCCTGACCATGAATCCCGTCGTTTGCCGAGAAATACAACGTTCCGTTCATGTTGGAGAATGCGTATCTATTGGCAGGGCCAAAGTTGCTTTGGGCTCCTATGTTTGACCCGTATTCTCCGGCTCGAATGTCTTTCGCCATGACGGTCCCTGATGCAGTTCCATCACTTTTCCACAGTTCTGATCCATGCGTTCCGTCATCTGCGATAAAATACAATGTGCCGTTGATGTTCGTCATGAGACGAGGGGTGCTGGAGAATGTGTCCGTAACGCCCTGTGGATTGATGTCTTTGACCATTGTAGTTCCGGATACGGTACCGTCGGTTTTCCAAAGCTCAGCACCATGTTGAGCATCAGAGTGCGAGAAATAGACAGTATTGTTCACATGGGCCAGCGTGTGTAGTGAGCTATAAGGGTCGGAGTAGAAGTTCGTATCCAAGCCACCGCTTACCAACAATACGGTCCCTGCAGCCGTACCGTCAGTCTTCCAAAGCCCGCATTGAAAAGCTCCCTCCCCATTGACGAAAAAGTAGAGTGTGCCATTGACGTCTATCAATTGCTCGGGAGAGCTATTCCCGGCAGGGTTGATATCTTTAACTAGGTAGGGATAGTTCTCGGAACCGTCAGTCCAGGTTATCCCATTGGCCCAGGCGTACGTGTAATGCCAGAACCCTCCCGAGTCAGCCCAGTAATTGACTTCGTCACCTTCAGCATTGCCGGCTTCAATCACATGGTAAGTCCACTGGCTATTGGAGTCGGAAGCATAGGAGTACCCCGTGCCGTCGGACCATTGGTTCGCATGATAGGTGTACACGCCGGTTGATGTGGCGTTGTAATCATAGCCATTCTGATTTTCATCCCACTGTACTGCCTGATAAGTCCAGGAACCGTCCCTTTGCAGATTGTAGTCAAAGCCATTGTGCGTGCCCTTGGAATTGGTAGCCGCATCCCACTGAATTTGATGGAAGCTCGACGAGCCGTCCTGCCATGCCTCGAATCGGTACCCGTTTCCACCGGCATTCCAATCCTGCTGCCAGTAGTGCCAGGTGCCGTCTTGGAGCCATTCGGTGCCTGTTTCCAAGACAAGGGAATCTACATCCGTCCCCGATTCGGCCAAAACTGCTTCGGTTATGCTCTGGTCTGAATCTGTGTGAGTTGCTCCGACTTGAGCACTGAACAAATCAGCTCGACAGGACAGGTCGTCCGTCGCTCCGTCCAGAACGATCCGTTCCTCAAGTTGTTCAAAGGTGATCCGTGGGAAAAGTGTGGCAGGACGCACCGATGCAAACGATCCCATGACAGCCTCCTTTCGCACTCAGTCCAGGAAGCATCCCGCTCGATGCTTCCCTATGACCAAACCGTCCTTCCAGAAACAAGTTTTGATCCAGTTGACGTTACGAAGGATTGTGTACCGTCTCGAAGCCTCTTTATTGGCTCAATTGTAAGACACTTGATAGACAGTTTGGTTTCTCTTGGAACCGCCTGACTCTGACGCCATAGGATTCAGTGTGGGAATGCACTCTCAAAGAAGCTCCGCAGAAGACAGCTATGCCATACTTAGCCAAATCTCACGCGTTAAGGACATTGACGGCTTACCAGGTGGCATGACCGGTTTCATCCATTCCGATGAAGTGAGCCTCATAAAGTCTTGAGTCCTCAGGTCACAGTTCTCGCAAGAGCGCCTCATATTCAGCATGAGAACCGATCCAGAACCACACGATTGCATCCTCAACCTTCAGCCCCAAAGCTCGCCAACCGATTCCCACCCGGACGGAATAAATGGGCATCCGCTTACCGACAAGCTTGAAGTGCAGACCGGGATGGTTGGGATTTTCTCTCCAAAGTCTGTAGTTCTTGCGGGCAATCCGCTGGATACGAGTCGGAAGTTCATGGAATAGGTTGATGAAGTCCGGGGCAAGTAGAGAATTCATAGCTCATCGAATCCCATTACTTTCGTCACACCGGCATGATATGCCTGCCGGGCTTTCTCAGCCAACTTCTCCAACTGCGCCTGGGATGCCTCCAAGGTACTATCCCAGCGAGTTTCCCATTCGAGTTCTTCCAGCAACTCGTGGGCGAGCTGATCCTGAAGGTCTTCTGAAAGCTCCGATGCCTTCTCAAATGCCTGTGCCAGGAGTTTTGTCATGTCAACACCTCTGTCCCAAATCTATCCTAGAGTTTAGCTGGAATCAAACTGGCTCTGAGCAACGCCATTCCATCTCAACTGCTCATAATAGTGCCCCGGAAAACCTGGAGGACATGTCCAATGCAGAGCCCAGTATATCCTACTCTCTCCTCTTTTTACACCAGTAAGTCTAATTCACCGGCGGCTATCGGATTCGGTAACGCGCTCGATCTACCCAGTTCCGGCTGCTTAATCAATTTTTATGACTTTTTCGTGTGACATTAATCATGTTCATGCCACTTTCGTAACCTCTCTTGACCTCCCGCGCCGCCAAAGCACCTCAAGCTCCCTAGATAGGCCCTCGATATTATTATTTAAAATGGTGACATGACGGCGTCGGCGTGCCAAGTTAAGGTTAGACACGACGCAGAAATCGGAAAAGTAACCCGGTGCATGTTGTGCCTCCGATCTCTGGAAAGAGACGGATTACATTTAAGGAGGAATGAGAGGCTAGGGTCGCTTTCCATCATGGGGTCTCTCTGGCGTTACGGTCGAGGTTCCGCCCGAGGACCCTCATGAGGAAGCATATTCGGACGTCAACTTTATACCAGGTTGGGTTGGGGCTGACAAGCGCATAGTGGCAGTCCTTGCCCCAACTCGACCCAATGTCGGTGACGGTTTAGCATCATCGATGTTACGCCATAATGCCGGCATTTATGAAAGGAAATGAATAAATGGATGATTCATACGTAAACATAGACGATAGAATCACTGCCAATGCAGTACCAGAGACAGTTCAAGATGTCGGAGTTCTCGGTGAGGAACTCAAACCCTCTCGGAACAAAGTATCGGACATCATTGCCAAGGGCAAGCAGTCAAACGAATCGAACAAGAAGGCGAAAGAGATGTTTGACTACAGGCGGTATCAGAGGAAGCCTCAGGATTATGTAAAGGCCCTTGGTGCCAAGAAGATCCTGGGGAACATCCCGGTGAAAAAGCCGGACAAGACATCCTGGGTGAGGGTGTATCCTGACGTGGAAATGCCCGTCTGGGTATTCGAAGACAAATCCTCTCGGGAGTTTTACCTCGTAGATCCAGACTTTTGTGCTGATCTTGGGAAAAGCCTGACTCCGGCAACATTGTATTTGGCCAAGACCTCTCGAGACGATCTGTTCTTTTGGCTAGTAAAGACCGGCGGAGTCGGCAGGGGCAACAGATGGACCGAGTCGAGTTTTCAGGCAGTCGGAATGGCGAAGAATCAATGGGTTCGTGTGGAATCCAACATGGCTGATGGTGCATACGATGTATTTGTTCCGGCGACGGAACCGCCGGATGTAGAGTGGGGCGAGATTGACATAGACAAGCTTCTTGAGGAGGCTTTCCGCGGACGGATTATTGACGATCCGGACCACCCCATTCTTCTTAATCTCAAGGGCAGATTTTAGTGCTGACCTTGGATCGCTTTGGTGAAATCTGGGCGGTGGACTTCGAGTTCCACCAGCCCAGTGGCGAACGTCCCGGCGTGATATGCATGGTAGCCCATGAAATCAGGTCGGGCCGTTCCTTTCTCATGTGGAGGGATCAGTTGAAAGGGCTACGCCGTCCCCCGTACGGTATTGGTTCCGACAGTCTTTTCATCGCCTATTACGCTTCCGCCGAGATGAACTGTCATTTGTCTCTCGGCTGGGGCCTTCCGACCCATGTGATTGACCTCTATGTTGAATTCCGTTGCCAGGTCAACGGGTTGCCCTCCCCTTTCGACGAGAAGGCCCGCTATGGCCTTCTTCAGGCCCTTAAATGGTGTGGCCTGGAGTCAATAGGTTTTGAAGAGAAAGAGGCAATGCGAAATCTCGCCATGAGAGGGGGAACCTTTTCGGAAGAGGAAAGGAGGGCTTTGCTGTAATACTGTGAGTCGGACGTGAGGGCCCTTCCTCACCTGCTTTCTAGGATTGAGACCGGGCTTGGAGACCACCAGAGAATGGATGTGGAGGCGGCCCTGAACAGAGGTGAGTACGTGAAGACAGTGGCCCAAATGGAATTCCGGGGTATCCCCATTGATGTGCAGGCATGGCATCACATTCAATCCAACTGGTCCCTGGTCGAAACGTCTCTTATTCACGACCTCGATCGTGATTACGGGGTTTATGAAGAAGGGAGGTTCGAAGGCAATCTGTTTGCGAAATTCCTCCTGGATTACGACATTCCCTGGGAGCTGACCCCCACGGGTGGGGTTCTCCTTGAAAAGGATTTCTTCAAAGAGACCTCGGAAACGTATCCGATTCTTAAGCCGCTTTTTGACTTGAGGACGACATTGAGCCTGATGCGCAAAAATGAGCTGGCCGTAGGCTCGGATGGACGGAATCGTGCTCTCTTGGGACCCTTTGGTACTGCCACCGGCCGTAATGCATACAAGGCCGGCAAGTACATTTTCGGACAATCTGCGTGGCTTCGGGGGCTGATACGGCCGGAGCCTGGTACCGGTCTCGCGAACATCGACTGGTGCCAGCAGGAATTCGGAATATCCGGAGCCCTGTCTAAGGATCAGGCGATGATGGCTGCGTACCAAAGCGGCGATCCGTATATTGGCTTCGGCAAGTTATGCGGTCAGCTGCCTCCGGATGCGACGAAAGAGACATGCGAGGAGCAGAGGACGTTATTCAAGCAGTGTCTTCTCGGCATCCAGTACTGTATGGGGTCGAAGAGGCTGGGGTTGAGACTCAAGAAACCGGAGGTATATGCCCGGTGGCTCCTGGAGCAACATCGTCGGGCCTACAAACGCTTTTGGGAATGGTCCAATAGCGCGGTTCACTACGGGAATCTTTACGGAAGACTGTCGACGACGTATGGCTGGGATCTCAATATAGCAGCGACCACTAAGTCGACCTCATTGCAGAATTTCCCCGTTCAGGGGAATGCGGCAGACATGATGAGACTGGCATGTATCATGTGCGAGGAAAGAGGCGTCCGGACTATAGGCAGGCTCCATGATGCCATCCTCATCGAGTTCGACCTTTGCGATGAACAGGACGCCATTGCAGCAGCCCAAGATGCTATGGCCGACGCATCTCGCAGTATACTCGACGGTCTTGAACTCCGGTCAGAGGCAACAAAGATTCTCTATCCGGACCGATACATGAGTGAGCGGGGTCGAGAGATGTG
>Ga0172368_10001930_pt1 | contig 27311 bp, 27 predicted proteins | sample Lak11m_FD_114540 | JGI IMG/M metagenome (GOLD analysis project Ga0172368, IMG submission 114540) | Freshwater microbial communities from Kabuno Bay, South-Kivu, Congo - kab_022012_11m | ecosystem: Environmental > Aquatic > Freshwater > Lake | place: Democratic Republic of the Congo: South-Kivu...
GGAAACATAAGCAAATCATAGCAAAAAATATTAAAATAGGTAAATAAAAAAACCACGACATTAGTCGTGGTAAAAAAGATTTTTAATCTTACCAATTCCATTCCCAGTGGGACCCTATAGTTTTATACTCAGGGATTTTTGATTTATGATACTGAGATGATGGCATTTTCTCTAACTTACCAGTTTTCATGTTTAGATAATCATTATATCTTTCATGAACACCAGTGATAGTTACAATAAACATAAAAGTAAAAATCGAAATAAAGCTAATTGCTATTATTCCAAAAAAAACAATAAAAAACTTTCTCATAATATTTGGTTTTAATTGGTTTTCAAAAAAGACAAAATCTCCTATGAAAACCAATCAAAATTAATATCAAAGAACTTTAAACTACGAGAAGTATATCATATTTAAATATAAATGTCAAGGTAAATAACCCTTATAAAATAAGAGTATTTTACTTTATACTTTATGAACTTTATAAACTTTCTACTTCTACATCCCCTCTTTCTTAAGTTCTTCTAAAAGCTCGTGAGCTCTTTTTGAAATCTTAGTTGGTATTTTAACATTTATTTTTATATACAAATCTCCAGCTTTACCATTTTTAATAGTCTCTCCATAACCTGTCATTTTAAGACTTTCACCGCTACGAATACCTGCTGGTATTTTGATTGTTATTTCTTTATGTCCAGTTATAACTATTTTTTTCTCTGTTCCTAAAATAGAATCTATAAATGAAATTTGAATTTCGGTTTGGAAATCTCGTCCACGAGGAGTTCGTGTTCTAAAACCACTCATCCCTCCTCCAAAAAAATCTGAAAAAATATCATTTAAATTTCCAAAATCAAATTCTGCTCCCCCATTTTGAAAACCAGAAAAATCAAAACCTCCAAAACCTTGCTGATATCCAGCATTTCCACCCATATTTTCAAAACCAGAACCAAATTGATCGTATTTTGAACGTTTTGAGTCATCTGAAAGAACTTGGTAAGCTTCATTTGCTTCTTTAAATTTTTTTTCATCTCCACCTTTTTTGTCAGGATGATATTTTTGCGCCAATTTATAAAAAGCTTTTTTAATTTCTTCTTTTGAGGCATTTTTTTCTACTCCTAATGTTTTATAGTGGTCTTTTTTCATAAATCTTAAATATTATACTCAGTCTTTAATATCGGTCAAGCATTTTTGATATCTAATTTTTTAATTAATTAATCTTATTGCATCATCTTTTGTTATAGAATATTTTTCTCTAGAAATATTTATAATTTCTTCTTTATTTGAAGAATGAGTTGGTGGTAAAACTTTTAAAGTTTCAGCTGAAAAAGGATCATAAGATTCTCCATCAATTGTCATTTTTACATACATTTCACCAACTGCAAGATTAATCATATCTTTGACATCAAAAATAGGAGCAAATTCAGGTTTCATTTTTACTGCAACTTCTCCACCAAGACGAAAAACAATAACACTTCCACAATTACCTAAAACAGCTTGATGTATTCTTGGAAATATTTGACCAACATATTGATGTGCAATAGTTAAATTAAAAGCATATTTTTTTGCTTCAGATAAAATATTTTCAAAAGTATTGGTTACAACATTTTGAAATTCATCTATATATAAATAAAAATCTTTTCGATCTTTTTCCATCAAAGCAGCACGTTCCATACCAGCTTGTTTTATTTTAGTTAAAAACATAGAACCTAAAAAACTGGCATTTTCTTCACCAAGACGACCTTTTGACAAATTTATTAAAATAATTTTTTGTTCGCTTATTAATTTTGTAATATCTATTTTATTTTCTTTCTGTGCAAAAATATTTCTAAGTAAAGGATCAGACAAAAATTGTCCAAGTTTATTTACAAGTGGAATAATAGCATCAGTGTGAAATCTTTCAGACCATTCTGTAAATTCAATTTCAAAAAATCTTTTTACCATATCATCAGTAATATATTCAATTACTTTTTGTCTATAATTTTTATCAGTAAGCATAGAAATCATTCCTCTCATTGTTGCATCTGGGTAATCTAAAAGAGCTAAACAAGTAAAACGAAAAACATGCTCAAGACGTGGTGTCCATGCTGTTGTTCCAAATTGTTTTTGAAAAACTTCAATCAACCCTTGGGTTAATTGAAACTTAAACATTGGATCAACATCTGCTAATGGATTAAAAGACACTGGAAAATTAATATCTGTAGGATTAATAATACAAACATCATTAATACGTTCTTTTGGAATATAATCAAGAACTGTGTCTACCATATCACCATGAGGATCAATTAAACACAAACCATGACCATAGGTAATATCTTGGCGAACAAAAAGCTCAAGTAATTTTGTCTTTCCTACACCAGCTTTTCCAATAATATATAAATGTCTTCTACGATCAACTCTCTTTATTCCAAAAATAAATTTTTTTTCTTCTAATGCTGCAACATAATTCGTACGTCCAATAAAAGAAGCTTCTTCAGGTTTTACTTTTCCAAAAACTGGTAATTCTGGTGGAGGTGGAGCATATTTAATTATTTGAACTCTATTCTCTTTTGCCATTTTTATATATTACTATAATTTTGACTTATTTTCAATAGATATTTTTTAATTTAATCTTTCAAACATCTAACAGACCAACCATTCATAAAAGTATTTTCCTGACGAAGAATAGCAGAACCATCAGTAATACTTATACGTCGATTCCAAAAATATGTTGGATGAGAATCATCAATAGAAGAAGACAAAAGACGAAAAGCTTTTCCAATTTGAACAAAAGTACCAGTTGGACCACGACCACCAGCTGGAAGACCTGTAAAAAGAGAAGAGTTAGTAGCTCCAGTGTTTGGGCTATCCCAATGGGCAGTACCAGATTCTTTTAATTTACCTCCGGCATTAAGACAATCAGAAGTAGCTTCTCGACTAGCAACACAAGTATTTGGAGAATCAGTTAAATAATTTTCTAAGATAAATTGTTCTGCGTCAGTTGGTATATGCCAACCTGTAGGACAAATTCCCTGTGCACCTTCTATAAAAGAATCTTCTATTAAAGAATATTCCATAGCTTCAGGCAAATTATATAAACCTCCATAGGTCAAACAATAATTAAAATCATTATTATAACAATATTTTCTAAAATACTATTATCTGTCATATTAGTAACACCTGAAATTATATTTCCTACATTCATATTTTGTTTTGTCCAACATTGAGTACCTATTTGTACTGTGTCATAAGTACACTTATCATAATATGGGTCACTTTCATTACAAGTATGTTCAGCGGTAGAAACAACAATAACTTGATTACTTCCACAAACCCATGCAAAATTAGCAGTTACTGAAATATTATCTGTAACATTTAAATCCGTTCTAGGATTATCAGTTGAAGCATCAGACCAATCAACAAAAGAATAATTAGGATCTGGTACAGCAGTTACACTAGTTCCATTATGACCTTTAACAATTCTTTGATTTGTATCTCCTGTTAAAGTTCCATTACTTCCTGCAGTATAGTGTAATGAAACGTAATGGGTAATACTTCCACTGTATTTAATAGAACATGAAAATCCTGTAATTGAGTTATATATTTGTCCATTTGTACATGGTGTAGTTGGTATTGTTGTAATTTTTGTATCACATTTATTAAGTATTGCTCTAGTTAAAGATCCCACATATCCATCACCTTTTAATTTATTATCTTTTTGATATTTAATTACTGCTAATTTAGTTAAATTACCAAAGTAAGTAGTTTCCTTGTCTTTAGAACCTATTCCTGTTGTAGCTAAAGGATAGTTATTATTATTTAAATATTGCTGTAATAATTTTACTTCATTATTATTACTTCCTTTTTTAAGATTTAGAGTTAAGTTATTACATGCATAAGTGGTAGAGAAGATGGAAAGAGAAAAGAGAAAAATTATGAGAGTGAATATAGTGAATATGAGGTTTTTTAAGTTTGTTTTTGGGTTCATGGTATTTTTTATTCTAAAATTTTTCTTAATATATCTTCTGGAACTTCACGAATTTTTTCTGAAGAAGCAATTGCAGATTGAGAAGGTTGTTGTATTTTTTGTTTTTCTGGTTTTTTTTCTTCTTGTTTTTCAACTAATTTTTCTTTTTGTGAAATTAAATTTTTTAACTTATTCATATCTTCAGCACTTGCTGAACGATCATTTAAATTATTAACGATTTGTGGTTTTGAAGAATTTAATTTACTTAATGAAATAAATGGCTGTGTTTCTTTTTTAACTTCCTGTTTTATTTCTGGTTTTTTTTCTAATTGATCATTTAAAAATTTATTATCATTTAAAGTTTTATTTAAAATTTCTCTCAAGGCTAAATTTTCACCAGTTACTTTTGGTTTTTGTGTATAATTTTTATTCGGCACAAAAACTTTTTTTAATTTTGAAAAGACATTTGGTTTTTTATAATTTGTATTTACATTATTTTTTTCTGAATAATTATTTATTGCAACAGCACTTTGATCTTTTTGCTCAAATTCAATACCAAGATCAGCTAGAGGTTTAAAAAACTTAGTTTCTTCATTTCTAATTTGGTTGACTGAACCTTTTATTGGTTTTATTTCTCCTGCTTTAATTTTAGCTATACAATCCTTACAATAAACAGGCCTGCCTGGTTCTGGTTTAAAAGGAACTTTTGTTTCATTCTTACAAACAGAACATATTGCAGAAAATTTTTCTACATCACCAGCAGAATTTTCATTTCCCAAAGACATACCAGACCAATTATTTATTTCTCTTTCAACAACTTCTTTTGGTTTACAATATGACTCACGAGAAGTTTTTATAACTTCTTCTTCAATTTTTATATTGCCCTTTGCCATTGGTGGTAATGTTTTAGCAGAAAATGGCCTAGATGTAATTCCATCTACCATTAATTTTAAATAAATTTTATAGTTTGGAAGATTTACAATATCTTGAGGAGTAAATTCTGGATCAAATTCTTTTTCCAAAAAATCTGCATCATCAGCTCCACAACGAAAAACTATCATAGTCCCAACGTTTCCAAAAACTGCATCACGCACAGCAGAACTTTTATCTGAAACAAGTTGAGCAGTGTATTGATGAGCAACAGTTAAATTTAATCGATATTTTCTAGCTTCAGAAAGAATTGACGCAAAAGAATCAGTAACAAAATTTTGAAATTCGTCGACATATAAATAAAAATCTTTTCTTTCATCTTCTGGAATACGCACGCGTTCCATAGCAGCTAATTGAATTTTTGTAATAATCATACCTCCAAGTAAAGCAGAATTATCTTCACCAATACGTCCTTTGGAAACATTCACGAGAAAAATCTTTCCTTCATTCATTATATTAAAAACATTAATCGTACTAGTAGATTGACCAACAACATTTCTAATTATAGAAGAAGAAAGAAATTGTCCAACTTTATTTTGAATAGGAGCAATAGCTTCATTACGAAATTTTTCATTCCAAGCTTCATATTCGTGAATCCAAAAAGCTTTTATCACTGGATCTTTTAGATTTGAAATAATTTTTTGACGATAATCTTTATCAACTAACATTCTAGGAATTCCAAGTAACGTTGTTCCAGGAGTATCTAATAAAGCCAAAATCGCATTATTTAAAATATATTCCATACGAGCAGACCAAGCATTTGCCCAAATTTTAGTAAATATTCCCATAAGTCCTGAAGCAACTAAATGTTTATATTTAGGATCAGGAAGTTCTAAAACATTAAAACCAATATGAAAATCTGTATCTGCTGGATTAAAATAAATTACATCTTTCATTCTTTCAGGAGGTATTGAAGAAAGTACACCTTCGACAAGTTCGCCGTGTGGATCAACAACACAAACACCATCTCCATTTTGAATATTCTGAATAATCATATTAAACATAAGAACAGATTTACCTGTTCCAGATTTTCCAAGAATATAAATATGTTGACGTCTATCTTTACGTTTTACACCAAAAAGCTGATTTTTGTCACGATATGTCGCAAATCCAAGATATGTAAGATCTTTATTTTTTGGTATTGCTGATATTTCCATAATTCTATGAATTATAACAAAACTAAAGAAAAACAAAAAGCCCCCGCCTATATGGCGGGGGCTTTTTACATAAAATCTTACGATGTTTTTTCGCCTTCTTTTTTAACTTCTGCTTCTTGAACTTCTTCTGGTTGCTCTTCTGGTGTTGTATCTCTTTGTGGTGCTTCACCTCCTTTATTTATAGCTTCACCTATTTTAGACATTTCAGTTGAAAGTTCTTCAGTAGCTTTTTTTATAACTTCTAAATCACTTCCATCTTTAACTGTTTTTAATTCTGTTATCTTACTATTAACTTCATTTTTTAATTCTTCTAGAATTTTTGCTTCATTATCTTTAATCGCTTTTTCAGCAGTATAAATTATCATTTCAGCAGTATTTTTTACATCAACTAACTCCCTTTTCTTTTTATCTTCTTCAGCGTGAATTTCAGCATCAGCTTGCATTTTTTTAATATCTTCATCTTTTAATCCTGAACTTGCTTCGATACGAATTGATTGAACTTTTCCAGATGCTTTATCCATAGCTTTAACATTTAAAATTCCGTTTGCATCAACATCAAAAGTAACTTCAATTTGTGGTATACCACGTGGTGCTGGTGGAACTCCATCTAAAATAAATTTTCCTAAAGATTTATTGTCAGATGCCATTGGTCGTTCACCTTGAACAATATGTATTTCTACTGAAGTTTGATTGTCTGCTGCAGTTGAAAAAGTTTGAGATTTTGAAGATGGAATAGTTGTATTTCTTTCAACTAATTTTGTAGCAACTCCTCCTAATGTTTCAATTCCTAAAGATAATGGAATAACATCTAAAAGTAATACATCGCGTACATCTCCTTGCAAAACTCCTGCTTGTACAGCAGCTCCAAGTGCTACAACTTCATCTGGGTTTATAGAAAGATTTGGAATTTTTCCAAATAACTTTTCTACTGCATCAAAAATCGCTGGCATTCTTGTTTGACCTCCAACCATTATAATTTCGTTTATTTCATTCATTTTAAATGGTGAAGCTTCTAAAGCTCTTTTAGTAATTTCAATTGAACGATCAACATATTCTTTAGCTAAAGATTCCAATGTTGCTCGAGACATTTTCAAAAGTAAATGCTTTGGCCCAGTAGCGTCAGAAGTGATAAATGGAATATTTATTTCTGTTTCCATTGTTGTTGAAAGTTCATGTTTTGCTTTTTCAGCAGCTTCTTTTAATCTTTGATGTGCTAATGGATCTTTTGTAATATCTATGCCTGATTCTTTTTTATATTCATCAGCTATCCAACTTATAATTTTTCTATCTATATCACCTCCACCCATATGTGAATCACCATCAGTTGATTTAACTTCAATAACATCATCACCAATTTCTAAAACTGAAACATCAAAAGTTCCACCTCCAAAATCATAAACAACTATTTTTTCATTTTTTCTTTTATTAAATCCATAAGCGAGTGCTGCAGCTGTTGGTTCATTTATAATTCTTTTTACATCTAAACCTGCGATAGTTCCTGCATCTTTTGTAGATTTTCTTTGAGCATCATTAAAATAAGCTGGAACTGTAATTATTGCTTCAGTAATTTTTTCACCAATTTTTGCTTCAACGTCAGTTTTAATTTTTTGTAAAATCATTGCTGAAATTTCTTCTGGACGATAAAACTTATCCAACATTTTTACTTTTACTCCACCATCTTCACCTGCTTCAATTTTAAAAGAAGAAGTAGATTTATCTTTTTGAACTTCTGGATCGTCAAAACGATGTCCCATATAACGTTTTATTTCAGCAATTGTGTTTTCTGGATTTGTAACGGCTTGTCGTTTTGCTAAAAGTCCAATAATACGATCACCATTTTTTGCTGTTGCTACTACTGAAGGTGTTGTTCTATTTCCTTCAACATTTTCTATAATTTTTGGTACACCTCCTTCAATAATTGATACTGCTGAATTTGTTGTACCTAAGTCTATTCCTATAATCTTTGACATAATTTTTTATAATTTGTTATAACCCGAAACCGACTTTCGGGGTTTGTAATTAATATAAATTAAGTATAACATAAATCTTAATTTTTTGACAAGTATTTCGTGGTCGCAAAATACTTGTTGAATATTATATTCACCTATGATATAATGTCAAGTATGAAAGATAAAAATATTAAAATTTATCCGTCTGAAGGTAAAAAACCTAATATACAGAAAGATATTTTAAAATTATTAGCTGAAAAACCAGCTATTTCTATAGATTATATAAAAAATAAAAAGGATGTAAAAACTAACTATGCTATATCTCGTTCTATTAAAAATTTAGCAGATTCTGGTTATATTGAAATTCATAATTCAGAAAATCAAAAATTTTTAAAAATAACTAAAAAAGGAAAATCTAAATTAAATTGCATAAAATTAGAAGGTGAAGATGCATTAATTCCAACCACATGGGATGGATTTTGGAGAATTATAATTTTAGATATATCAGAAGAAAGAAAAAATGAACGTGAAGCATTACGATATTTACTTAAAAAAGCAAATTTTGTTTGTGTGAAAAATACTGTTTGGATATCTCCCCTACCTTATGAAAATCTTTTTACAAATATTAAAAAAGATTTAGGATTAGAAACTGAACTTATGATAATAGTCACAGACAAAATAGATTCAGAAACAAATCAAATATTCTTAAATGCAATGAAAAATTAAATAGAATTTTTAAAACCTCCAGCTTGTAAATCCCAAAGTTTTTTATAAAGTCCACTTTCTTTTTTTGAAAGTTCATCATGAGTTCCATCTTCAATTATTTTTCCATTTTCTAAAACAATAATTCTATCCATTTGTCGTATTGTTGAAAGTCTGTGAGCTATGACAATAGTAGTTTTATTTTGAATTAGTTTTTGTAATGCATCTTGAATTAAATATTCTGAATGTGAATCAAGCGATGAAGTAGCTTCATCCAAAATTAATATTGGTGCATTTTTTAAAATAGCACGAGCAATAGCAACACGCTGACGCTCACCACCAGACAATTTTACTCCACGTTCACCCACATATGTATCACAACCTTTTGGTAATTTATTTATAAAATCATCACAATGAGCTAAGTGAGCAGCTTTTTTTACTTCTTCATCACTAGCATCACGTCTGCCATAACGAATATTTTCTATAAGTGTTCTATGAAATAAAACAGGGTCTTGCGAAACAAAAGCAATTTTTTCACGAAGATTCTTTTGAGTAATGTCTTTAATATTTATATCATCAATGGTAATTCTACCTGAAGGTAAATTAAACAATCTCATAAGTAAACGCACAAATGTAGTTTTACCAGCTCCTGACGAACCTACTATAGCTATTTTTTGACCAACTGGAATTGTTAATGAAAAATTATCTAATACTTTAGAATTATTATTCTCATAAATATAAGAAACATTATCAAAAACAACTTTACCTGAAACTTTATCCAATTTTTCTTTTTGCTTATCTAAAATTTCATATGGTGTATTTAATATAACTGCCATTTCTTCTGCATCAGCAAAACTTTCATAATATGCACGAACTATAGCTCCAAAACTCCATAAGTTTTCCACAAGACGAATTATATAACTTTGTAATAAAACTATAATTGGTAAACTAATAAGTCCTAACTTCCAATCACCAAGAACAACCCAAAAAATAATAAATTCAATACTAAATGAATATAAACTTTGTATTGTTCCTAATCCTTCCCATAAATACCAATTAAAAGCTGTAACTTTTCTTTGTTTTTGTATAACTTCACCAACACGTTCTTTTTCATATTCATGACCAGTAAATAATTGAATTGAAGCGTGATTACTAATAGAATCAGTAATAGCTCCTGTTGTTTTAGAGTCTCTTTCGGATGCAATAACATCATATTTTAATTTAAAACGAATATAAATAAATGCAGTTATTAAAAAAATAACACAAAATATTGCTAATATAAAAGAATATTTTGGAAATAAAGTATAAATGGCAATAATAGTACCAACTCCACGAACAATCAAAGGCAATCCATCAGCTATCATTCTATCAGTAAGTTTCTCAAAAGCTCTAACATATTTATTTATTTTTTGAGTTAATGAACCGCCAAAATTATTTGCAAAAAAAGAATGTGAATGCCCAATCAAATATGAAAAAGCTTGTTCACGTAAACCAGCTATTACACTTGCTTCAAAATAAGCAAGAGAAAAACCAGAAATTCTACGAATTAGCCAACGTGAAAAATTAAAAATTAAAATAAGAATAATTACTGACCTTGCTAATTCTACTACATTAAAATTATTAACACTCAAAACATTCCAAAGTTTTAAATATTGAAGTGGTATATAAACATCTAATATCGAAGCAGAAATTGTACAAATAATAACAGTAAAAAAAGAAAATTTATATTTTTTAATTTCTTGCCAAAAATATTTTATTACTAATCCTCTATGTAAATTTGAATAATCTTTTCTCATAAAATTAAAAATGCACAATTTATTTGTGCATTTTTAATATACCACACTAAACAAAAATTTACTATTAAAAATAATTAAGATTTATCATTATACTCAAAAACATTAACTCGTGCAGCACGAATTATGCGATCACCAAGTTTGTATCCTTTTTGAATAACTTCAGCTACTTTATGATCATCATCTTTTTTATCAGTTTTTATCATTTCAATTGATTGATGAATATTATGATCAAAACTTTCTCCAGAAATTCCAACTGATTTTACTCCAAATTCTTCAAAAATTGAATTCAATTGTGTATGAATATATTCAATCCCCTTGCGCCAATTTTCATCAACTTTTTCCCAAGCTTCACGATTTGCAAATGCCATATCAAAACTATCCATTACAGTTAAAAATCTCATTAAAATTCTTTCACGCATTGCTTCTGAAAAATTAGCTTTTCTATCTTCTTCTTGTTTTTTATAATTAACAAAATCAGCTCGCTCTTTTTGCCAACCAGTTAAATATTCCTCCTTTTCTTTTTTGCATAATTTTAAATCAGCTCTAATTTTTTTTAAAGTTTTTTTGAGATCTTCTTCTCCATCATCATTAAATTCAAATTCAACAATTTCTTCCTCATTTTCTTCTTTAGGAGTATCGGACAATCCAGCTTCGCTAGATTTAGCTTTTAAATCTTCTTGATTTTCTTGATTATTATCATTTTTCTTCATATATTTATATATAATAACATAAATTTTACAAATTAAAAATCTCCGCCATCACTGAGATTTTTTTATTTTAACGTTTGCTCCACTGTGGTGCTTTACGTGCTTTTTTCAATCCAAACTTTCTTCTTTCTTTTGCCCTAGGATCTCTTTTTAAGAAACCTAATGATTTCATTTTTCCACGAACTTCTAAATCATCTAAAACTAATGCTCTAGCTAAACCATGTCTAACAGCTTCAGCTTGAGAATGAATTCCTCAACCAGAAACTTTTACTTCAACAGCAAATTTAGATCCTGGTTTTCCTTTTATTATTGGATCTTGAACAAGGCGACGTTGTTCTTCTGTTTTAAAATAATCTTTTACGTCTTGTCCATTTATAATAAAACTAGATTTAGTTACTTTTGAAATACGCACTCTAGCTGTTGAAGTTTTTCTTCTTCCAATTGCTTCTATATATTTTTCTTTTTTTGTTGTTTTCTTTTGTTCCATATTATTAATCTTCTATTTTTAAATTTTTCATCATTTCTCTTCTTAATTTATTATCTGGAAGCATTTGAAAAACAGCTAATTTAACTAATTCTTTCATTCCTTTTTTTTCTGCTGTTTCTGTTCCCTTTAAAATACGAAGTCCTCCACGATAACCTGAATATCTTGTATGATAAATTTCTTCTAATTTTTTAGCTGTTATACGAATTTTAGAAGTATTAATTACTTTTACTGGTAATCCAGAATAAACATGTCTTTGAAACTTAGCTGATGTCTTTCCCATTAAAGACATAGCTATTTCAGTAGATACTCTACCTAAACTTTTTCCTGTTGCATCAATTGTTTTCATTTGTTTTTCCATATTAAATAATTTATTAAAATTATACAAATTCTATAATAGCCATTTTTGCGCCATCAGATTTTCGAATTCCTAATTTAAACACTCTGGTATAACCTCCATTTTGATCTTTATATTTTGGTGCGATAACTTCAAAAAGTTTTTTTGTTTCTCTTCTTCTATTTACAAGCTTAGAAGTAATAAATCTTCTTGAAGCCAAAGTATCTTTCTTTGCTCTAGTTACAATCTTTTCAATAAAAGGTCTTAATTCTTTTGCCTTAGGTTCTGTTGTTTTTATTTTTCCTCTAACTATTAAATTCAAAGCCAAAGAATTCATCAATGCAGTTTTTTGATTTTTATTTCTTCCAAATTTTCTTTTATTATTATGATGTCGCATTCTGTTTTTTAAATTTATTTATAATTAATCTTTCAAACTAAGTCCAAATTTACTAAGAACTTTTTTTATTTCGTTAATTCCTTTATCACCAATTCCTTCAACTTCAAGCAAATCCTCAATTTTCTTTCTTGCAAGACCTCCAAGTGTTCTAATATTTGCAGCATTAAGTGCATTTAATGTTCTCGTTGAAAGATCTAAATTATCAATTCGTGTTTTTAACACATCAACAAAATCACCTTCTTTTTCTACTTCTTTTTCTTTTTTTTCTTCTTTTAAAACTTTCTTTTCTATTTTAATTTCTTCTTCAGGTTCTTTAAAATCAATTATAGCCTTAAGTTGATTTATCATTATTTCAATTGATTTTGAAAGAGCTTCTCGAGCAGTTAATGTTCCATCAGTTTCAATTGAAATTCTCAAACGATTATGATTAGTTTTATCTCCAACACGCATATTTTCAACTTCATATGAAACTCTACGAATTGGAGTAAAAATTGCATCAACAGCAATAGTTCCAATATCAACTTTTTCTTTCTGCATAACTTCTTTTTGAATAAAACCTAAACCTTTTTCAATATTTAGTTCAATATTTAAATTTATTTTTCCAGTAACTTCTGCAATATAAAGATCTGGATTTAATACTTCAACTTGACCAGTAGTTTTAATATCAGCAGCTGTAACAATTTTTGGACCTTTTATTGAAAGACTTACAGTTTGAGGTTCATCAGATGCCATCTTAAAACGAATTTTTTTCAAATTTAAAATTAAAATTATTACATCTTCTTTTATTCCATCCATAGTTGAAAATTCATGAGAAACTCCATCTATTTTTATGGAAGTAACACTAGCACCAGGTAAAGAAGAAAGAATAATTCTTCTAAGACTATTGCCAAGAGTGTGACCATATCCAGGATACAAACCATCAATTTCAAATACTCCTTTATTTTCCTTCTCTAAAACAACACGAGGTTTGGAAGGCATAATTATTTTATATTCAGGCATATTTTTATAAAAAGTTACTTTTAAATTTTACTAATAAAAACTAAAAACTATCGACTATAAAACTCAAGAACCACATTTAAATCTAAAAATGTTTCTGTATTTTTTGGTTTATCTAAAACTTTTCCTTCTAATTTTTTAACATCAAATGAAACCCAACTTGGTGCATTATAATCTTTTAATCTTTCAGTCAAGTTATCAAAAATCTTCTTACTTTTTGATCCTTCACGAATTTTTATAATATCACCAACCTTTGTTTGATAAGAAGGAATAGTTACTTTATGATCATTAACAACAAAATGTCCATGAGAAACCATTTGTCTTGAAGCTCTTCTACTATTCGCCAATCCCATTCTGTAAATTACATTATCAAGACGAGATTCTAATTGTTCATAAAATTTTTCAGCTGTTCCTGCTCCTTTTAAAACTGAAACTTTTTTAACATAATTAGAAAGCTGTTTTTCAGATAATCCATATGAAAAACGAATTTTTTGTTTTTCTATAAGTTGTGTTGCATATTCAGATAAAGCTTTTGGATGACGAGCACCAGGCCCAAATTTAGTAGAAGCAGTTGAAAATTTTGAAGTCTGACATTTGTCATAAACTCCTGCTCCTAATCTTTTACAAATTTTAAATTTTGGTTTTGAAATCATTTTTTTATTTATTTTTTAAATTTTTATACTCTTCTTGGTTTTTTTGCTTTTGGACCATTATGTGGAACTGGCGTTTTGTCTTTTATAGAAGTAATTTCTATTCCATGAGCCATAAAAGCTCTAATTGCTGGTTCACGTCCAGACCCAACTCCTTTTACTATTACTCCTGAATCTGTTATTCCAAGAGTTTTTGCTTTCATTCCAATAACATCACCAACTTTTGATGCAGCAAATGGTGTTCCCTTTTTTGCGCCTTTAAAACCAAGAGCTCCAGAACTTGATGCAAATAATGCATTTCCAAGTTTATCAGTAAAAAGAACTTTTGTATTATTGAAAGTTGCATCAATATAAACAATTCCAGAAATTATTTTCTTCTTTGGTGTTTTTGATGAAGTTTTTACTTCTACTGGTTTTACTTCTTCATTTTTTTCAGTTGTAATTTTTGTTTTTGCCATTTTTATTTTTTATGTTTTACTTTCTTTTCTTCTTCCTGATGCCATTGTCTTTCTAACGTTGCCTCTAACTGTTCGTGAATTTGTTTTTGTTCTTTGTCCTCTTACTGGCATTCTTCTCATGTGACGAACACCTTTATAAGATTTAATATCTTTTATTCTTTTTATATTTGTAGAAACTTCTCTTTTTAAATTTCCCTCAATAGTCATACTTTCAACTATTGCACGAATCTTACCTTCTTCAGTTTCTGTTAAGTCTTTTGCTTTTTTACCATGATCAATACCAACTTGATCTAAAATTTTACGTGCAGTTGAAATACCAACTCCATATATACAAGTTAATCCAATTTCTAATCTTTTTTCATTTGGTACTGTTATTCCAAGAATTCTCATAATTATTGTTTTTGTTTATGTTTTGGATTTGAACAAATCACTCTTAAATGTCTTTGGCGTTTTACCATTTTACAATTACTACAAATTTTTTTTACTGAAGCTCTTATTTTCATAAAATTATTTAACTTAATTCAAAACAAGATAAAACAAGGGATTAAACCCTTATTTTTTAATGTCTATTACCTTTTATAAACTATATTTTATATAATACACCATTATTAAAAAAATTACAACCTTTTTATTATTCTTGCCTTTCCTCCATATGAATCTAAAACCATTTCAACAGAATCTCCAATTAAAACTTTAATTCTATGCATTCGCATTTTACCAGAAAGATAAGCTAAAATTTCCTTATCATCATCAGTTTTAACTCTAAACAAAGTATTAGGTAAAGCTTCAGTTACAAAACCTCTAACTGTTAAAATTTTTTCGTTTTCTAAATTACTCATTCAGTTTAATAATTCTAACAAAAATAAAATTTAACGTCAAATTTATAAATATAAATTACTGAGGATAGTTAATTATTACCTTTATATCTTTTAATTTATCAGGAAAAGTTTTTCTCCAAACTGGCTTAACAACTACTTCAGCTGAATCAATTCCAGGATATTGAAGTAAAATTTGATTAAAATCTTTTTTGTTTTTTCCAATAACATCTCCAATTAATTTTTCTGAATTTATATTCCAAACAATTTTAGAAGTTCCAGATAAATTAAAATTAATTTCATTTACATCATTAAAAGAAATATTTTCTTTATTATCAAGAGAAAAAATAAAATCTTTTAAATTAGGAATAAAAACATCTTCATCTTTGTATTTTTCTATATTGTTTTGAACAATTCTTTTAGTTAATTTTTTTTCATCAAATAAAAATCCATAAAATGTGCCTTTCAATTTTATAGAAACCATTCCATCTGTTGAGGCATTTTCAATATTTCCATTATCTGTTTGCACAAAAATTGCATCTTTAAATAAAATATAACCTCCAGGAATTTGGTCAGTGGCTTTTTTAAATAATTTATCTCTCAAACTTATTTTCAAATCATTTATTGCATTAATTTTTTCAATTTCTGAAATTTGTCGAATTTTTCCTTTAAAACCACCGGTTATATCACCTTTTGCTCGTGCAATAATTTTAGAATATTTTGTACCTCCTTTGAATCCTAAAATAGTAAAATCAATTATGCCACTATTATATTCTTCTCCTCCTTCTGATCCATAAATTTCAACCTCAACCGAACCAGGAACTCCATCTGTGCTCATTCCTGGAATAGTTGTTTTAGTTTTTGTTTTATAAATTTTTCCATTTGATCCTTCAAGACGAGTATTTATATCTAAATTTTGAGCAGAAGAATTAAAAGAATTATAAAAAATTGCAACCCCTTTTGCACTTTCACTTGTATCTTTTTCTTCTCCACCTTGAACCTCTTTTGAATCTTCACCAGAAAAAACAACCAAATCAAAAGGCAAACTATCTGTTGAAGAATTTTTTGTAGCAACAAAATTATCATTTAAAGTTAAATCAATTATTTTTGGATTAATTGTAATTTTTGCACCAGAAAATAAAAAAGAAACAGCAAAAAATAAAAATGTCATAGCGATTAAAGCTACAAACCAAAGTCCATATTTAGAATTACTATTTTTTTCCAAACTTTCTTCTTTTGCTTTTTTATATAAAGAATCAAACTTAGTATCAATTTCAGTTATTTTGATTAATTCATCTTTTTTTCCAACAACACTTTTTTTAATTTTCTTTATATCTTGTATAAAATTTTTCTTTGTCATAGTTATATTTTACCTAAGAAAACGATTAATGTAAATCGACTCAATAATAAGAGAAGCATCACGAGCAATATTTTCATTAATTGTGGCAATACCATGAAGAGCTTCTGTTCCTAAAAAAATAATTCTAAATTTTGATTCTGTTAGAGTATATTGACTAAATTGTTCTGTTTTTATAATTTTTGAAAAGAAATCTGCCAAATTTTGATCAACTGTTAAAAAAATAGTTGCTGGAATAGAAATATCATTAGAAAGATTAACGAGAGATTCCTGAAATCCTCTCAACCACTGGTCTTTTAATTTATTTATAATTGGTTTTAATTTTTCTTCTATTGCTTCTATCGCATGGCCATCTTTATAAAGAGAAATAAAAGATTTTGCCTCAGCTAAAGAACATTTTAGAATTAAAGAAACTTCTCTTATCATAAAATTTATTCCCAATGGAAAAGAAATAGAAGAACATATTATATCTTTTTTAATCATAGATATATCCGTAATTTCTCCACCAATATCAATCAATAAAAAACTATCTTGATGAACAAAAATATCACGAGCTACAGCAAAAGAAGCCATAGAAAACGAAGAAAATTTTATTTCCCTAGCATAATAATGTGCATCAATAATTTTTTCTAATTTAGATAATACTTGCTCTGGACTCATAGAAATAAAAACAGTCATTTCAACTTCTTTTGTTTTTTGATTTAATGGATTTTGTGTAGTATAACCATTCAAAGCAATCTTCATATTTTTTAATTCAATCACTCTAATTTTATTTTCACCATCTGAATATTGTTTTAAATGTTCTTCTTGAAAAATTTTTATTTCTTTTTGAATAATTTCATCAGCTAATTTTGAATCAAATAAAAATGGTATATCTTTTTCATATTTGATAAATCTAGTTTGAGAAGCAAACCAAGGAGAAGATAAAACACAAAAAACTTTTTTAGGAACACCTATTCCTTTTGTAGCTATTTTTTGTATTATAGTTTCAAAAGATTTTAAAGTTAATTCTAAAAATCTATCAGAATTTATTTCACTTTCAAGTGGTATTATTTCACGAACAGAATAAATAATTTTAGGAGCACCAGATTTTTGTGTTATAAAAAAAGCTCCACCAATAGAAGAAGAGCCAATATCAAAAACCAAGTTCAAATCATTTTGATTTTTAGCTTTCGAAAAAATTCGCATACATAATAATTATAACAATTAAAGCTATACAAGTATAGCTTTAATTCTACGAACACCAGCTGAACTAGCTTCTTCTTTTTTAATTTTAAATTTTCCAAGCTCACCTGTATTTTTAACATGTGGCCCGCCACAAAATTCTTTTGAAAATATAGTGCCGTCTTTTTCTTCAATAAAATATACTGAAACTATATCAGGATATTTTACACCAAATTCCATTTCAGCTCCTAATTTTTTTGCTTCTTCTATTGGTAATTCTTTTTTTACAACATTTAATCCAGCTTGGATTTTTTCATTTACTAAATCTTCAACTTTCTTTTTTTCTTCATCTGTTAATTTTCTATTAAAAGAAAAGTCTAATCTTAAACGTTCATCTGTAATATTGCTTCCCTTTTGTTTTATTTCTGAACTAACAATTTTTTGAAGTGCTGATAAAAGTAAATGATGTGCTGTGTGAAGTTTCGTAGTTTTTTCACTATTACTTGCAAGCCCACCTTTAAACATTCCAGCAGAAGCTGTTTGAGAAAGTTTTTGATGTTCAGATATTTTTTTATTAAAATCTATCAAATCAATTTTTATTCCTTTTTCTTTTGCTAATTCTTCTGTAAGTTCAATTGGAAAACCATAAGTAGTTGCGAGAATAAATGGATCAACTCCTTTTTCAAATTCTTTCAAACCTTTCTCTAATGTTTGTCTAAATTTTTCTTCTTCTTTTTTAATTTCTTTATTTTGAGTTTTTAATGGTTCTTTTGAAAATCTAACTACTCTTCTAATTAATCGTCTTAAAACATAACCAGCACCAGTATTTGATGGAAAAACTCCATCTTCAATTAGTTTTTCTGAAGCTCTCAAGTGATCAGCTATAATTCTTTCTTCTTTAGTTTTTTCACCATTAAATAAATCTGTGTCATAAACACTTTCTTTCTTTTGCACTATTGAAATTAAACGCTCAAATCCCATTCCTGTATCAATACCTAATACTGGAAGTTTTTCTAAACTAGCTTCACCTTTATCTAATTTCTCGCGTGAGCCATTACAAAAATATTCATTAAAAACTATATTCCAAATTTCTACATCTTCATTAGATGCATTTTTACAATATATTTCAGTCGTTGGCCCACATGGACCAGAATCTCCTGTTGGCCCCCAAAAAACATCAGCACCTTCTTCTTTTATTATTAAATTTGCGTAAATATTTTTCCAAATATTTTTTGATTCTTGATCTTTTGGAACATTTTTACTTCCTTCATAAATAGTCACATAAGAAATTTCTAGTCCCATTTCTTTAGTTATAAATTCATATGCATATTCTATTGCTTCTTTTCTTCCATAACCACCAAAAGAAAAATTACCTAGCATTTCAAAAAAAGTTAAATGCGTATTGTCACCAACTTCATCAATATCACCAGTGCGAACACATTTTTGAATTGTTACAATATTTTTACTTCCTAATTCTTTTTCTGCCAATTCCGGATTCAAATAATATTTTTTAAATTGTTGCATTCTTGCAGTCGTAAAAAGCACAGATGGGTCATTTTCTGGAATTAAAGAAGAAGAAGGAATTATTTTATGTCCTCGTTTTTCAAAAAATTTTAAAAACCTTTCTTTAACTTCATTTGATTGCATTTTAATTTTAATTATTAATCTTTAAAATTATCTTCCGAAATTCTTTTAATTGGTTTTTCAATTACGTTCAAAACAATAAAAATAATCAAAACTAAAGCTGTAGATATTATTGCTAAAGTAAAAAGTCCAAAACCACAAGCCATACCAATTCCAGCTGTTACCCAAATACCACTAGCTGTTGTAATGCCTTGTAATTTATTTTCATGAAAAATTATTGAACCAGCTCCCAAAAAACCAATACCAGCTATAATATTTCCAGCTATCATAGCAGGATTAAAACCACTCAGAGAAGAATATTTTATAACTAAAAATTCAGAAATAATAATAAAAACCGCTGCACCCATTGAAACCAAAGCATGAGTTTTCATACCAGCTTCTTTGTGTACCAAAAGACGCTCTGCTCCAATAAGCATACCCAAACCAACTGCTACTGCTAATCTAATAATTATCTCACTATTTTGTGTAAAAAATTGTATCATAAGCTAATTATACTATAATTCCACCTCCGAGACAAATATTTTTATCGTAAATTACACAAGACTGACCTGAAGCAACTAAAACAAGTTTTTCAAATAAAATTTCGGTTTTATTTTTATTTAATTTTTTAATTTTACAATTTAAAAATTCCCCGTGATATCTTATTTGTGATGTATATTTTTTATTAACTTTTGGAATTTTATTTATCCAGTTAATATTTCTTAAATTTTTTTGAAAAGAATTTTGAGAAACGTGGGTTCCCTTTCTTTTGACTCTGAAGGCGAAATTTCCAAAATTCTTTGAAGAAAAATTTTTGTTTTGCGAAACAAATAAAATATTTTTCTTTATGTCTTTCGCAACAACATAATAAGCTCCATCGTTATGACTTTTTTTTGTAATTGTAAAACCATGCCTTTCGCCTAATGTATAAAAAACTGCTCCATTATGAAAACCAATTTCCTCACCTTTTTCATTCCCCACTTCGCCAAGGCTTTGCGGGGCAAGTATAACTTTTCCTTTTATTTCTCTAATATAATGTTTCAAAAAATCTTTTAAATCTACAGCTCCTAAAAAACAAATTCCCTGACTATCTTTCTTTTCAGCAACTGGTAATTTAAATTTTTTTGCCAATTTGCGAACTTCTGTTTTATTTAAATGTCCTATAGGAAAAAGAATTTTTGAAAGTTGTTTTTGTTTTAAAGTCCAAAGAAAATAAACTTGGTCTTTTGAAGGATCTTTTGCTTGAGATAAATTTTTTTCCAATGAACGACCTTTTCCCGTCGCTTTGCTCATCTTTAAGGTCGCACCTTTGGAAAAAATTTGTGCATAATGCCCCGTTGCTACATAATCAGCACCCATTGCAACAGCTTTTTTATAAAAAGCACCAAATTTCACTTCTTTATTACACATAACATCAGGATTTGGAGTTCTGCCAGCTTTGTATTCAGAAATCATATAGTCAGCCACTTGCTTCTTGTAAACTTCTTCTAAATCAAAAGTAATAAACGGTATATCTAAAAAAGCAGCTACACGCATCGCATCTCTTCTCTCCTCTTCTTCATTACATTTTATAAAACCTGGATGCCAAGTTTTGATAAAAACACCAACTACATCAAAACCCTGCTTTTTTAATAAAGCCGCAGAAACACTAGAATCCACACCACCAGACATACCAACAAATACTGTTTTTTTATTCATATTCAAAATTTACAGCTCTATCAACTTTTTGTAAAGCTCAAAAGTTGCGCGGGCATCAGAAAGCGCACTATGCGGATTTTCATTTACTATATCAAAACGCTTACACATTTCTCTTAAAGAAAAATGTTCAAAATCTTTTTCTTTATTAAATTTTGTCCATGCAATAGCAATAGTATCCAATTTATGATAATGCATTGTGCTAGGCAATTTTAATTTTTCTAAATTATATTCTAAAAATCCTGCGTCAAAACAAATATTTTGCCCAACCATAATGCAATCTTTTGCTTTTTTAGAAAAAATTTTCATTGCTTCTTTTAAATCATATGAATCAATCCAATCTTTTTCTTTATAATGATTTATTTTTAAAGCAATCTTATCAGCATTTTCTATATGTTGAGGTTTTATTTTTAATTCAAACTCTTCTATAATTTTAAATGATGAATCAGTTATTAAACAACCAATTTGAATAATTTCATGTTCAATAACACTTAATCCAGTAGTTTCAATATCTATAAAAGCTAAATTGTGTTTTCGCATAAAAAATTATTTCAAATATTTTGTTACATTTTTTTTATGTTCTTCAAAAGTTTTCGCGTAGTGAATAATTCCATTTTTATCATGTAAATAATAAAAATAAGAAGATTTTATCGGTTTAATTGATGCTTCGATAGCTTCAAGCCCTGGATTACAAATTGGATTTTCTGATAATCCTTTTGTTTTATAAGTTTCTGGTGCAGCATCAACTTGCAATGCCATATTTTTTGAAATTCTATTCCAAAGAATACCAGCAATAATTCCTCTGTCATTATCACCTTTTGCTTCTTTTTCTACTATTGAAGCCATAATTATAATGTCTTTTTCTGACCTATTTGACGCGTCTAAATCTTTTTGAATAGTTTTTATTTTTTTACTAAAATTATTTCTCATGTAATTAAAAACATCTACATCATCATCTGAAGAAAAGAAAAAATATGTATCTGGAAAAAGATACCCCTGAAAATTTTTAGCCTCCACTAAAAATTTTTCTTTATTAAAATTTTTTAATTTAGAAGAAAAAGTTTCTGCTATTTCCAAATTATCAAATCCTTCTGGAATTGTAATTTTAACGGGAATTATATTTCTTTCTTTTTGAGCAATTTTTCTTGCCACTTCAAAAACTGGTATTCTATTTTCAAATACATAATCTCCTATCAATATATGTTTTTCACCTCCATAAATAATTACAAATGCTTCAAATGCAATTCTCGAACTAATTATTTTTTTATCTTTTAACTCTTTTGAAATATCTCGCAAACTTTCACCTTGCGCTACATTTAAAATAGAATCTTTTTGAAAATTAATTGGCGCACTAAAAAATAAAAAATAAAATAAAATAATTAAAAAAAATATAAAAAAAATATAAAAAACCATTTTTCTAGAAAAAAAATTATTTTTGGAAGAAATATTTAAAAGAACTTCTTCTTTATTTTGTGTGTAAAAATCGTCCATATTATATAGGTAAATTTGTAGGAGGCGCAGCTTCTTTTGATTCTATTCTTTCCAAAGTTGGAACTTTCAAAATCTGACCAGGGAAATGCCAAATCGTTGCTAATTCTTCAACATTTAAAACAAAAGTTTCTGGTTCAAAATAAGGTTTAACCCACATAGAAATAGGCCAAAAAATATTATGTTTATTAAAAAGTTTATGTCTTAAGGGTGGATGAAAAAATTCTCGTTCTCTATAAGCATGAAGCATTCTATCCCCTAAAAGCATAATAGTTTTTGGTGAAGCCAAAAAATATCCACTGTATGCATCAGCTTGTGTTCCATTACAACGCAAAAAAGCATTTAAAAGAGGATTTGCATATTGACGAAAAACCAAACGTAAATTTCTTCTACTATTTAAACTATATTTTTCTTTTTTAGCAACATAGCAAACTCTAATTCCAGTTTCAAAACCAAGCTTCATAGTTTTTTTATTCATTCCTTCTACTTGGTTTTTCATAAAATCTGGAACACGAACTTCTATTCTAGCTCCTTCATCTTTTTCAGCAGTAAATGGTTTTAATAATTTTCTAATTTGCAATTGTGATTCTTCTACCCAATCATGATATTTAAGTTTATGAGGTTTATACCAAGGAATTTTTTTATTACGATATTCTTTTTTAGAAGGAGTAATAACAATTTGCATCCACATTTGTTCTCCCTTCTGAAGTGCGCCAAAAAGTTCTATCACTGGAGATATTGGATCAATTTTAAATTCCTCTTTTGGATCTTTATCAAGACCGTAATCAACATAAGTCTTAATTGGAAATGCTTCAGGTTTTTCTAATTTAAATTCACATCCATAAAAACTCCAAGCACTTTTAGAAGTTATTTCATCAACTCCATATGCATAATCATCAACGACTCTTATTTGAGCCTGAGGATATTGCGCATACATTTGTGTTTCAATTAATTCTTTTAAACGAGTAGGAGTTCTTACATAAAAATGTACCTGGCCATCAATTGAAACAATTTCTAAAGAAAACCAAAGCCAAACTGCTCCTTGCCAATACTGCTCACGTCCACCTTTCATACTCCAATGATAAAGAGCATTTGTAAAAAAAAGTTCCATTCCTTTTGGTGATCTTAAAACATCACGTGGAGGTATAATTTCAAGTAAAACAAAATCTATACCAGAAATAAAACTTTGTCGAATATAATGCATCCATAATTTCCAAGCAATATATCCTAAAATAGCCGTGCCGATAAAAGGCAAAAGCCAAAAAAATATACCATAAAAAAAAGAAATTAACGCATCTATCATTACTTATATTTTAATACAAAAACAAATCAAATCAAAATAATTTGGGGATATGTTTTTAATTTATATTTAAAGTATTTACAGAAGAATCTAATGAAACCATATTTGTTCTAGAAGTAAAAAATCCCATAAGTAAAAGAATTACTACAATTCCCAATACAATTAAGAAAATATGAACTACGCCTTTATTTTTTTGCATTTTATTTTAATTATGAAGCTACTGTGTAAAGACCACTTTTATTTTTTTTGAAATATTTTGTATTCTGAATATTTACTAAAATAGTATTTTTTTTAAAATATCTTTCTTTCATTACTTTTTCAACTATATCTTCTTTAGACATTGGTCCTTCTCTTTTCAAAATATCTTTTATAACATCACGAGCAACTCCAGCTTTATATCCCCATTCAGTCAAAGCATACATTCCACGTCCAACTAAAACAAACCTTGAATCTTTAATTAATTCATTGTGACAAGTCGCATGATGAGTTTTTTTACCAAAAGTTTTAAATATAGCTTCTGCTACTTCACGAAAATGCATTGGTGATCCATGTTTTCTCATAACTAAAAATGCATAGTCCTTAACTCCACGTGTATTAACATTTGGCGAAGTTGATTTTCCCCATTCTCCAAGTGGATTCTTTGCAACTTTTTTTGACATAGATAACCATCTACGAGCAATTTCTTCATTTTTATAATTTTCTGCAACATCTTTCATGTTATCAAAAAACTTTTTTATCATTTCTGTTTCAGGAACAAGATCTTCATCTTTCAAAGTTGAAAAAAGTTTTCTTAGTGAATCATGAACCTTAAATGCCGTATCATCATCAACACTCCAGCGAGAATTAAAATGATCATCTTCTCTATATTTTTTAAATGAATCTCCTAATACTAAATAAAAATGAATATGATTTTGTGTAGCTTTATCTTTTGCAACATGATTTAACAAATCATGTTCAGAAATTATTGAACCTAAAGAATGAATTAATTGTTTTAATTCATCAAAAACTGCTTGTTCACCCTTAAAAGCATCAGATTTTTTTATTGACTTCAAAGCAACGTCTTCAATCTGACGAACACGTTCACGAGTTATGTTATATTTTTTCCCAATCTCTTCAAGAGTTTTTCTATCTGCTTCTACATTCAAACCAAATCGGTTCATAATTACATCAGATGCACGATCTTGTAAGTGTGAAGTTATTTTTTTTGTAACTTGTTTTGGTTTAAATGAAATTGTTGACATAAATATTTTTAAATTTATTATACATTTTTAATTATACATTTTCTACAGTTAGTGTCAAATCTGTTTTTACTTTTTTTTTATACACGACCTGCTCGAACTCTATCTAATTCAGTTAAATACTTTTTTCTAATTCTAACTGATTTTGGAGTAATTTCTACGTACTCATCTTCATTTATTACTTCCAATGCTCTTTCTATATTAAGAATAAATGCTGGCTTTAAGAATAAAGCTTCGTCTGTTCCTGAAGCTCGCATATTCGTTAATTGCTTACCTTTTGTAGGATTTACAGTCATATCTTCACCCTTAAGAACATTTCCTATTACCATTCCTTCATATACTTCAGTTCCGTGCTCAACATATAGTATACCACGTTCTTGTAAATTTGCAAGGGAAAAGCCAACAGCCTTTCCACTTACCATAGAAGTCATAGAACCATATTCTCTTCTTCTAATATCACCAGCACATTCTTTAAAACCAATAAATCTTGAAGACATAATTCCCTGACCTTTTGTATCAATTATAAAATCACCTCTAAAACCTAAAAGACCACGAGTTGGTATATCAAAAATAATTCTTGCTATGCCTTCCTTTTCAATCATATTACTCATAATACCTCTACGTTTACTAATTTTTTCAATAACTGTTCCTGAAGATTCTATTGGAACATCAATAACTAATTCTTCATAAGGTTCAACTTGTTTTCCATTTTCTTCTTTCACAATTACTTCTGGTTGAGATACTTGCATTTCAAATCCTTCACGACGCATATTTTCTAAAAGAATAGCAATGTGTAATTCTCCTCGACCATAAACTTTAAAGAAACTTGGTCCACCTTTTTTACTTCCTTGATCTGGAGAAAAATCAACTTTAAGCCCAACATTAATTTCTAATTCTTTTTCTAATCTTTCTTTAATTTGTCTTGAAGTAACAAATTTTCCTTCTTTACCTGCAAATGGAGAATCGTTCACTAAAAAATTTAAAGAAATAGTTGGTTCGTCAATTGCAATGTGTGGCATTGCTTCAACACTTTCATCTTCACAAATAGTTTCACCGATATAAATATCAGCGACTCCTGAAAATAAAATAATATCACCTGTTGTTGCTTGTTGGACTTCTTTTCTATTTATTCCTTCAAATGTAAAAAGTTTTGTAATTTTTCCAGTTCTTGTTCCTTGTTCATTTTTTATAAAAACTTGACTACCTGAATTAATTTTTCCTGCATAAATTCTTGCAACAGCCATTCTGCCTAAAAAATTATCATAACCTAAATTAAAAACTTGGGCGCGCATTTTTCCATTTTGGTCAACAGAAGCTGGAGGAACAGTTTTTAAAATTAAATCTAAAAGTGGTGATAAATCTTTTGATTCATCTTGTAAATTTTTTTTAGCAATTCCTTCTCGTCCAATTGCATAAATAGTTTCAAAATTTATTTGATCGTCAGTAGCTCCTAATTCAATAAATAATTCTAAAATTTCATCATGAACTCTAGCTGGATCGGCTGCTGGTTTGTCTATTTTATTAATAACAACCATTGGCTTAATTCCTAATTCAAGTGATTTTTTTAAAACAAATCTTGTTTGTGGCATTGGTCCTTCGACAGCATCAACTAAAAGAAGCACAGAATCAACAGCTCGTAAAACACGTTCTACTTCAGATCCAAAATCAGCGTGTCCTGGTGTGTCCACTATATTTATTTTAGTATCCTTATAATAAATAGATGTATTTTTCGAATAAATAGTAATACCACGCTCTTTTTCTAGAGCATTTGAATCCATTGATATTTCCTCATCTTGCGAACCACCATTTTGCTTCATCAAAGAATCAGTAAGTTTTGTCTTTCCGTGGTCAACGTGAGCTATTATTGCTATATTTCTTATTTCCATCCCGCTTAGAAGTAGGTCGCGATCTTAATTTTATAAAATCTTTAACCTACCAAATTAAATATACTAATAATTTTTATTACAAATCCCGTTTATAATTGCGACCGCGACTTCTAACGGGATCCATAATTTTAAATAAATAAAAAAGCCCTCGGGCTTTTAAAGATAATACCATAATTTTTACAAAAAAACAAATATAATTATATTTTTAATTTATTTCTCACCTCACCTTCCCCCTCGTCATCAC
>Ga0172368_10001931_pt1 | contig 27301 bp, 24 predicted proteins | sample Lak11m_FD_114540 | JGI IMG/M metagenome (GOLD analysis project Ga0172368, IMG submission 114540) | Freshwater microbial communities from Kabuno Bay, South-Kivu, Congo - kab_022012_11m | ecosystem: Environmental > Aquatic > Freshwater > Lake | place: Democratic Republic of the Congo: South-Kivu...
ATACGTTCTCAAAAAAATATCCGCTGCCATCGGAGAGGTTGACACTTCAAAGACCCCGGCTCATACAACTACCTTTCTCCATAGAGAGATACGCGACCTCCTGGGCGAAGACCCGTTTAAAGAAATAAAATCAGAATACAATCAGATTGCCTTAAAACTTTATCCGTATCTTAAAAAACACGCGGGTGAAAGCCCTGCCCCTCTCTGGACTGCATCCAGGCTTGCTATCGCAGGCAATGTGATAGATTTCGGGATATTCACCTCTGTTGATATTGAAGGCGCTGTGAAAAAAGCGCTTTCAGGGCCTATCACTGTGGACGATTATGAATTGTTTAAAGAGGCCGTCTCTGCTGCTGACAGCATACTTTATCTTCTTGACAACGCAGGGGAGATAGTATTTGACAGGATTCTTATAGAAACCCTTGTATCTCTCGGGAAAGAAGTAACCGCGGTTGTAAAGGGCGGAGATATCATAAATGACTCCACACTAAAGGACGCGGATGAAACAGGCCTTACGCAAGCTTGCGCTGTCCTAGACAACGGCTCAGACGCGGTCGGGACAATCCTGGAATGGACGCCTGAAAGGTTTCAGCGCGTTTTTGAAAACGCTCCTCTTATTATCAGCAAAGGGCAGGGGAATTTTGAGACGCTGATGAGGTCTCAAAAAAGAATATTCTTCCTCTTTCAGTCCAAATGCGATGCAGTTTCAAAAGAACTGGGACTTTCTAAGGGGTCAATGCTTTTAAAAAAATCCTGACCTAGCTTGTCTGGCTGGAAAAGTTAGATAGGTTATCTCCTTCCGCCGGGCCTTCTTTCCCTGAATCCGCCTCTTTCTCCCGGGTGTCCGCTGCGGCTGCGGGTTCTTTCACCCTGCGGTTTTGCTTCGTTAACCACAATGTTTCTCTCCATGAAGCTGCTTCCATTCAGCATCTCTATTGCCTTCTGCGCCTCTTCATCAGAGCTCATTTCCACAAAACCAAAACCTCTCGGCCTGCCTGTGGCGGCGTCCATTATCAGTTTTGTGGATGTCACGGTCCCTGCCTTTGAAAACAATTCCTTCAGGTCGTCATCCGAGGCCTGAAATGAAATGTTTCCCACATAAAGTCTGTTACCCATTCTTCCTCCCAAAAATAAAATCCCAGAGCTGAGGCCCTGGGTGATGCTTGCATATTGACTGACCTAATATCATATAATAATAGAGTATGGCTAAAGTAACTATGCCAGTAATTACAAGCTTTGTCAAGAGAAAATTCTAATGGGCGCCTTTTCCCCGCGGTGGGCCTTCGGTTATCCGAATCCCGGGTTGTTAAAGGCAAGCTTGTTAAACTCATGAAATTCAGACTTGTTATAGGATTAAGCGTCATCTTTTGCTTTGCTTTCTTCTGTCTGCAGGACTCCCTCTGTTTTGCAATCGTCAAATCCGATGAAAACGCATCTGCGCGTCAGAAGCAGCCCATAAAGATAGGCGTTGCCTCCATGATTACCCCTGTTGATACGGTTAAGTATTATCAGGATATTATTGATTATATCGGCGAGCAGATAAAGCAGCCTGTGCAGATGGTCCACAAGAGGACGTATGACGAAATGGATGTAATGCTGGAAAGAGGAGAAGTCAAGGTCGCGTTTGTTTGTTCCCTGGCCTATGTTCTGGACAAGAAAAACTTCGGCGCCGAGCTTCTCGTTGCGCCGAGCGTAAACAAAAAGGTAACATACAACTCTTATATAATTGTTCACAAAGACAGCCCGATAAAGTCATTGTCGGAATTAAAAGGCAAGGTCTTTGCTTTTACAGATCCCAAATCCAACTCAGGCACGCTGTATCCAACGTATCTCTTGAAAACAATGAGATATACTCCCGAGAAGTTTTTTAAGCAGGTTATGTACAGCTACAGCCATAATAAATCCGTGGAACTGGTGGCGAAAAGGGTTGTTGACGCTGCTGCCGTTGAAAGCCTTGTGTATGAATACATGCTTAAAAAAGGTTCTCCGTATGCAAAACAGGCAAAGGTTATAAAACGCTCCCCTCCTTTCGGCATTCCTCCTGTTATAACGGCAAAACAGATAGACGCCGGTTTGAAGAAAAAAATACGCGATGCGCTTTTAAATATGCACCGGACCGAAAAAGGCCGGGAGATTTTAAAGGCCATGATGATAGACGGCTTTGCGCAGGTATCGGACAGCGCTTACGGTTCTATCAGAGAAATGGAACAGTTTGTTGCCGGAACAGGCAGCAGCGCGGGGAAAAATAAAAGCAAGCAGACCATTTACTTCGGCGTAATACCGAGGGATAACCCGAGGATTATGTATGAAAAATACCAGCCGCTGCTGGATTATCTTTCGGAAAAGACGCCTTACAATTACGAGCTGGTCCTGAAAAAGAATTATGGAGATACCGTCAGCGCCCTGGGCAAAGGAACGGTTGATATGGCGCTGTTCGGGCCTTTGACATATCTTGAGGCGCATGCCAGGCATGGAGCCGCCTGTTTGCTGAAGCCGAAAGGGATAGACGGAACCGCAACGTATAAAAGCGTGATAATAACCAGAAGATCATCAAATATATCCAAGCTTTCCCAACTGAAAGGGAAGACTGTGGCCTTCTCAGCATTAAAATCAACCTCAGGAAACCTTATGCCGCGCTATATGCTTGCAAGCACAGGCATACACCTGAGCGAACTGAACAAATACGCAAACTTTGACTATCATGATTCTGCTGTTAAGGCTGTTTTAAAGGGGCAATACGATGCCGGCGCAGTCAGGGATTCGGTAGCTAAAAAATATATGCAGTTAGGGCTTGAAGTTATAGCGACCTCAGAAGCAATCCCCACAGGTCCTCTTGTTATCACCAAACGGTTGCCTGCTTCTGCGGTAGATGAGATAAAAAAAGCCTTGCTTGCTCTGAATCCGAACGATGCAAATCACCAAAAGATTCTTAAGCGCTTGGATGACGACCTTAAGAACGGGTTTACAGAGGCGTCGGACAGCGATTATGCAGGCATACGCACGAAAATAAATGCAGTGCCTGAAACATGCGGGATGGGATGTCATCCGAAGATAAAACTATGAGTAAGGCGAGAAATTTAGTCCGGGGTCTAAGCCTCCAGTCCAAGTTCATATTGATTACCACAGGCGCAATAGTTTTTCTGATGGCTTTCATAGGCTATATGGCCGTGAAAAGAGAAAAGGCTATCCTGTATTCGGATATGGAAAGACAGGGAAGGCTTCTGGGAGATACTCTTGCAATACCGATAATAAACGACCTTATATATGAGCGGCTCGGACTCGTTGAAGAAGGAGGCCTTCTTGATAATTACATAATGGAGATTTTCAACAGGAAGGATGTAGACCTGCTTTATATTGCAATCCTGGATGAAGACGGGAAGGTTATATCGCATAATAACATTACGGAATACGGAAAGGTTTATTCTGATCCTCTGACAACAAATGCTCTAAAGGCAAACGATGCCATTGTCCAGCAATTCTCCTATGATAGGCAGGCCTCGCTGGATTTCGGAGTCCCGCTGTCCATAGGGAAAAAGAGGTGGGGGACGCTCAAGTTCGGCATATCCCTCAAAAAGGTTGAAAAAGAGACCCTTGCTACGATCACCAAGATTATTATCACTACACTTTTTTTCCTTTTAGGAGGTTTTGTGATAATACTTTTTTTGAGCCGAAGGTTTATCAGCCCGATAACGCACCTGGCGAACACTATGGAAAAAATGCGGAGCGATTATCTGGACGTTAAGGTTGATGTGAAAGGCCAGGATGAGCTTGCAGTTTTAGGAGAAAGGTTCAACAGCATGATAGACAGGATAAAACAGGCCAACGAAGAGCTTAAGAGGACGCACGAGAAATTAGTCCAGTCCGAAAAACTTGCCTCCATAGGCATCCTGGCCTCCGGCGTCGCCCACGAGATAAATAACCCTCTCGGAGGGCTTTTTAACTGTCTTCAGATGTTGAAGCAGAACAGCGGCGATCCCGCATTCAGAGAAAAATATCTAAACCTTATCAACGAGGGGCTTGACAGAATAGAAAATACAGTGAGCAAGCTTCTCTGGATGGCGAGAAAAAACGAGCATAGGCCTGCGCTGGTGAATGTAAGGAATGTTGTGAACGATGTTTATTCTTTTGTTGAATACCGGGTCAGAAAGAGCAGGATTCAGTTTATCAACGAGGCAGGCGAGGACCTGAAAATTTTTATGGACCCTCATGATTTCCAGCAGATTGCGCTTAACCTTTTTATAAACGCAATTCAGGCGATGGAGCACGGAGGTTCGTTAAAAGTCCGGGGATACCGGGAAGATTCAAGGATTAAAGTAGAAGTCCGCGATACGGGGACCGGCATTGCTCGGGAAAATATCGGCAAGATTTTTGATCCGTTTTTCACCACTAAGCCGCCTGGTGAGGGGACCGGGCTTGGCCTGTGGTTGACTTATGAAATAATCAGAAACTACAAGGGAGAAATTTCAGTTGAAAGCGAGGCGGGAAAGGGAAGCACCTTTGTAATGAGCTTCCCGGCAGATTAGTGAAAGAAACAATTCTTTTAATTGAAGACGAAAAGCTGATGAGGGTAACTATTGAAGACGCCCTCAGGACCGCGGGCTATGAAGTATTGTCCTTTGAAACCGGGACAGCGGCCTTGCAGTCCCTCAAAGAAAGCCCTGTGGACGTTGTGGTTACGGACGTCAGGCTGCCTGATATTGACGGGCTTAACATCCTGGAACAAATCACCCGGATGAACGAGGCGCAGGTGATTGTAATGACGGCCTTCGGCACTATAAAGGATGCGGTTGAGGCGATGAAACTCGGGGCGTTTGACTACATAACAAAACCCTTTTCTCTGGATGAATTTCTCCTGCTTATTGAAAGGGCGCTTGAGGTAAAAAGGCTCCGGGACGAAAACATAAGATTAAAAAAAGACCTCGGCAAGTGCTACTGTTTCCCGAATATTATAGGTGAAAGCCCTGAGATGAAGAAGGTTTTTTCTTTGATTGAAAGGATTGCCGCATCCGATTCAACCGTTCTGGTCCTCGGGGAAAGCGGCACCGGCAAGGAACTGATAGCCACAACAATCCATTATCAAAGCAAGCGCAAGGACAAGCCGCTTATTAAGGTAAACTGCGCGGCAATGCCGGAAGGGCTTATAGAGAGCGAACTATTCGGACATGAAAAAGGCGCCTTCACAGGCGCAGTTAAGAGAAAGCCTGGAAGGTTTGAACTTGCGGATAAAGGCACTATTTTTCTTGATGAGATTGCAGACCTCCCCATGTCCACGCAGTCAAAGATATTAAGGGTGATACAGGAAAGAACCTTTGAAAGGCTCGGAGGCACCGAGACATTAAATGTGGATGTAAGGATAGTTGCTGCGACAAACAAAAATCTTGAGGAAGAGATTAAGAAAAAAAGATTCAGGGAAGACCTGTATTACCGTCTTAATGTAATACCGATAATCCTTCCGGCGTTAAGGGACAGGAAAGAGGATATCCCGCTTCTTATTGATTCGTTTTTGGAGAAATGTAAAAGTAAGACGTCAAAAAACATGCGGTTTTCAAAGGATGCAATTGCTGCGCTTATGGAATACGATTATCCGGGGAATGTGAGAGAGCTTGAAAACATCATAGGAAGATGCCTGGCCCTGGCAGGTTCGGATGTAATAGGAAAAGATACCCTGCCGCCGTTTGTTTTAAAAAGGCAGGAAAGCGGCAAACAGCCGTCTCTGTCGGCTGTTGCTTCCGAAGCGGAAAAGGATTATATAATCAGGACTCTTAAAACGGCAAAAGGTAATAAGACCAAAGCTGCCGAAATCTTGGGTATAAGCAGAAAGACCCTCTGGGAGAAAATAAACGCCTACGGCATTGAATAAAGAAAGCATCATAGCATCAAAGGGTCAGAGTATCAGAGCAAAAGATTTTAAACTTTGATTCTATGATACTCCGACTCTTTTTTTATTGCTGTTCCGAGTCAAGCATCTCCAGAAAGGCGTCTACAATGTCAGGATCAAACTGAATCCCCGCATGGTTTTTCAGTTCGTTTTTTGCATCTTCCCGCGACAGGGCTTTTCTGTAAGGCCTGTTTGAAAGCATGGCGTCCCAGGTATCCGCAAGGCTTATTATCCTGGCCTTAAATGGAATCTCCTTGCCTTTTAGCCCGAGCGGATAGCCTGTGCCGTCAAACCTTTCATGGTGGTGCCGTATCGTAGAGAAGACAGGCTTAAGGAAATGAACAGGCTCAAGTATCTGAACGCCTTTATCAGGATGGGTCTTTACCTCGTCTTCTTCGCATTCATCCAGGCTACAGTGCTTCCAGAGAATATCTTTGCTGATGCCGATTTTCCCTATATCGTGCAAAAGCGCGGCAAAATTCAGATGTTCTTTTTCCTGTTCGCTGAGTTTAAGGAATTCCGCTATCTTGTTGCTGACAGTCGCTACTCTCTCGGTATGCCCTTTTGTATAAGGGTCTTTTGCCTCAATTGCGTTTGCAAGCGCCATTACTGTCTGCAGGTATGAGGTCTCAATGTCGTAATAAAGCCTGCTGTTAAAGATGCCCGAGGATATGACCTCTGACAGAAGCTGGAAAAACTCAATCTCATTTTTATCATAGTGGAGAGATTCGTCAGATGCCAGATAGAGTATGCCTATCATCTCATCCTGCATCTTAAGAGGGACCGCAAGCTCTGTAGCCGTGTCCAAAGGCAGATTAAAAGGATTTTCCTTTGAATAATCCACTATGGCGTGTCCCATAACCAGCGCCTTCTGGATTGTAGTGCTGTCCAGCCGCAGTTTCTTCCCGAGGTGAGTGCCGTTTTGAAATCCTGCAACCATCTTGGGTATCAATACAATGTTTGCAAAGAACTCACAGTTGCTGCAGGAATTAATTTTCTCGTCAAAACTTCTGGCGGCAGTATAATGGGTGTGGATATGCCTGCTCCTCCAGCAGGTTACGGCCGTAGAACCGAAAGGACAAGCGGATGTATCGCCGCTGTGGCACATTGTGCCTGACAGCCTCCAGCAGTTTAATGCAGCCTTATAAGCCGGGCAGTTATAGGCGTCGCAGTCAAAAAACTCATAGCATTTTTTGTCCAGGTCTTCTTCCAGCAAAAGGATTATACCCGCCTTTAGGTTGGTGACATTCAATATGATTTTAATGGAGGCTGAGAGTATCTCATCCAGTTTGAGCGTAGAGGTTGTAAGCCTGGACGCCTCAAGAAGCGTATTGAGTTTGGTGTTGCTTTTTCTTAATTCCTGATTGATGTATTCAATATTACTTATGTGGTTTTTGATGTCGCCTTCATGCTTTTTCATCGTGAGGCTCATTTTGTTGAATTTATCAATCAACTGCCTCAGTTCATCGCCCTTCAGTTCTTTATAAACGCGGCATTTGACGCAGTCGCCGAGCTTTAAGGCAAAATCTCCAGTGGCCTTTCCCTCGCAGAGCGTTCCGCTTTCAAGCCAGCACGGGATAGTCTCATCGCCGTGAGAAGGGCAGTTTATCTTCTCGCAGTTGAGCATCTCATAACAGTCTGTCCCCCTCTGGTTGAATAATATAAAATTGCCTGCTGTTATCTGCCTGGCCGCATCCGTAAGTCCCTTTATCGGAGAAATAAGCATGCGCTTTGCAAGAATGATTAACAATAAGGAAATGATGATAGAAGCGCTTACTGCAAAGCCCGTCATCCTTTCTACCAGGTCCATCAGGTTTCCGGAAATGCCTGCTGTGGAGAGTTTTACAACAACCGCGCCGCGTATCTGCTTGTTGTCTTTGTGACAAGCGCGGCATTGATTTTCATTTATTAAGGGCTTTATAAAAAACTGCGCTTCTGCCGTTGAAAAGGCCGCTTCATTCCCCTTGAGAATACTGTCTCTTAGGTCTTCCTTTAATTCCAGGGCAGGCGCGTTCATGCCGAAGGCAGGACGGCCGTCGGGTTTTAATATCACGATCTCTTCAACCCCTTTTATCCCGGAAAGTTCCTTAACAAGTCTGACTGTTTCTTCAGGCCTGCCTCCGAGCATATTGTCTTTAAGAGCTGCGCTTATGGATGCGGAAAGTATCTCGGCGTTTTTTCTGTTGTCGTCTTCCAGGAGTATTGTTTCGCGTCTGACGATGAGAAGCGTGAGCGCGGCCATTGAGAGGATTACACAGGCTGCCAGGGCCGCGGCAAATTTTTTATCCAGGCTTAAATTCCGGAAAAAATTCAAAAGCTTTTTGGTTTTCATGCCGCAACCACTTTGTTTTTCCCGGTCCTTTTGGCCTCATACAAGGCTTCATCCGCCGCATGCAGCACCTGCTCTGCAGTGTCTCCGTCGTCCGGGAAACTACTGAGCCCGAGGCTTACGGTAAGCTTGCCGTCAGGCTGGGTGTCTTCCTTCGGGAATCGGCACCACTCTATCATGTTCCTCAGTCTTTCAGCTATGGCCTCGGCCTGATCCTTCGGCGTTTCCAGGAGTAAAACTGCGAATTCCTCGCCGCCGTACCTGGCTACGACGTCCGTATCTTTAAGATTTTCCTTTATCAGATCCGCAAGTTTTTTAAGAAGTACGTCTCCCTGAGGATGGCCGTTTGTGTCGTTGTAGTGTTTGAAATAATCTAGGTCAATCATTAAAAGGCTGTTCGGCCTCTGGTATCTTTTGGCCCTCAGGATTTCGGCGTTAAGCGATTCCTTGAATTCCCTGTGGTTTTTGAGCCCGGTAAGCCCGTCTGTTTTTGAAAGCTCCATTGTCTTTTCATAGAGCAGGGCATTGGACACGGCAAGCCCCGAGGCGTCCAGGAGCCTCAGGCAGGCCTTTATGTCAAATTCTTCAAGGGGCATATGTTCCCTGGTGATGTCCATCACATATAATCCGACAGGGGTAAAGAGTTCGCAGGCAAGACAGGCATCCAGTTTTTCAATGAGGTTTCTCATTACCCGGCCTTTACAGTGTGTTGTTGAAAGCTGCCAGCATTTTCCCGCTTCTTCGCCGTACGTAGCGCATTCCGTGTCGGTGCAGTTGAAATAGTCAAAGCAGGGCTTTAATGACGCGGCCATTATAGGAAGGACCAGCGCCCGCTTGATTCCAAGAGCATTCAGCACGCCCGCCTCGTATTCCGAGGTGAAGGCCCTCTGGTCTATGGTCATGGCGCAGCCCTTCATTATGGCCTCTGTAAAGCTGTTGTTATCCAGAAGAGGGATGTTGATTTCATTTGCGCCGGTTTTAAAGGTAAGCGCCCGCCTTTCCTTGTCCAGAGGCATATAAACGCAATTCGGGGAGTTGGCAAAACCGCAGAGCTCCTTCTCAATGATCTCTATAACCTCCTTCAGCCTTATTGAGGAGCGCAGTCTTTCAGAAAGTATATAGAGCCTTCGTATCTCCTCGTGCTTTTTATAGAGCTTTCTGCTCAGATACGTTACAAAGTATGCGGTAAGAAATATCGTGCTTATAAAGACGATGCCGTAAGAGCCCATTACGGTAAGGTCGGTAAATATGAGCGGTTCGGTTTTAAAGATGCCGTAATGGGGCAGGAGCCCTACATGCTTAAGCCACATCACCGAAGCGGGGAAGATGATGGCCAGGCCTCCGAAGGCAAAGGTGTATTTCCACGGAAGTATTATGCCGCTTATGACTATGTGGAATATGAAAAAATAAATAAAAGGGCTGTCGCAGCCGCCTGAAAAATAAACCGCTGCCGCCAGAGTCAGCTGGTCCAGCAGTATCTGCGAGAGCGCCAGTTTTTTAAGGTCTGCCTTCGGGAATTTTGCTTTCCATCCGAAATAAAAATTATATAACGCCGCAAAGCCGAGGATTAAATATACCGGAATAAGGGAAAAGGACAGGAAGGCCACTTCTCTTATAATATGAGTTCCGACAAGCACTCCGACAATGCCGATCCATCTCAGTTTTATAAGCCAGCCGATGGATTCCCGCAGTTCTTCTTTATCAAAGGTATAGCTTATGCGGGTAACGGTTTTTTTCTCTTCAGCCATCTATAAACTCCTTAAACGCGCTGCTGATGTTAGGTCCTGAATCTGTTAATCTCATTGTCTAAACTTCCTACCGCGCCTCCGAGCGCGGATGATTCTTTTGTCATTTCTTTTGCCAGCTCCAGGTTATCCTTTGCAATGTCCGTGATGGCCTCTATGCGTTTTGCTATGGCAACGCTTCCGGCCCTCAGGTCCTCCATGGCCTTTTTTATGCGGCTTACCTGCGAGAGTATGTCCTCTCCGGCCTGCGTGATAAGGTCCGCGCCTTTGGACTGCTCGGAGGTGGAATTCTTTAGCCCCTGCGAAATCTCCTTTGCCTTTTCTATGCCTGAAAGTATCATCTCGCTTCCTGCGCGCTGCTGCTCGGAGGCGTTAAGTATTTCTTCCATTCTGGAAGAGAGGCCCTCAATCGCGGAATTTATTTCCTTTATCGCATGGGCCTGCTCTGCCGTTGCTTTTTCTATGAAGGCGGTCTGAGAGGCCGAGGCTGTGGAAGTCTCAAGTATGCCGTTAAATACAACTCCGGCGTCCGTTATTAATTCAAGCCCCTGCTCTATAAGATGGACCGTCTTTTCCTGAGCTGTTACGACGTTATTTATAGACCCCTTGACCTCTTCTATTATGGATGTGATTTCCTTTGTGTTCTGCGCGGTGCGCTCTGCAAGCCTTCCTATCTCATCGGCTACAACGCCGAAACCCTTGCCGTGCTCTCCGGCCTGAGCCGAGAGAATCGCCGCATTAAGAGCCAGGAGTTTTGTCTCGTCGGCAACCTCTGCTATTACCTGCACGATTTCATCTATCTTTTCGGAGGACTTCCTCATGCCCTTGACTATTCCCGCGGTTTTGTCGGCAGAGTCTTTTATCTCGCTGATGCTTGTTACTGAGTTATGGATGGACCTTATTCCCTTTTCGCGTATGGTTGAAGTAACTTCTTTTGCCAGGTCTGACGACTGTTTTGCAGAGTCTCTGACCTCGTTAACGCTTGCCGTAATCTCTGTGGCTGATGTCAGCGTGTTGGCTACGGCCCTTCTTGAGTGGTCTATGTTTTCATTTATCGCCTTGATTGCGGCAAAACTCTGCTCTATTGAAGAAGAGGTCTCGTCTATAAATGCGGCAAATGAGGCTGTATTTTCAGCCACCTCTTTTACCGAAGCCTTCATCTCCAGGAGAGTTGTCAAGGTGCCTTCTGCCGATTCATGCAGGTGTTTTACAGCCTCGGTAATCTCCCCTGTGGTAGTGTCAATCTCAAGAATGGATGTGGTTATCTCTGCCGAGTCCACGACCTGTTTTTCGGACCCGTCCGTTAATTTATTCATTCCTGTAACAAAGCCGCTTACCGATTGCTTTACTTTTTTAAGCGAATCCCTGACCTGATATATTAATCCTACCAGGCCCCCGCGCATCGCTTCTATAGAGCTTACAAGCCTTCCCATCTCATCCTTTGACGAAGTTGCGGCCGCCCGTGTGAGGTCTCCTTTTGAAATCTCGGTTGTGACCGAAAGCACGGCTTCAATGGGTTTTACAACACTTCTTTTCATGCTGAGAGGGACCACAATAAGAAGGCCTATAACGACAATTGCGCCCATGGCCCCGACTCTTAAGAGCATGGAAAATACCCTGGCCTCGGTTGTCTCAAGAGAGGTCTTGAGGACTACCGCCCCGCGGTAAGGCGAATCTTTTCCGTGACATTTCTGGCACTTTTCAGTGTTGTGCAAAAGCCCGAGGTGGGTGAGAACCTTTTTGCCGTTTAATTGTTCATAGATATTCAGACGCTGGCCTTTTATAACCCGTTCCATCATCTCAGGCTCAAGCACCTTTGCGCGGGTTTTATCAAAGGCCCTGGCGCCGTCCATATTTACCACCTCCAGGGCTTCAATATCTCCTATCTGACGGAAATCGTTCAGTATGTGATTGGCGATTTCAGCCTTTCCTTCAAGCATTACGGTCTCTATGGCCTTGAAAACCGATTCTGTAAAAAGGTCCCAGCGCTTTTCATTAAGCTCGTAAACATCCTTTCTTGCGTTGTAGGTTTCAATCAATACGAATGGACCGTTTACAAAAAAAAGCACCAGGAGAACAATGAATGAAATCTTCCATCCTAATTTTTGCGTTAGAGGATTTTTGATAATTTTCATTTTAAAAAGCCCCCTTTTTAGAATTAAGGCTGAAATGGATTTTTATTATATCATTAACCTGTGAAGTTAAAGTTATTAAGCAGCCTGGAATCAAAAATCGGGAAACGGCCATATTTAATTATAAGGTCTTGCAGGTATGCTTGTAAATATGTTATTAACATGAAGGCGTAAATACCGTTAGAAGACTCGGTCTTCTAACGGAGTAAATCCTTGGGGGAGGAGAAATGGCCCAAGTGCAGGGGGATATAAAACTTGCCCGATGGTTTCCTGCTATAATAAATGCAAATGAATACGGCAGAACAAACAGCCTTGAATTTTGAATCGCTTCTGAACGAATCCGTAAAAGTGCACGGTCATCTCTGCCCCGGGCAGGTGCTCGGCGTAAAGATGTCAATGCTCGGTTTAAAAAAAATAGGCCTTACGGACCCGCGAGGCAAAGATAGGAAGCGCATAATTGTATTTGTTGAGATGGACCGATGCGCTACAGATGCGGTTCAGTCTGTCACAGGGTGCAGCCTGGGCCGCAGGACCATGAAATTCCTGGACTACGGCAAGATGGCTGCTACATATGCAAACCTGGAAACAGGCCAGGCCGTGCGGGTTATTGCAAAAGAAGAGGCCAGAGAAAAGGCGAAGCAATATTTCCCGGAAGTCGCAGATAAATACAAGGCGCAGCTTGAGGCGTATAAAGTGATGTCTGATGAAGAGCTTTTTGATGTCATGGATGTAAAGGTAAGGATAAGGCCCGAGGACAGGCCCGGCAGGCCGATGAAAAGGGTGAAATGCGAAATATGCGGGGAATATGTTCAGGATATGAGGGACATTTCTAAAGGCGGGAAGATATTGTGCAAGCCTTGCGCAGAAGGAGGATATTACACGAATGAAGGCAAGCCTTCTGGTAAATAATAATGCTGTTCCGTTAAATGATTTTACTCAGGCGTATATCGCCAATATCTTAAGCGCAATCGCAGGTTCATTAGGCGCGGATTCAAAGAACGTAACGATCCGGATTGAGACTGACGGGCTTCATATTTTCACCGATAACCAGGAATTGGATATTAAAAAAGATTTTGCAAAACAGCTCGTGGAAAATACAATAAAAGGGATGTTGTCTCCTTTAAAAGGCGTATTCTGGCTTACGAATATTACGATTATGAGCGAGGGTTCAACAATATCTGCAAAATCCTTCAAAAAAGGCTTGACAGACAGATAGGATTTTTTATTATAATGCGTTATGCAAAAAAGTCATAACGAAACAAAAAATCGGTGAATGGGTGAATCGGTAAATGAGGAGAGATGCTGAGAAAATGGAGATAAAGTCCAAGCTATGGATAGAGGTTGACGGCGAGCCTGTCTTCGGCAGGGGCAGGAGGTTTTTGCTTCAGGCGATAGACCGATACGGCTCCATAAATCAGGCGGCAAAAGAGATAAATATCTCTTACAGGAAGGCGTGGGGTTATATAAAGGCTATGGAAGAAAGGCTCGGCATAAAATTAGTTGCGCGGCAGGCAGGCGGCAAAAACGGCGGCGGCGCATTGCTTACAAAAGAGGCAAGAGTGTTTTTAAAAAATTATAAGGCCCTGGAAGAAGGCATAAGAGAAATAGTTGATCAAAAATTCAATAAAATATTTACCACTGGTAAATAGGTGAATCGGTGAATGGGTGAATCGGAAAACAATAAAATCCTTTGCCTATTCACCTATTGACCAATTCACCGTAATAGCGGAGGTTTTATGTGTGATATTCATAATTCAGACACTAAAAACAGATTAGGCGTTAAGACAATCCCTGTAACAGAAGCTGTCGGGACGGTGCTGGCGCATGACATCACTGAAATAAGGCAGGAGGAATTCAAGGGCAGGGCCTTTAAAAAGGGTCATATTGTAAGCGCTGAGGACATAACACATCTTCAGAGGCTCGGCAAAGAAAACCTTTTTGTCTTAAATATTGCCGACGACGAAATGCACGAGGATGAGGCAGCTTATGCCCTTGCAAATGCGCTCATGGGCGAAGGCGTAAAAATGGAAGGCGAGCCCAAAGAAGGAAAGATAAATATAATCGCAGAAAGAGGCGGCCTTTTAAAAATCAATAAAGATGCGTTGACAGCGTTTGATATGCTCGGCGATGTGATGTGCGCAACGCTTCATAATAATATGATAGTCAGAAAAGGTCAGCTTGTTGCAGGCACAAGGGCGATTCCGCTGGTAGTGAAGCGAAGCGTGGTTGAAGAAGCAGTGAGAATTGCTAATAGGGTCAAAAACGCAGAGCAGAAGCGCAGTCTCCTCAGCGACTCGCCTGAGGCGACCGATTCACCCATTCACCCATTCACCGATTCACCCACAGGCGTCATTGAAGTCAAAGAAATTCGCAAGCTGAAGGCAGGGATTGTTATAACAGGCAATGAGGTCTATTACGGAAGGATAAAGGACGCCTTTGCTCCGGTCATTACAAAAAAGCTGCAGGAATACGGATGCGAAATTGTGGGAACATATTATGCTCCGGACGATGAAGAGTTTATAGAACCCAGGCTCAGGGAATTAATAGATGCAGGAGCCGAGCTGCTCATCACAACCGGAGGGATGTCTGTGGACCCGGATGATGTCACAAGGTTTGCAATAAGAAAACTCGGCGCAACAGATATTACATACGGTTCGGCAGTGCTTCCCGGAGCGATGTTCTTAACGGCGTATATCAGCGCAGAAGCGCAGAAGCGTAGAGGCGCAGAAGTTGAAAGGTCAGCCCATTCACCGATTCACCGATTCACCCATTCACCCATTCCCATTCTGGGAATCCCTGCCTGCGGGATGTATCATAAAACAACTATCTTTGATTTAATATTGCCGAGGGCGCTTGCAGGAGAAATAATCGGCAGAAAAGAACTGGCAGAGCTCGGGCACGGCGGTTTATGCATGAACTGCAAAAAGTGCAGTTACCCCATCTGTCCCTTCGGGAAATAGGTTTAGTAAAATAAAGCATGAGGAAATGTCTTGCTGTTAAATTATCCCTTGCCCTTTCTATTTTTTTAATCTGGGGCTGTGGAGATAAGGAAGTTCCCAAAAAGGTTAGTCTTAATAAAAGAGCCCCCTCCGTAGATATGCAGGAAAGACCGTCTGAAGCGGGCTCATTAAAATTCGGCTTTGACCTGCGACTCGGACCAAAAGAAGATGTAAAAATATACCTGCCGTTCCTGCGTTATCTGGAACAGAACGCAGGAAACAAATTTTCTCTGAGATTTACTGAGAAATATGAAGATACGGTGGAAAATCTCGGTAAGGGAATTACCGATTTTGCGGCGCTCGGCCCCGTCAACTGCGTCCTTGCAACAGAAAAATACGGCGCAGGCTGTCTTGTTATGGGACTTAATCAAGAGGGCAAGCCGGAATACCGCGCGGTCATATTTACAAGGATGGACAGCCCTATTGAGAATTTAAAAGACTTAAAGGGCAGGACTTTTGCCTTCGGAGACAAGTATTCAACACAGGGGCATCTTATTCCCCGCAAGATGCTTGAAGACTCAGGGGTCACTGTAGAGAATTTAAAGAGTTATGCATTTACAGGTTCGCATGTAAATACTGCGAAGGCGGTCTTGAACGGAGAATATGATGCAGGCGGAATGCAGGATACGCTGGCAAAAAAATTAGTTGCCGAAGGGAAGATAAAAATCCTTGCCTTGTCAAAACCCTATCCGAGCAGTCTGATATGCTTTAATAAAAATGTTGACCCTACTATTTTAAAGGCAGTTAAAACAACCCTCCTTTCTTTTGACCCAAAGGGCAAGCAGGCGGGCATTCTCGTAGATTGGGACAGGACAGAGATGCCTAAGGGATTCACGGAGTATAATGAATCTTCCTTAAAAGAGGTTAAAGAGCTTGTGAGAAAATATGGAATCTTAAGCAAATGAAATTATGGGCTAAGATAGTTTTACTTAATGCGTGTATTGTTATCAGCCTCGGGATAGTAATCGGACTCACTGTAAGAGAGGCCGTGACAAACATGATGAGAGTGGAACTGACGGAACAGGGTGAGTCTATTGCCAGAAACCTTTCCGACAGAATTGCAGACCCAATACTCCTTGACGACTTTTATAAAACTCAGGAAGCGATTGAGGATGTTATTACAGCAGAACATGATTTAGAGTACATTTTTGTTACGGATAAAAGCGGCTACCTTTTTGCCCATACATTCAAGAACGGCTATCCTCCCGGCATCCTGCGATGGAATCCCATTTTAAACGGAGTTGGTTCTATTCAGCTTCTTGATACTGAAAAGGGTTTCATAAGAGACATAGGGATAAAAGTATTTGGAGGCATGAATCCAGAACTCCATATCGGTATAAAAGAAGAGAGAATAATGCAGGCCTTGCGCAGGATTAAAAATATTGTAATTACTTCAACAATAATTATTACATTGATAGGCTCTGTTTTATCCTGCTCGTTAAGCGGACTTATCACAAAGCCTCTTTATAAACTCATGAGCTTTACCCACACCCTCTCAAAAGGAGAATTCGGCAAAAAAATTGATATAAAATCCGGGGACGAGGTCGGAGAACTTGCAGAGACATTTAATAATTTATCCGGCGAACTTGAATTATACAGAAAGAAGATGGAAGAGTCTTATAAGCAGATGCTAAGGACAGAAAAGCTGACCGCTCTCGGAAGGCTCTCTGCGGGGCTGGCACATGAGATAAGGAATCCTCTTACTTCCATCAAGGTATTATTTCAGACATTTAAGGATAATCCGGCGCTGACAAAAGAAGATATGCAGGTGGTGCTTTCTGCAGCAGAACAGATGGATGACCTGCTTACGAGATTTCTCAAATTTGCGCGGAGCGATGAGTTTAATCTTTCTGATGTCTATATCAATTCCCTGATAAAACAGGTAATAAATCTTGCCCAGTTTCAGATTAAGAATCAGTCCATACAGGTTTCCATAGAACTCACGAAATTGCCTCCAATAAAGGCTGACCGGGCGATGATAGAACAGGCCTTGCTGAACCTCGTTCTTAATGCGGTGGAAGCGATGCCCGAAGGAGGCACGCTCACAGTGTCAAGCAACGTTAAGGACGGGCATGCAGCCGTTTCCGTAGGCGATACGGGCATGGGCATTCCTGAAGACATTAGAGATAAAATATTTGACCCCTTCTTCACTACAAAGGGCGACGGCACCGGACTCGGCCTTTCAATCGTGTATAATATTGCACAACTTCACAACGGAGAAGTGGGTTTTGAAAATAACGGAAAAGGCACAACCTTCACCCTGAAAATACCGGTGAATGCATGAATAAAATACTTGTCGTTGACGATCAAAAAGCTGTTTGCTATTCACTCCAGAGGTTTCTCGGGTCTGAAGGCTATAATGTAGTTACTGCCGCAAGCGGCGAAGAAGCGCTGAAGATTGTAAATAATGAAATCCCTGCCCTCGTCATCATGGACGTAAGGATGCCTGAGATGGACGGCATTGAAGTTTTGGGAGAGATAAAAAAATCCCATCCGAAGATTCAGGTGATAATGATGACGGCCTTCAGCACCACCGAGAAGGCAATTCACGCTATGAAATTAGGGGCCTACGATTACATTATAAAACCTTTTGATAACGACGAACTGCTTATCCGGATTAAGGATGCTATAAAGACGAGAGAGTTAATGAAAGAGGTGGTCGCCTTTGATGATTCCGAGGATTATGCAGGCAGCGAAAAAATAGTCGGCAAAAGCCCTGCGATGCTTGCTATTTACAAACAGATAGGAAAGGCGGCTCCGACGAATGCGGCAGTTCTCATAAAAGGAGAAAGCGGAACAGGCAAAGAACTTATCGCGCGCGCTTTATCATTACAGCAACCGTTCAACAAATCCGTTCCTTGCCATTAACTGCTCCGCTATTCCGGAGCATCTCCTTGAGTCGGAACTCTTCGGATACGAGAAAGGCGCCTTTACCGGAGCGGACTTCAGGCGGATAGGGAAATTTGAACACTGTAACGGCGGGACCGTTTTCCTTGATGAAATCGGCGACATGCCCCTTGCGCTTGAGGCGAAGTTGCTGAGGGTTCTTCAGGATGGCATTTTTCAGAGACTCGGCGGCTCGGAAGATATTAAAACAGACGTCAGGTTAATTGCAGCGACAAATAAAGACCTTGAACATATGGTAAAAAGCGGTGCATTCAGGGAAGACCTTTATTACCGCATAAATGTAGTTACAATTGAAGCGCCGTCTCTAAGAGATAGAAAAGAAGACATCAGAGAGCTTGTTCAGTATTTCATACAAAAATACAACAAGAAACTCGGCAAAAGGGTGAAGGGTATTACATCAGAAACATTGAAAAAACTGGAAGCGCAGCCTTGGCATGGAAATGTTAGAGAGCTTGAAAATGTCCTTCAGAAAGCCATGGTTTTTTGCAGCAGCGATTATCTGTCGGCAGAATGTTGTAAGGAATTTTCATTACAGCCTGCGATAACTCCGGAAGGGAACGAGTGTATAAATGTTAAAGATGGAATTCGCAGCCTTGTAGATTTATCCTTCAGGGAAGGCTGCCATGAAATGTTTCAGGATATAGTCGGCACGCTTGAAAAATCTATGGTTAAACGCGCGTTAGAATTAACAAAAGGCAATCAGGTTCAGGCCGCAAAGCTTCTCGGAATATCAAGGAATACATTAAGAAAAAAATTAGAAGAAAAATAAATGTTTATTGTTCATCTTCTGCGCATCTGCACTGTCTTTGAACAGGCCCTCAAAATAAAAATCTCTATTTTTCAATAAAGTATTAGTGGCATAAGGCTTGCTCTTATCTTTTCAAATCTTTTGAAAGGAGGGGCTATAATGTCCAAAAAGTATGCATTACTTGTGGACCTGAGAAAGTGCGTGGGCTGCACATCCTGTCAGGTAAGCTGCAAGATGGAAAATGCAGTGCCGATGGGGCAGTTCAGGTCAAAGGTGGATATTGCCGATACAGGCGAATATCCGAAGCCTAAGAGGTATTTTTTTCCAAAAATCTGTAACCAGTGCGACGAGCCGCCGTGTATCCTTCCGTGTCCTGTTCCCGGCGCCACTTATAAGAGGGAAGACGGCGTCGTAATGGTTAACAGGGATTTATGCATCGGCTGCGGGAGGTGTGTTGGCGCGTGTCCTTACGGAGCGAGATTCATGCATCCGCACATCCCTGTAAAGAACGACCCCAAACCTTTTGCAAAAAAAGTCTCTGAGGTCAGAGGCAAGAAGGCAAAGGACTTGAGAGTTGTTGACAAGTGCGATTATTGCAGCCATAGGATTGAACAGGGCCTTGAAGAGCCTGCATGTGTAAGAAACTGCGTTGGGAAGGCAAGGAGCTTTGGCGATACAAGCGATTCCCAGAGCGAGGTCTCAAAGCTGATGGGATCTGTAAAAACAGAAAAATGGCATCCTGAATACGGCACTAAGCCGAGGACTACTTTTATCGCTCCTGATGAAACGGTCTTCACAGCGGCCGACGGCCAGATAAACAAGTAGGAGGTGAAAAATATGCAAGTATCAAGAAGAGTATTTTTAAGGTATACAGGAGCGCTTGGCGGCTTGGCGGCCTTAAATAAAACAGGACTTTCAGTTTTAAAACATCTCTCTCCTGCAGAGGCCGAGGCAATGCAGGCGGCAATGGGGCAGGTAGAAGTAAAATACACAGCCGACGCTATGTGCCCTGCGGAATGTGGCATGGAGATGTGGGTTAAGGACGGAAAGATAGCAAAGATTTACGGCAATAAGGCAGTGCCGATGAACGACGGCATAGCCTGCGCTAAGGGTGCGTCAGGGCAGCAGTTGGTTTATTCTCCTTACAGGCTCAAATATCCGATGATAAGGGTCGGCGAAAGAGGCTCGGGGAAATTCAAACGCGTAACATGGGATGAGGCCCTAGACTACATCGGGAAAAAGCTGACGGACATCAAGAAAAAACACGGCGCAGAATCCGCTATTATGGACTGCGGCGATGTTACGGACAGGGACCACTATTACAGGCTTTTCTTTGCCTACGGCACTCCGAACTGTACGGAGCACGGCGCTATATGCGACACTCCGAGAAGGCATGGGCCCAAGCTCATGGTCGGCGGCAAAAGATGGGAACCGGATATCATGAGGCCCCAGCTTGTAAGACAGCCGGACGGCTCTCTGAAAAAGGACTACACCTACAAGTCAAAGCTGATAATCTATAACGGCTGGAACCCCTTTGTTGCAACGAGGATATTCTATGAAAACAGGGGAACTGTCGGAGCAAAAGTAGAAAACGGATGTAAGGTAGTGGTCATTGACCCAGCTTACTCAAACACCGCAACAGCAGCGGATATGTGGCTATCACCGACAGCCGGAACGGACGGAGACCTGTTCGGCGCAATGCTCAGATACATAATGGAAAATGACGACCAGAGCAACCTGAACAAAAAGTATATTGACTGGAGCTTTAAAAAGTACTCTGTAGGATGGGAAGATTTTGAGGCTGCGTTCAAGTCCTGGTGGGCCAAGAAAGACCCGATTAACGGCCTGAGCTACTTCAGCCTTGACTGGGCCGCAAACAGGACAGGCCTCTCGAAGTCTCAGATAGCGGAAGTTTCCCATCTGTTCGGCATAACCAAGCCGGCAGCCATTGTCTGGGGAATGCAGTCGCCGGGTCATCACTATAACGGCTACTGCGCTTCAATCCTCGGTGTGGCGTTAAACGTCATTACCGGAAACTTCGACGTTCCGGGCGGCGTTATAGACACAGAGCTTGTTAAGTCCGATAAGGGAGGCTCCGCAACGGGAAAGCAGTTTAAAAAGAAAAAAGTTAAACGGATGATTGACGGCAAAGATGTTGAAGGAGAAGTAGAGCATTTTCACATGGACCTCTTTGGCAGCAAATACCCTGCTGCTTGGGACGACGCGGTTGCCGATTATCCTAATGCCTTTAAAGAGGGCGTTGACGTAAGATACGGGCCTTTCAGGGGTTATCACTATCCCATCAAGGCGTATATCCTGAGGACCGGCAATTCCATACTCACAGGCTCCGCTCCGTGGAAATGGAAAGACGCCATTCTGGCAAAAGACGCAAAGGGCAATTACAATCTTGAGCTTTATGTCTTTATAGACAGCCTCAATCTTGAAAGCGCCCTTTATGCGGATGTGATACTTCCGGAGGCGAGCTATGCGGAAAGGCAGAGCCTGAGCGACATCTATCCCTCTCATCAGGTTATTTACAACAGGGATGCGGTAATCAAGCCGCTTCACGACTGTAAGAAACCGACAGATATAATGAACATGCTCGCAAAGAAATTGAACGAGCTTGGGGACTCAGACCTTAAGGCCTCCGATTTCTGGGAAAAATACAAGTCCGAAGAGGATTTCGTAAACGAGATGCTCGCGGTCGCTCCGGGCAGGGTCAACGTAGGGACGCCGCTGCCGTATCCGCAATATCCGGAAGGATACAAGCTTATAGGCGCTCCTGACTCGCTTGAAAAAGGCGAGGTAACGATTGACAATGCCAAAAAAGTCGTAAAGGGAAAACCCGTAACCGTAGAATGGCTGAGGAACAACCACGGCGTGGCCATCTGGCCGATGAGCTGGTATAGGTATAAAAAGCATAACGCGGACGAGCCTAACAAGGCATTCCCGAATACCTCCACAAAGCTTATTGAGTTTAAGTTTGACTGGAAAGACGGAGGCAAGCGTTACGGAGGATACAAGTCCTACAACGAGAAGATAGAAAAGGCAGGCGGTGAAGCGCCGAAAGGGCTTAAAGAAATTGGGTTTGACAGATTCCCGTCCACCTTCTTCTGGTTTGAGACAAAGTGGAACCCGCACACGAATCCTGCATACAAGAAATATGCAAAGGATTATCCGTTCCAGCTTATCGTGGGCAGGGTTCATCATGCGATGAGCGGCACGCAGATGGTTCCGTGGCTCGGCGAGATAAAGACCGAGGGAACATGGCAGCCTATGAACAAGGACTTCGAGGCCGATGTTCCTGAGGCCATGCCGATGGGCGACGAGCCTATGAAAACGATGAAGAAAAAGTTCAAGGCAAATTCCTATTCCGTAGGCACTGTGTGGATGAATGTTGACGACGCTAAAAAACTTGGTATTAAGCGCGGAGATATGGTAATAGTAGAAAACCCGCTTAAGAAATCCACCAAGGGCAGGGCCTTCGTCTCCGGAGGCATAAGGCCCGGCGTTATTAAGATGGGCTTTGCAACAGGCGGAAGGTTCAGTCCGGGCCTTGGCCCTGCATACAAAAGCAGGGAATACACTCCGAGCCATAGCGACCTTATTGACCCGGATGTATTAAGCCCCATTATGGGATTCCCCGGATATGCGGACATGATCGTAAAGGTAAAGAAAGTGTAACACAAAAGGGGGACTTGCGTCCCCCTTTTGAAATCCCCTTGCGCATTAATTTGATTCGGGAGAAAAATGGAATGATTGATGAATTAAAAGAAGAGCTTTATTTATACAATTTTCTGAGACAGTTATTTTTAAAAGAACCGACAAAAGAACTGGTTAACGACGTCGCAAAGATTGTTCCTCCGGATGAAACAGATGACGAGATAAATTATGGGCTGAAACTGATGATTGACTCGGCAAATAACAATTTACACAGGCTTGATAATTGGCTTGAAGAGCTTGTCCTGGAATATGCAAGGTTGTTTATAGGGCCCATGAATGCACCGGCCGTGCCTTACGCATCCTTTTATCTTTCTGAATCTCATTCATTAATGACTGATGAAACAATTGACGTCAGAAAAAAATACCTTGAAACAGGCATGGCGGTCAAAGAACTTTACAGCATTCCGGAGGACCATATCGGCATAGAGCTTGAATTCATTTATTTCCTGACGCAAAAAACAATAGAGTTCTTTGAGCAGGAACAACGCGACGAGGCAGCGAGGCTCTTTGAGATAAGGAGTGATTTCTTAAGGAAGCATATGTCATTGTGGGTGCCGGCTTTTGTTGATAAAGTCCTTAGGTCTACTCAGGAAAACTTCTATAAAGGCGCTGCGTTTATACTTAAAGGGGCGGTTGAATTTTAACGCCTAATTCTCCTTCTTTATTTTTTCCATATACTCTTCCCATTCCATAGGGAGCATGTGTTTTTTCTTGTTGTTGCATTCCTTGCAGGCAGGCACGGTGTTGCCTTTTGTTGATTTCCCGCCGCGGATAATAGGAACGACATGGTCCATCGTGAGTTCCTTTGCGTTAATATTCCTGCCGCAGAAATAACATCTTCCTTCAGAGCATTTTCTCTTCCACCACTGGGATTTCCTGAGCTCGCGCGCCTTTGCGCGCTCCTTCTTAAGCTCTTCCGCAGTCATGTATGAGATAAAGGGTTCCATCTCAGCCTCTCAGCTCGCTCCAGAGCACGCTCCGGTTTCTTCCGTTATGTTTTGCAAAGTAAAGCGCCTTGTCGGCCTTATCAATGAGTTCTTCCTTTGTTTTTGCATCAGAAGGAACGGCGGCTATCCCGATGCTTAAGGTAATTTTAATAGGTCCTATATGACTTATATCAAAAGATTTATTCATTACAGCCTGCCTTAGTCTTTCGGCTATGATTTTTGCTCCTTTGCCGTCAGTCCGCGGCAGTATTGCCGCAAATTCCTCGCCGCCGTATCTGGCTGAAATATCTATGTCTCTTGTTGTCTCTCTTATGATCTTTGCTATTCCTTTGAGTACAGCATCTCCTGCAGGATGTCCGTAGGCATCGTTTATTTTTTTGAAGAAATCAATATCCGTCAAAAGCAGGGATGTGGGCTCCGAATATCTGTTTAGTTTCTTGAGTTCTTCGGAGAGTTTTTCCTGAAAGACCCTATGGTTAAAAAGTCCGGTAAGGCCGTCTGTAGTTGCGAGTTTTTCTATCTCCGAATGCAGTTTGGCATTTGCGATTGATGTTGCAGCCTGATTGCACATTACCTTCAGCAATTCTATCTGGAATGTATCAAGAAAATCCGCCTTTTCAGAGGACATTACAAATAATCCCGGCAGCTTGTTTTCATAAACCAGAGGTATGACGAAAATAGAGCGGATATTTCCTGCGCTGAAAGGCAGCACCGAACTGCGGTAGTCTTTCATGTCGGCCATGTAAAGGGGCTGTTTGTTTTCAACGGCGATATTTATAAACGTGCCTTTAAGGTCAAAAAGAATTTTGTCTTCCGCGATGCGGCCTGTGTGGCGTATTAACTCAAATTGTCTCCCTGACGCCATAAAGAAGAAGGCCTGCGAAGGCGCAATCTTTTCAGCTCCTTCACAGAGTTTTTCGGCAATTACATTTATGTTAAGCGATGAAACAAGCTTTGAGCTTTCCTCATTCAATATCTTTAAGCCGTTGTAGTCGCGCTTAAGTTTCGGGTATATTCTTTCCCTTTCCAGGATTCTTGCAAGGTGAGCGGAAAACATCTGCGCCGTATTTCTGACAGGCTCGCGGAACGCATGATAAACGGAGCTGTCGGCGGTCAAAATGCCGGTTAGCGCATAGCCGTCCATCACAGGCGCAACAAACAGGGATGAAACCTTTTTGTTTTTGATATAACCGATTTCAGAGTTATTTTCATCTATCTCGCCTGAGTAAAAAGCCTTTTTATTTTTAAAGCATTCTGAGATTATGCCCTTGCCTGTGATAATTATATCGCCCTTTTCTTCTGTTGAGCTTCTCAGCGTAAAACTTCCTCCGCCCGGGGCGGACTGATAAGGCATGAAAAGGTTTACGGAATCGGCAAAGACCGCATGCTTTATCGCGTGCAGAAGCTCCTTTATCTCCTCATCAGTTTTAAGCATTGCTTCAAAATAATGCGATGCGCCGACGTTGCTTCCTGCCGGCTCCGCACCTGTTTCATACACAACGGCCCCGGCCGGGGCCACCGGTCTCGCGGCCGTGCCGGATGTTTCTTTTTTCTTTAGGATATTGCCGAGCATTACGGATGAGATAGCTGCCGCAAGCACAAGCGAAGATGAAAAAACAATTTCCTCAGGGAACGTTGCAGCTGTAAGTAAAGCCTTCAACCTCAGAAGGATTGTAAGAAAAGAAAGAGGCACGACAGTCTTCCAACCGTAGAAAATAGAAGCGGAGACGATGAGCGGGAAATATGCCGGCCTAAGCCACGGAATGTTCAGCCCGTTGATTAGGCCTGCAAACAGGAGCGCTATGGAAAAGAGAAACTCTAAGGATGCGTTTCCCCTTTTAGAACTGAAATGGATTATTGAATATACGGCGGCTGTTGCTGTGCCTGCCGAAAACCACAGAACAGGCGTTGTCGCAGGAAAATCTCTCAGAAGGCCGGCCCATGTAAGGATGAGAAAAAGTAAGGGGATGCTCTTTTTTATCCGGAAGCCCTGCCCCTTTTTATCTCCTCTTCCCTGAAGAATTTTTTGTACAGCACTTCCCACTCAGGACTCCCCTCGGATAATTTTCTTGAAAAGGACTGAAGTTTTTTTCTTACGGCCTCATCTATAAGTTCGCCTATCTTCAGTTCGCTGACAATGACGCGTTTTATCTCACGCCGTATTTTCCCCTCTTCATCATTAAGACCGATTAAATTTCTGCTGATAAGCCCTTTAAGAAGCACGTGCGTGAGGTGAGTTGTCTTTTCCTCGGAAAGCATCATAAGATAAGATTCCTCTCCTTCACGATCTTTTGTTTGGTAAGCTCAAAGAGTTTTCTGTAGTCAACCCTGCCGCGCTCTATCTCGGTGTTATGTTTTTTGAGGATTTCCCGGACTTCGTCGTTCAGTCTGTCCTCCATAAGAAGCTCGTCTGTTATGAGTTCCTCTGTGCCGGTCAATAGCTCGTCTATCGGGACAAGCGGGGTAATAAGCTGCTTTGAGATAAGGGCGTCAACGATTTTTTTTGTTATCAGAGGCACCCATGGTTTGGGGATTCTCATATCCTATTTTTCCACGAAGGAAAGAAGCGCAATATTACGGGCCCTTTTTATGGCCTCGGTCAGGCTTCTCTGGTGTCTTGCACAAGCCCCTGTCATCCGGCGCGGAAGGATTTTGCCTTTGTCTGTAAGGTAATATTTCAAAATCCTGATATCTTTATAATCTATGAACTCTGTCTTTTCCGAACAGAATCTGCAGAATTTTTTCCTTTGAATTCTTCTCTGCTGCAATGGTTTTTCCTTTCTGGGGATCATCTTAATAGTTCTCCTTAAAATTTAAAACGGCTCCAGGTCCGTTGTTTCTTCAGGCGGGGCAATATCCTCTGCAGGCGCCTGCTCTGCGCCGGATTCTCCGGCGCTTGATTTCTTTGATAAGAACCTTATAGAACTCGCAACGACCTCCATCCTGCTTTTTTGCTGGCCTTCGGATTCCCACCTTCTCTCCTGAAGCCTTCCTTCAACAAGCACGGATTTGCCTTTGCTTAAGTACCGGCCTGCGCTTTCAGCCTGCTTGCCGAAGACGACCACTCCGATAAAAAGGGTCTCGTCCTTGAGTTCACCCTGCTGCTTTATTTTTGAATTAACTGCGATTCTGAACGAGGCCACTGCTGTGCCTTGCGGCGTATACCTGAGTTCAGGGTCTTTTGTCAGATTTCCTACCAGTATTATTTTATTGAACATGGGCTATGCCTCGCTTTTCTCCGGTTCAGCCTTTTTTTCAGCAGGCGCTGCCGGCCCCGCTTCTGCCGGAGATGACTTTAAGGCCGCCTCGGCCTGCTTTCCCTCAAGCTTGAGGACCATGTATTTTATTACAGGGTCAAAGACCTTATAATAATCTTCCAGTTTTTTAATTGCTGTTGCCGGCGCCTTAAAAACCAGGAAAAGGTAAAAACCTTTTTTCTGTTTTTTGACTTCATAGGCGAGCTTTTTCCTGCCCCAGGCTTCGGTCTTCACTAGATCACCGCCGGAATTTGTTATGAGGGTTTTTATCTTGCCTGAAGCTGTTTCAATCTCTTCGTCTGAGAGAGACGCATTTAGGATTACGATATTTTCATAGATGTTCATCAGAACACCTCCTTATGGATTTATCCCCGGCACAGCGGGATTTAAGCCCTACCCTAAAAGAGAGAGCAAGGAGTTGTTATTTATACCACAGAAAGCGGAATAAAATCAACCGGGAATAGTCATTAGGTAGTGTCAATCATTTTGTGTAAATTCCTTTAAGGGCTTTTTCCCCCATTGTTCATTTAAATGATTCAGCACTGCATAAACGATCCTTTCAATGCTCTGGACATTGTTAAAGCAGCTCATGGGCCTGGTCCTTTTCCTCACCTCCCTGAAGGCCCGTTCTATTAC
>Ga0172368_10001932_pt1 | contig 27265 bp, 25 predicted proteins | sample Lak11m_FD_114540 | JGI IMG/M metagenome (GOLD analysis project Ga0172368, IMG submission 114540) | Freshwater microbial communities from Kabuno Bay, South-Kivu, Congo - kab_022012_11m | ecosystem: Environmental > Aquatic > Freshwater > Lake | place: Democratic Republic of the Congo: South-Kivu...
ACTTTTAACTCCTCTGTTTGTTCATTTGAAAAACTCATACATTTAAAATACTTCCTCTTCTCTTTAAATGCAAATGGCTTATTTGTTGATAATTCCTCCGAGGACTAAAAATATTGGAATTTCTTGAAGCATCCTGTTAAAACCACTCTCATTATGTATTTCTGGGAGCGTTAATTCCTCGATCTTTGAAATTGAAATATTCTGTTCTATTAATAGACTCAGATAATACTCCATTGGTCTATGAAAAACTGTGGTTATTTTTGTTGTCCCAAGGATATTCCAACTCGTTTGTTTTTGTTTTTTGTAATCTCTTAATAAAAACGATGGGCGTCTATGAAGCACGAAGTCCTTTATTGGTTTGTGGATGTTGCCACCAGTAAATAGCGGATGAAGGATAGAAAAAACAAATAACCCACCCTCTTTCGTCGTACGAACCACCTCTTGCATTGTCTGTTTTGGATTTTCTATGTCCATAAGAACCATATTTGAAACGACAATATCAAAATAATTATCTTGAAAAGGAAACTGTTTTTCTATATTTCCTACAACAAATGATGTGTTCGTTCCCTTATATCTTTTGTTTGCTATTTCGATTAAGGCAGTCGACGCGTCTATCCCCACTGTTGTTGCTCCATCTGACGTTAGTGCTTTCGATAAATATCCTTGTCCACAACCAAGGTCCAAAATTAACTTGTTATTAACCGAGCCAATATGTTTTCGAAGCGACACATCAAGAACCTTTTCTCTAAAAAAATCACCGCGTATGATTTTGTCATCATATTCCGCGGCGATTTCATTCCATTCTTTTTGCGCGTCGCGCATGGGAATATTAAAAACCAAGCTTTTTAGCTGCGTCCTGCGCGCCCTGGTAGCTTGTGCTTATGAGAAGCGTGTTATTAAACCATGTATAACTCAATGCATTTCCTTTTGTTGCAAACGAGATATAACGGGCTGCCGTCGTTCCTACTTTTCCGTCTTTCCATGTTTGCTCTTTCCCCGGGTCGACAATAAATAGAGAGCGCCAATCCAAATTTGCCTCAATCTTTTTTGCTTCCTCTTGCGCGCTTGCAAGCGTCTCTATCTTTGCATTAAGAATTATTCCTGGCCAAACACCTTTTTGATCAGTGTAGGTAAACAAGGTGAAGTCTTCATCAAATAATGGTGACGAAGATGCGGTGATAAACGAAGGAAGGAATAACGGAATAAGTTTTGATTGACCGAGTATTTTCCCGTCAACGCTCTTAAATACAGTCTCTTTAAATACTGGCACCTCGACTGTCGCCCCCTTTAATGCATCTTTTACTGCTGTTATCGTTTCTGCCGCAAGCGTTATTTCTGAAGAAAAGTCTGCTGGTGTTTTAAATAAAGAGATGTGACTTCCAAGTCCAGAAACAGGAGGTACTTCAATAGTTGATGTTGATGCTTCTGGTGTTGTTGTTGCTATTATTGCTGGCGTCTCTGGTTCTTGTGGTTTTGGTTCTTCAACCACTACCTCCTGAGTATCGGTTGAAATAAGTTTAGGATAAACATAGAAATATCCAATTGTTCCCAATCCAATAATGATGATAATTACTGCAAGCACAATAAACACATTTCCGCTTTTCTTTGGGGGAAGTGGGACTACTGGGGGCTCTGTTATTTGTGTTTGGTTTACCGTAGTGGGCGCCGCCGGTGTTGCTGGAGAATTTTGTATTGGAGGCGTTTGTGGAATTGGTGTCACGCTTGGAGTGTAGGGGCGCGGGTCGCCGCCTCCCATTTCTTTCATAGAAGCAACATCAGACGCCATTGTTCGCATCGTAATTTCGTTTTGCGGTGCGGGCGCAAGAGGTGATTCGCCTTCACCAGTTCCAATTGCTGGTTTTTCCGACCACTGATTTTGACCCGGAAATTGATAGTCTGCCATTACATAAAGTATAACAAATGATATATAACCTACAACTAAAATAAAACCTCCGCTGGTTCACGAACTAGCGGAGGTAGGTTTGAGAAACCAATTATTTTATTTGTAAGTCTTTCATTGCTTTAATGGAAAGGCCAATTTTTCCCTCGTCTGCTCGTATTATCTTTGCAGTAACTCTATCGCCGAGTTTTACTACGTCTTCAACTCGTTTCACAAAACCTTCTTTCAATTCGGAAACGTGAACCATGCCATCTTGTCCACCACCGAGATCTACAATAGCACCAAATTCAAGTACCCGAACAATCGGACCCTCAACGATATCTCCTACTTTGTATTCACGAGTAAGTGCTTGCACCTCATCAAATCCTTTTACTACTGCTGCATGATCGAGTCCTGAAACAAATACCGTTCCGTCTTCGTCGATATCAATCGCAATAGTTCCTCCGCATTTTGCAACAATTCCGTTTATCGTTTTTCCTCCAGGGCCGATGACCAATCCAATTTTATCTGGATTAATTGAGAGCGTTTTAATAAGGGGCGCATATGGTGATAACTCTTTTCGTGGTGCACTAAGAATTTTTCCCATAACTTCAAGAATCTGCGTTCGTGCTTTTTCTGCTGCGTTAATTGCGTTCTCAAAGATTTCCGGATTAATGCCACCGATTTTTACGTCCATTTGTACCGCGGTAATTCCCTCATCGGTTCCAGTTACTTTAAAATCCATATCGCCATAATGGTCTTCTGGTCCTTGAATATCGGTAAGTATTTTGTATTTTCCCCCCTCTCCGGTCATAAGTCCAATCGCAATTCCTGCAACCGGTTTTTTAATAGGAACTCCCGCGTCCATGAGCGCGAGTGTTGCCGCGCATGTTGATGCCATTGAAGATGATCCGTTTGATGAAAGTGTTTCAGCAACTATGCGAATGGTATAAGGAAACTCTTCTTTTGATGGAATTACTTGTTCAATTGCTTTTGAGGCAAGCGCTCCATGCCCAATTTCTCTTCGTCCCAAACTTCGTGCGCGTCCCACTTCTCCTGTTGAAAATTTTGGAAAGTTGTAGTGCAACATAAACCGTTTTTTTGTCGTTCCCTCCATTGTCTCAACTAATTGTTCTTGGGCGGGAGACGCAAGCGTTGCAACGGCAAGTACTTGTGTTTCTCCACGGATAAAGAGTCCCGATCCATGCATACGAGAGAGAATTTTTACATCTGCAAGAAGATCTCTAATTTGATCAAATGCTCTTCCATCTACGCGCTTTCCTTCTTTAATTGCATAATCATGAACAAACATATCAACTTCTGCTTCAAAGAGAAATTCACCATAGCGAAGTGCCTCATCAGAATTTTCCAATGTTCTGAGATGATCAAACATATCATTTTTTAACTGCTCAACCCCACGGGCGCGGAGCGCATCTTCAATTTTTCCACGCAAGAATGAACGAATCATATTTTTCGCTTCGTCGCTTGGTTCTGGAATCATTACATCTGCTTTTTCTTTACCAATCTCTTTTGCAACTCCCTCTTGAAATGCAACAAGTTTTTTTATTTCTTCGTGTGAATTAATAAACACTGTTTTGAGTGTGCTCTTGTCAATTTCTTTTCCTGAAAACTCGATCATATTGATAAAGTCCCTTGTTCCAGAAAAGAATGAAGAGTATGTTTTTCCATTTTCTTCTTTTATTTCTTTTTTAATTCCTGCAACCGGACCTCCCCAAGGAATATTTGAAATTAAAAGTGCGGTAGACGCAGAAAGGAGCCCAATTTCTTCTGGGTCGTGGAGTTCGTCATAAGTAAGGACGGTAATAGTTATTTGTACCTCTCTGCGAAGGCGAGGATCAAATAATGGACGGATGGTTCGGTCAATGAGTCGCCCCGAAAGGATTGCATCGTCTGATGGCTTTCCCTCTCTTCGGACAAAGCGGCTTCCTAATATTTTTCCTGAAGCGTAAAAACGTTCTTCATAGTCAACTGATAGCGGAAAATAATCTAAATCAGTATCTCGTTTTCCCATTACGACTGTTGCAAGTACCGTGGTATCGCCATAGCGGCCGATAACTGCGGCATTTGCTTGCCCTGCAAGGCGTGACACCTCGATCGTCACGGGGGCGCCTTGGAGCGTGGTTTGAAATTGTTTTTTCTCTAAATTCATACAGTGTTAGAATACTTGAAAGTTAAAAAAAAAGCGAATGAATCGCTTTTTAATAAATCTATTTTTTCACTTTCCGTTTTGGTTGGCGGGCATGAATCGAAAGTAATATTTTGGGAATATTTTCAAGTTCAATAACTCGGTCAACCACTTCTTTTAGTTGCCCTGATGTTGTTTTTGAAAATCCTGCAACCTCCACTCTCTTTCCCAGTCCGACCTGAAGATATTCAACGAGTGGAATGAAGTCGCCATCTCCTGTTACTAAAATAATTACATCGAGCGATTGAGCCATTCGGATTGCATCAACTGCCATTCCAACGTCCCAATCAGCTTTTTTTGATCCATCAGAAAAGATCTGAAGATCTTTCATACGGAGCTCAAACCCGGACTTTCGTAATGCATCAAAAAATGATTCTTCGCCAGTATTTGGGTCACTTTTTGCAACATAAGCAACCGCGCGTGCAAGCGTTCGATTTCCCGTAAGAAATTTCACGAGTTCAGAAAAATTTACTCGCGAGTGAAAGAGATGTTTTGCTGAGTGATAAATATTTTGTGCGTCAATAAAAATCCCGATTCTCTGATGTAGGAATACGGGATTTTCTGTAGTCACACTAGTATTACGCTTCGAGTTCAAGTTTCTTGGCGAGTTTATCATATTTCTTCTCATCAGTTCGCTTAAGATATTGCAAAAATCGGCGTCGCTTTCCTACCATCATAAGAAGTCCGCGACGTGAGTGATGATCTTTTGAATTTTTCTTTAGATGATCAGCAAGTGCTTTAATTTGTTTGGTAAGAAGTCCAATTTGTACTTCTGCCGAACCGGTGTCGGTATCGTGTACCTGAAAATCTTTTATTACTGTCTGCTTTTTCCTCTTCGTAAGCATATAGCGCTATGTTACTACGAATGAGGAAATATGTCAATTTTTTGCTCACAAATCCTTCACTTTTGGCGACTAAATCCATAAAGCACCCAAAGGGGAAAGATGTATTCACTGTATTGATTTATTGGGATCATAGCATGGTTTCTTTGTTGTTATGATTTGTTGTGTCGCACAATATTTGAGGTACACTATAAGAGTAATGACCGAAGCAGAGAGAATTGTAAAAGAATATCTTGATTATCTTGAGATTGAAAAAAATCGTTCGCCAAAAACGAGAGAAAATTATGAACGTTATCTTTCTCGGTTTTTACGAGATCAAGAGATAAAAACTATTTCAGACATTACCGACTCTTCTGTTCGTGGGTTTCGTGTTCAACTTTCTCGGGAAAACACGAAAAAGGTAACCCAAAGTTATTATGTTATTGCAATCCGAAATCTCTTAAAATATTGCATTAAGCGTGGTATTAAATCACTATCTCCCGAAACAATTGAGTTGCCAAAAATTGCACGGAGAGACATTGAAGTTTTGGATTATGCCGAACTTGAGCGACTGCTAAAAGCCCCCGAAGGAACATCACTGCGCACACTTCGAGATCGGGCAATTTTGGAAATGTTGTTTTCTACTGGGCTTCGTGTATCTGAATTATGTTCACTCAATCGATATATTGATATCAGTCGCGGAGAATTTTCGGTGCGTGGGAAAGGAGAAAAATTGCGTGTGGTGTTTATTTCTGACTCCGCAAAAAAGAATTTAAAAGAATATCTCGAAAAGCGCGGAGATACCGAAGAGGCGCTGTTTATTTCACTTTCAAAATCAGGAAATATTACAGGACGAATTATTCCTCGCGCGGTACAGCGTCTTGTTGATTTTTATGCGCGAAAGGCGGGCATATCAAAACGGGTTCATCCCCATCAGTTACGTCATTGTTTACACTCAGAAACGATGATTTTCCTTCCTCACACTGTTATGACGGCTGAAAAATTATATATGACAAGAACGGCAATTACTGCGTTCGATTTTAAAAAATTTAAATTTAACAAAGAAAAAATCATAGGCAAGGAAAAACATCACGCAGATTCTCTCCTTACTATTTCTGCTGGTGGTTACGAACTTTTATGTACAGAAAAACACCGTTTATTTACAATTGGTGGTGAAGGAATTATGGAGGTGTGCGCAAAAGATCTAAAAGTTGGGGACTATATCGCTGGCGCGAGACAAATACGTGTTGACGGCAGGAAAAAATCACACTATCCGATTTTAAACGAAAAAATGTGGCGGTTTTTGGGATATGTAGTGGGCGACGGCGTGATAAGTTTGAGACGGCGCGGCGTTGTTGTAACCGATAAAAATATTCAAAGGTTGGAATTTTATCGCAATATTCTTCTTTCGCTTGGATATAAACCGACTATTACAAAAAACGGAAGCGCGCCAAGCTATTATCTCAATTTGTATTCATTAAGTCTTGTGAATTTTTTATCATCAAAGGGATTTACCACAAAAAAAAATGAAAAGCGTTTGCCGCAACTCATCTTCGGGGCAAGCAAAAAAGAAGTCGCGGCATTTCTTGCTGGATTTTATGACGCTGAGGGGAATGAAGGGATTGGAGGGATTAAATTATTTTCTTCGAGTAAACAATTACTTATCCAAATACAGATGCTTTTTTTGATGCTTGGTATAGATGCGCGCCTTTTTACAAGAAATAGGATTGTTAAACTTCCAAACAAAAAGGAAATAGAAAATACGATATATACATTGCAAATATTGCGTTTTTATGACCAATTGAATTTTGTAAAATACATCAAAACACTTAAAAATGTGCAATTGGCTCTACGAAATAATGGTGTGGCAGACAAGCTTCCGGTTCGGGCACTCCTTAAAGAAATATATTTTTCGCTTTCTGAAAAAAAGTGGACCAGTTTCGGTAAATGGTTAAAAATTGATAACGGTATTAATATCTATCGGTATGTTGGAAAAAATGCTATCTTGGCCCCTACACGGGATACTATTGCTCGGATGGTGCGTCTCTTAGGCGATATAAACTATAGCAGTCGGCACGTCGTCATTCTTAAGCAATTGCTAAATGATAAAAATTTAAAGTGGCTTTGTGTAAAAAAAATAAAAAAAGACGCATATAAAAATAATGTCTATGATTTTACTGTTGCGCCATCCGAGACACTTGTTACTAATGGGATTATTTCACACAATTCATTTGCAACTGATTTATTAGTAAACGGCGCGGACCTTCGCTCGGTGCAAGAAATGTTGGGACACGCAAATATTTCGACCACCCAAGTATATACTCATCTCACCAACAAAGAGCTCCATGAGGTTCACGAGGCATTTCATGGGAGAAAAAGAAAGAAGTAGGTATTATTGGGAGGACTTCTAAAAGATTTTATTGATGCGTTTCTAAAAAACCGTTAAGTTCTGTTCTGGTGCTCTAATTTTGCACAAGTTCAGATACATATAAACTTTTCCTGTCTGGTGCGGACGAGAGGAGTCGAACCTCCAACAGGTTTCCCTACACGGTCCTAAGCCGTGCGCCTTTACCAGTTTGGCTACGTCCGCAAAAGATCTTTGCTATTTTATTTTACTTTATTTTGCCGATTCGCTTTCAAATTATACTAAACCAGATAGCGTATGCCAATTATACTTCCCTCATCTCTCTAACAAGATTAAATTTATAATAAAAAAACACCCCAGTGCTTGGAGTGTTTTTATTGACTATTGTATACTGTTAAGCTCGTTTGCTGGTACGTCTAGTGTCCCAACATTAGTTACCCCAAGGAAACTTAAGACAATTTTTGGAATTGCCCATGCAAAGAGTGCTACGATCATTGCGACAATTGCCCACACGATCATTGCTTGTGCCTTTTTTATTTCTGCTGGATCTCCTTTTCCGGTTAAATACTTAAACGCGGCCATAATAATAAAGATGGTCGCAAGGACAAAAAGGACCGCAACAGCAAGTTTTACAAATGAATTGATTTTTCCGAACAACTCTTGGACTGAGCTCACATTGTTTATCTGTGCCAACGCGAGCGCTGGGGTAAGCAGTGAGAACCCGATAATTGCTACTTTTGAAATTTTATTCATATTTTTGTATCGAATATATATTAGTATCCGACCTTTTTATGTGAGAAGACTCATAATTACTCTACGAATCACCTCTGCAAAGAGAAGTATAACATAGCCTATAATGCCGTACAATATTGTTGCTCTTGCCTTTTTTATTTCTCCTGGGTCACCCTTTGAAAGCATGAGCGTGTATGATGCCCACACTATGAGGATGGTGAGTATAATTCCGCCAATCCACATCGCGACAACCAAAAGTTTTGAAAAAATGAGTCCAAAGCTTGCGTTGCCTAAGGGATTCAGAAAGTCGATTGTTGCCGCAAACGAAACCGACGGTATTACGAATAATAGTGCGGGAAGGATAATTTTTTTCATAATGTGCATGATAAATATAAATCAATATACTAATTTGTTCCACATTCTATTTTATTCCACGGATTATTCTTGCTCCATGGGTTGGATGCTGCTGTTATGTTGTTGGTGGTTAGGTCTGAGTTATTTGTGACACTTGAAAGAAGGTGGAAAAAGAGACCCATAATAAGCCATGCGGCCGCCGCGATAACAAATCCGATGACAGTGCTTATGAGTATTTGTCTTGATTCCTTTACTTTACTAGGATTTCCCGCTGAGAGCATAAATTGAATTCCTCCCCAAGCAAAAAATATAGGAAATAATATATAGAACACCAATTCAAACATATAGCGCATTATGTTTGAGGCAATCTTTATTGCGTCGCAAAACCCACACGGACCCTTTGGGCCCTCACTTGCGGTAATGACATCGCCTCCGCAAGTTGCTCCTACCCAAATGTTAATTCCATTAAATATTGAGGGCGGATTGGCCGCAACTGAAATGTGGGGAGTAAGGACTAATGATATTACTAATAATAGAAGAAAAACGAAAGAAGTTTTCATATATTATATATTGTGCATTATACCCCTATCCGTGAAAAAAGTTTATTCACATTTGTTTGGGCTTCGCTGAGCGCGTCTGACACATCTTTTGTTCCCGAAATCACCAATTGGATCATCTCAGAAAAGATTATCTGAATTTCAGCTGGATCTATTTGTGGGTATCCTCGTGCTACCAATGCTTGGCGAGCGAATACACTTTTTTCCGCAGAGCCGATATTCTCATTAATAAGAGAAAGAAGAATCGGCACACCTCCGACTCTTTCTGCATAGTTTTTAGCGACCGTTTTATCAAGGGTTGCTCGTATAAGATATGCGGCCGCAATTGGTTTTTTTCTTGATTGGTTTGTTATTGCATATCCATAGTATGAGGGATAGGTAAGCGTTTTTGTTGCTGATTTCGGTTGTGGGATAGGTGCAATTCCAAAATTTAGATTTTGATTCTTATCTTTTATTATTTGTATATCTCGTTGATATCCAATGATCATTGCGACCTGCTCAGATGCGAATGCGTCGATTGAATATGGCATTGATTCACTCCATGTATACATTTTTGATTTTGTATCGGAGAATTTTGTATAAAATTTAAGTGCTTCTTCACCCTCTGGTCCGTTGAATGTGGCACGAGAAAAATCATCACTTACCATTTTTGTTCCCGCCCTGAGCATAAGAGCGGCAAGAATATCCGAAGCGTGTGCAACTGTTTGTCTTGTTCCTCCAAGAGCAATCGCTGATTGTTCGATTGTCCCCGTTGCGTTTTTTTTTGTAAGTTTTGGAACCATTTCTTCTAATGATTCCCACGTTTCTGGCGGATATACAAATCCGGCGTTTCCTAAAATATCTCGATTATAAAAAAGCACCAATGTGTCTATGGTAAACGGGAGGGCATATACACCATTTTTATCTGCAAAGTCATATTTCCATACCGTTTCGGGAAACGCTTGCTGCAATTGAAGTGGTGTTACATATGATTCGGGAATTTGGGTTATTTTATTTTTCATTTTTGGAACATCGGCGTTTGAAATCATAATAATGTCCGGAGCCTTCCCAAGAGAAAATGCTTCATTCAGTGCATATGAATATGTTTCTTCATCGGGAAATTTGCGATATTGAATAGATAAATTTGGATATTCAGTTTCTAATAGTCCTTTGGATTGGGAAAAGAAATCTTTGTCATCTCCAATGCCCCAAATTGAAAGCGTGCTGGGAGCCTTCGTTTGATTGTTGCTATTAAGACCGGGGAGCACACCAAGAAGAATCAGTATAAAAAGCGAGATTCCGATCGCAACAGCACCGATAATAAGTGTTCGTGATTTATCCATTATGTTTATTATAACGTAATGCCTCCACTAACACATTAGTGGAGGTATTTGGGGCGTGTTTTTATAATGCTACAATTCCCATAATTGAATCCCCCGCATCAAGATTCATCATTTTTACTCCTTGTGTCGCGCGTCCCGCAATGCGTATATCAGAGAGTTTTGTCCTAATCACTTGTCCCCTTGAGGAAAAGACAATTACTTCTCCTGCTTCAGAATCGATAATATGTGCCGCGACAATTTTTCCTGTTTTATCGGTTGTTTTTGCGGTACGGATTCCGCTTCCCCCCCGTTTCTGAACTTTATATTCCTTAATTGGAGTTTGTTTTGCATATCCATGTCCCATAATAACAAGGAATTGCGTATCAGGTTTTGTTTCTTTGGCAATTACTGAAAATCCCGCAACCACATCCTTGCCTTTTAGATTTATCGCCTTAATTCCCGATGCGGTTCGTCCCATTGCGCGAACATCTTTTTCTTTGAATCGAATTGACTGTCCGTTTGCTGTTACAAGAATAATTTCATCTTCTCCCGATGAACGATCTGCCCACTGAAGTGCGTCCTCTCCCTTCAATGTAATAGCAATAATTCCCGTCCTTCGTACGCTTGAAAAATCTTTAAAATCGGTTTTTTTAATAATCCCGTCTCTAGTTGCCATAACAAGGAATCCGCTTCCTTCACCTCGTTTTCCTCCTTCAACCCCTTCATAATTTACTATCGAACAAATTTTTTCGTTTGGCGGAAGGGTAAGGAAGTTGTGTACCGACTTTCCTTTTGATGTTCGAGACGCGATAGGAACTTCGTACACTTTTGTTTGGAATACTCTCCCTTTGTCAGTGAAGAAAAGAATATTGTCGTGTGTATTTGCAGTAATGATTTTATGAATAAGATCTTCCTCTTTTAATTCAAATCCGATAAGCCCCTTTCCTCCACGACGCTGTGCTTTAAATACAGCAGGGGGCATTCGCTTTATATATCCGTCCTGACTTAGTGTGACAATGACCTCTTCATTTTGAATGAGGTCTTCTTCCTTAAACTCTTTAATTCCAGAGGAAACGAGTTTAGTTTTTCTCTCGCTCGGATAGGTGGTTTTCAGGCCACTCAGTTCTTCGGTAATGATGCCAAGAATTCGCTCTTCAGATTTTAAAATTGCCCTGCATTCCGCGATAAACTTTTTCTTTTCTTTTAATTCGTCTTCGATTTTTATTCGTTCAAGCGCTGCAAGTGATTGCAGACGCATTTCAAGAATTGCATTTGCCTGTAATTCAGAGAGTTTGAATCTCTTCATTAAGTTTGCGCGTGCTTCGTCTTTGTCCTTTGATTTTTTGATCGTCTCAATTATTTTATCGATGACATCAAGGGCAGTGGAGAGCCCTTCGAGAATGTGTGCTCGGTCCTCTGCTTTTTTAAGATCAAATTCTGTTCTTCTTCGTACAATGATTTTTCGATGATCAAGATAAGCGGAAAGAACATCTTTTAATGAAAAAATGCGGGGCGAAATTCCGTTTTCAAGTGCCAGCATATTAAAATAAAAATTCTTTTGCAGTTCGGTATATTGGAATAGTTGATTTAAAACTTTTTGTGGCGATGCGTCATTCTTAATTTCAACAACAATGCGGAGCCCATCTCTGTCGGATTCGTCACGGAGATCTTTAATTCCCTCAATACGTTTTTCTTGGGCAAGTTCTGCCATCTTTGTAATGAGATCTGATTTATTTACCTGATAAGGAATTTCGGTAATAATGATTTGAAAACTTCCATTTTTTCGTTCCTCAACTTCTGCGACGGCCCGAATAGTTACCGATCCGCGTCCTGTTGCATATGATTCCTCGAGCGCCTTCTTATCAAAAATTACTCCACCAGTTGGAAAATCCGGTCCGGGGACAAATTGCATCAGATCTTTTGTTGATGCGTCGGGATGTTTTGCAAGATATGTGGTCGCGTTAATAATTTCGTGCAAATTGTGTGGAGGAATCGAAGTCGCCATACCAACAGCAATTCCGACTGTTCCGTTTAATAATAGATGAGGAAGTTTTGCGGGAAGAAATGCGGGCTCAAAACGCGAACTGTCATAATTTGGAATCCAATCCACCGTTCCCTTTTCAATATCGGTTAAAAGCTCTGCCGAAATTTTTGTAAGACGCGCTTCGGTATAACGCATCGCTGCGGGCGCGTCTCCATCAATTGACCCCCAATTTCCCTGTCCATCAACAAGTGGATAACGAAGAGAAAAATCTTGAGCCATACGAGCCATTGAGTCATAAATTGCAGAATCGCCGTGGGGATGATATTTCCCCATAACTTCTCCAACGACATTTGCGGATTTTTTAAATTTCACCGTGTGAGTAAGCCCCATATCCCACATTCCCCATAAAATTCTACGTTGCACCGGCTTTAATCCATCGCGCACATCAGGAAGGGCGCGCGAAACAATAACCGACATTGCATAGCTCAAATATGATCGCTGCATTTCCTCGGTGATTTCCTGTGGTTGAACCGATTCCTGTATTATTTCAATTTTTTTTTCTTCTTTTTTCATACTATTGCGATAGTGGTATTGATTCTAATGGTTCCGAATTGTTAGGAGTAAAGGGTATTTCGTGGGGGGTTTTTTCAAAAATTCTTTCTTTCTTTTTTGCAGTATAACTTATTGCGCTTTGTATTCCATTGGAGAATTTCGATCCAAACGAGATGAGTGAACTCCCAACATCATTTGAGGTGATTTTTACTCCTTCAATGATAGTTCCAAAAAGAGACAATTTTGTTTCATTCTTTTCAGTTTGTGCAGTGTCGCTGCCTTTTTGTGCGCTTGTTTTTGGGAGTGTTGCACTTATATATATAACCCACAAAGCCACAATAATACACATAACTATGGTTGTCGCACCGATTACCCACCAACGTTTTATGTGGTCATCGGAGTGACGAATCTTTTCAATATGATTAGTAACCGTCTGTTTCATTTTTATGATTGTAGCCACACCACTTTCATTGCTTTTGATTCAATTTCCTTTTTCTTTATCGTAAGCTTTTCTTCTGGTGTCGCTTCTCTGTTTAACTCCTTAAGAAACGCTTGTGGTTTTTCAGTAAGTGATGGAATAACAATTCCTGGTTCAAGTTGTCGAATAAGTTTTGCAACTTTTGTTATATCTAAAAATGGCGATCCGCATGCTGGCGCAATTACAATGTCAGCGTCAGCAAGTATGCCAATAGTTTCTGGGTTGAGCTCAGCATAAAGGTGTCCCAAGACCGCAATTGAAATGTCGTCAAAAATAATATGATATGCGGTAGTTTCGCATTTTCCTTTTTCATTCCATCCGCACGAATATCCATGAATACGAACTCCACCGATTTCATATTCTCCTTGATGTTCAATCCAGATTGGCGCATCCTCCCCTTCTTGAGGCTCTGCGAATGTTGGCGTAACGGTATTTACTACAACTTGAGCTCCCTTAAATGATCTTTGATTTTCAGGATCGATAAGTACCGTATAATCGCCAGACTGGATTTTAAAATAGTTACCTCCTTGGTGTGTAATAACCATAACATTCATAGTATAGGGCAAAAAAATGAATTTTTAAATAGGCACAATTTTCATTTGTAAATATATTCGAGTTCTTGCTGCTATGGTTTCATATTGCTTTTTTTTCTCAAAACACGTATTCTAATGCGGTATGAATATAGTAAAGAATGGAATGCTGATGCTTGCGCAATTGGTGAAAACAGCGCCACAGCTATTCTCCCCTTTGAAGGTTGGAGATCTTATAGAAGGAAAAATAATCGAAAAGAGTTCGAATCGCCTTCTTGTTGATCTTGGAAAGAACGGGACTGGTGTTGTGTACCGCGGTGAGTTGCAGAACGCGCGCGACCTTGTAAAGTCTGTTGAGTGTGGTGGGGTAATTAATGGAAAGGTTGTTGAAATTGATAATGAAGAGGGATATGTTGAACTTTCTCTCACTGAGGCGGGACGCCAAAAAGCGTGGCTAGAAATTGATGAATTAAAGGGAAAAGATGAATCGTTTGTTGTAAAGCCAACTGGATATAATAAAGGTGGGCTTATTGTAAGTGTTCGTGGGGTTGGTGCATTTCTCCCCGTTTCTCAATTGTCTCAAGATCATTATCCGAAAATTGGAGTTGGGGACAGAACTGATATCGCATCAGCGCTTCAAAAACTTGTTGGTGAAGAAATTACAGTAAAAGTAATTGACGCAAATCAACGGAGTGGAAAGCTCATTGTTTCAGAAAAAGAAGCAGTAGAGATTTCTTCTAGGGAATTAGTAAAAAACTATTCAGTGGGACAAATAGTCGAAGTGATTGTTTCTGGTGTTGCCGATTTTGGGGTTTTTGTAAAATTTGTAGACAACCCGGTAGTGGAGGGGCTGGTTCATGTTTCCGAACTCGATTATCGAGTTGTTGAAAATCCAAAAGAAATTGTAAAGCTTGATGAGATTGTTACCGCGAAAATTATGGAAATTAAAGATGGAAAAATTTCCCTTTCACTTAAAGCGTTGAAAAATGATCCATGGGAAGCGAGTATGGGACGATACAAAGAGGGAGCAACCGTTCGGGGGACTGTCTATTTATTTAACCCATTTGGGGCGGTAGTAAATATTGATAAAGAAACTCAAGGATATGTGCATGTGACTGATTTTGGAGGAGCCGACGAAATGAAAAAAGAATTGACACTCCAAAAGGAGTACACATTTATTATTGAAGGTGTGAAATCAGAAGAACGAAGAATTAGTTTGAAATTAGTAAAAGAATAAATAGAGTATATTGAGTCCCCTCCAAAAGGGGACTCTTTGTATTTATTTTCTGGATTTTGAGGTATAGTATAAAGCGCCCCCGTTAGAAGTTATGATCGCTTTACGGGAATTTTAGTAAATTACTATGAGTCGAAATTATAAAAATAACAAAAAATCGTGGTTTCTATGATCGCGATTTGCTTTTAACGAAATGAAATCACTTGGAAAAAATATTATCTACGCAGTCATTTTTCTCATTATTGCCGCGCTTATTTTTGGTGCAATTCTTGATACGCAAACAAAAGCGCCGAAAGAAATAAGTATTAGCGATGTTGCAAAAAAAATAATAAATGGAGAGGTGAAAACAATTACGGTACAGGAAAGTAATCTCACTCTTGATTTGAATGATGGAACAAAAACTGAGTCCAAAAAAGAACAGGGAGTGGGACTATTGGAAACGCTTTCGAATTATGGAATAACCTCGAGTACTTTGGGGAAAATTGAAATAAGCATTGAAGATCAAGGAGGAGGGAAATATTGGATGGGAGTTCTTCTTCCAACACTTATTCCTCTTGTTATTATGGGACTCATTTTGTGGTGGATGCTTCGTCAGGCAAAAGGAGGAGCGAACCAAGCATTTTCGTTTGGTAGGGTAAATATTCGTTTATTCTCTCCGCTTAAAGATAGAATTCTTTTTAAAGATGTTGCGGGTCTTAAGGAAGCAAAAGAAGAATTGTGGGAAGTTGTTGAATTTTTAAAAAATCCAAAAAAGTTTCACGCAATGGGCGCAAAAATTCCTCGCGGTGTATTACTTATGGGTTCTCCGGGAACAGGAAAAACAATGCTTGCTCGTGCGGTTGCAGGAGAATCCGATGTCCCATTTTTTCATATTTCTGCATCTGAGTTTGTTGAGATGTTTGTTGGTGTTGGAGCGTCTCGTGTGCGCGATTTATTCCAAATTGCAAAAAAGTCAGCGCCAGCGATTATATTTATTGATGAAATTGATGCAGTAGGACGAGAACGAGGGACGGGAATGGGGGGCGGACACGATGAACGTGAGCAAACACTTAATCAAATTCTTGTTGAAATGGATGGGTTTGAAAGAGATACAAGTGTGATTGTTGTGGCCGCCACAAATAGACCGGACGTGTTGGATCATGCACTTCTTCGTCCAGGACGTTTTGACCGGCGCGTGATGCTTGATATGCCGGACATAAAAGACAGAGAAGAGATTTTAAACATTCATGCAAAAGGGAAACCGCTTTCAAAAAAAGTAGATCTTCACATGGTGGCACTTCGAACTCCAGGATTTGCGGGCGCAGAACTTGCAAACTTGATGAATGAATCCGCAATTCTTGCTGCGCGGAATAATCGCAAATTTATTGAACAAGAAGATCTATTAGACTCAATAGAAAAAGTATTACTTGGTCCTGCTCGGAAAAATAGAATTATTAACGATCACGAAAAACAGGTGACCGCATATCATGAAGCGGGTCACGCAATTGTTGCGGCAATTATAAAAAATTCAGATCCGGTTCATAAAGTTTCAGTGGTAAGTCGTGGGATGGCAGGAGGATATACATTGAAGCTTCCAATGGAAGAAAAGCGATTAAGAACGAAATCAGATTTTGTTGGAGACATTGCTGTTTCTTTGGGTGGATATGCCGCAGAGCAGGCAGTATTCAAAGATATTACCACTGGCTCATCAAGCGATATTCAGCAAGCGACCGATATGGCGGAATTGTTAGTAACAAAATATGGAATGAGCGAGAAACTTGGTCCGCGCGCATATGGGAAAGGACAAGAGATGACATTTTTGGGACGTGGATTTGGAAATGATAAAGATTATTCTGAAACAATTGGGACGACGATTGATGGAGAAATTAATGAATATATTCAAAAGGGACTTCAGACTGCGAAGAAAATAATGACTACCCATCGCAAGGCGCTTGATGGAGTTGCCGCAGCGCTTATTGAAAAAGAAACACTCGAACAAGATGAGTTTTATAAGATTCTTAAGGATTTAGGAGTTTCTGCCGATTCATTAACGGCAAAATAGAAAACAAATCTCACCCTTCTAAAGAGGGCGAGATTTGTTTAGGTATAAGATTTAGAAATAATTTTTTCATGAAGACCGTGCATCCAACCATGTATTTTCAAAAATAATTTTGTATCACAGACATAAATACTAAACGTACCATTAGGAAGTGTTTTTCGTTTATTTTTGCTTGCAATACTTTTTTGTTGTGATGTCTTAAAAAATTGTTTTTGTGGTATTGAACTTATATTTGACCAGAATAGTTCTGCTCTTTTTATGTTTTGATTTTTTTGAATATGTATATGTCCCCGAAATTTTTCTTGTTTCACGTCACAAATTTCTGAGAAAAAACGAACCATAATCTGTATAAGGTTTGGATCACTGTTTGAAAATTCCACAATACCTCTCCGTGTTTTACTCCCTTCTCCGCAATAGAGACTTATTCCTACAAAAAATAGATTCTCTAATGAAACGTCTTTAATTTCATTTTTTGCAATTTGTACAATGGCATTTCTTTTTTCTTCTTCGTTGTGTAAGCGTGTATTGCGACGCCGTTCAATCTGATCTTTTTTAAGTCCTCTTTTCGATAATTCTTCTTTTTGTTGCGTTGTAAGTTCTACGTTTCTAACCCAAACACTTATACTTCCTTTTGAAATTTTTAACTTTTTTGAAATTTCTTTTATTGAGGCGCCATTCTTGCGCATCTGGATAGCCCTTTGTTTTTCTTCTAGTTTCATTTTTTATATTAATAATATCATTGGGGTTCAGAAATTTGTATATTTATGAATATCTGATATGCTTGGTTGTATTGAGTTTGGAGGGCCAGTAGCTTAGTGGCTAAAGCACCGAGCTTATACCTCGGCGACCGAAGGTTCGAGTCCTTCCTGGCCCACATGATAGGGATATGGGCGTTTAGCTTAGTGGTAGAGCGTCGCATTTACACTGCGAAGGTCGGGGGTTCAATCCCCTCAACGCCCACAATGAAAAACCTCGCAACTATACCGGGTTTTGGTTTTAAATATAAAGATTTTTAAAAATGATTTCTTTTCCTACACACGAATAATAAATAGCGTAGCCATTTATGAAGGAAAAATTGACTTATTGTGCCTTCAAGGTTAGGTTGGAACTATGTCACCATTATTATTTCGAAGTTCAATAGGTGTCGAATTCGACATTCCGTCAGTAGTACGGGAGATTTTGCGATATATGCGAGAAGACACGCGAAAAGAATATAAGATAATTATTGGAACTGATTCGATGGGGTTTCATAATAAAATGGCAGATTTTGTGACTGCAATTGTCGTACATCGGGTGGGAAACGGAGGCCGATATTTTTGGAGAAGAATTGAGTTGGGAAAATTTTATACCTTACGAGATAGGATAATTCGTGAAGTGCTGTTGTCGCTTGAAATTGCGGAAACTCTTTTAAAAGAGATTGAAAGAACGGAACACACATTTCCAATACCAAAATGGACGTTTGAGATTCACGCAGACGTTGGAGTGAATGGCCCAACGAATGTATTAATCCAAGAAATTGTCGGAATGATTCGAGCTTCAAATTATGAAGTGAAAACAAAACCAGAAAGCTATGCCGCATCACATGTTGCAGATATGTATACCTAACGGTATAATGGGAACCTATAATCAAAATGAGAGATAAAATTGTATTTGATATCGAAACAAAAAACACATTTGCAGACGTTGGTGGTCAGGAAAACATAAAGAAGCTTGAAACGTCGGTTATTGGACTTTATTCCTACAATGAGGATGCGTATTATTGTTTTGACGAGACAGAGTTTGATAAGGCGGGAAAATATTTTCAAAATGCCTATATGTTGATCGGATTTTATAGTAAGAAGTTTGATGTTCCCGTACTTGAAAAATATTACTCGTTTAATATTGCAGCAATTCAACATGTGGATATTTTGGAAGAAATTGAAAAGCGACTCGGGCGGCGCATTGGATTGGGTATACTTGCCGAGGCAAACGTTGGCGTAGGAAAAAGTGCCCACGGGCTTGATGCAATCGATTTTTATCGAAACGGAGAGATGCAGAAGTTGAAAGACTATTGTACGCAGGATGTTCGAGTAACCAAGATGGTATATGATCAAATGAGAGATCAAAAATATCTTTGGATTCCAGAAAAATTTAAGCCACAGATGACAAAACTTGAATTTCTTGATTTTGTGGAACCGACTCCCCCACCGGCGCAACTGTTTTAAAAATATTTTATAATAACAACAGTCATGTTTAATGTAAAAAAACATAGAGTGATAGTTATCATTTTTGTTTCATTTCTTATATTGGGGCTCATAATGACATACGTCCCGCTTCTTTTTGTATAGAATTTGCAAACGCAACAAAATGGCAGTACAATGTTTTTTATTCATTAACATAAAATGAGGTTTAAATGAGTCTTAGTTTAGATGCAATAAATTTGGTCGCTCATTTCAGGAGAACGAGAGCCGAGCGACATAAAAGAAAGCTCGAGAGAATTATTAAGGATGTCCTTGGTAGGGAACCGACAAATGATTCTTTTGATGATGATGTTAAGGAGGTCTTTCAAGGTCTGATGGGGTGGCACAAAAAAATAGAGGAGGAAAGAAAAAAATTATATGATTCCTCCTCGTTAGAGGTTGAGGTTATATTTCGTAGGGCATATGCAATTACTGGAAATCCCGCGAGTTATAACATCACAAAAGTAAAAAAGGCCGCAAAAATTTGCGGCGTCGAATTATTTATATAATACCCCGCATTTGCGGGGTTTTTTATTACCCGATACTATAATTGTGTGACTATTTATGGAAGGAAAATTGCAAAAGATATAATTGATAAGTTGCAAATTCGCCCAACGCCGAAAAAGTTTCTCGGGGTTATTCTTGTTGGGGACAATGTGGCATCAGAAAAGTTTATCGGGCAGAAACGAAAAATAGCGGAATTCCTCAATATTGATTTCCGAGTTTATTCCTTTCCAGAATCAATACAAGTTGATGAATTAAGAAAAAAAATTGGAATAATCGCACGAGGAAAAACGTGCGGGGGTTTAATTATTCAACTTCCGCTTCCCTCTCATCTAAATAGAAGGCGAATAGTAAATTCAATACCAAAAGGAAAAGATCTTGATGTGTTGTCTGAGTCGGCGTACGGGCAGTTTTTAACCGATCAAACAGTTCTCCCACCATCAGTGTCTACGTTTTGTGAGGTTTTATCGCACTACCAGGTTTTTGAAAACCATGCCTACCGGCAGGCAGGTGTTTCACGTGAAACAAATTTAAAATATGCGATTGTGGGGAATGGGTTTTTAGTGGGGAGGCCAATTTCTGATTATTTACGATTACAAGGAAAGCAGTTGGTAGTTCTTGATAAAGGTGATAATTTATCAAATATAAAAGATGCTGATGTAATAGTGCTTGGGGCTGGCGTTCCGAATTTGGTAGATCAAAAAATGATAAAGGACGGGGCGTTAATTGTTGATTTTGGTTGCTCGTTTGTTGACGGGAAATTATGTGGAGATTTGCTTCAGCCAAAAAATGAAAAATTTTTATATACCCCAACTCCTGGAGGGACCGGCCCGATATTGGTAGTAAAATTATTTGAGAATTTCTTTAAACTAAATAAATAAAAACCCCGTTATTCACGGAGTTTCATTATTATTCCTCTGTTTCTACTACCACCCCTTTTTTCTCTGCAATTTCTGTTGTTTTCTTTTCGATTGCCTTGAGTAGCTTCTTATCGGTTTTTAATTTCTCTCTGATATTATCAAATCCCACTCCAAGCTTTTCATTCTCAAAGCTATAACTTGCACCGTTCTTTTTTACTACATCATATTTCACTGCGGTAGTGAGCACGTCTGCCTCATATGAAATTCCTTCGCCATACATAATATCAAACTCTGCGATGCGGAATGGTGGCGCAACTTTGTTTTTCACTACTTTTGCTTTTGTGCGATTCCCCACCACTACATCCCCCTTCTTTACTTGCGCGATCCTTCGAATATCAATACGAACCGAAGCATAGAACTTTAGTGCCATTCCCCCAGGGGTTGTTTCCGGGTTTCCGAATACTAATCCGATTTTCATCCGTGTCTGGTTTATGAAAATGACAATAGTGTTTGATTTTGCCGCGATTGCGGTAAGTTTGCGAAGCGCCTGAGACATTAAACGTGCCTGAAGTCCCATATGTGAATCCCCCATTTCCCCCTCAATTTCTGCACGTGGAGTAAGTGCTGCGACTGAATCAATAACTACTACATCAATAATATTTGAACGTACTAGACTTTCCAAAATATTAAGCGCTTCTTCTCCATTGTCTGGTTGTGATATGAGAAGTTCTTTTATTTTTACTCCAATTTTTGATGCATAGACTGGATCAAGTGCGTGTTCTGCGTCAATATAGGCAGTTTTTCCTCCAGCTTTTTGTGCTTCAGCAACAACGTGGAGTGCGAGCGTTGTTTTCCCAGAACTTTCTGGCCCAAAAATTTCAATAACTCTTCCTTTTGGAAACCCACCAATTCCAAGCGCGAGATCGAGTGAAAATGATCCGGTAGAAATTGCCTCGACTCTCTTTGATTTTCCTGCTTCTCCAAGCGTCATTACCGCCCCTTCTCCAAAGCGTGACTGGAGAGCTTCCATTAACGACTCTAAATCTTTTGCTTCCCCCTCTTTTTGTTTTTTTAGTGACATATATTATTCAATGGTTGTTGGTTCAGTTGATGATTCGTTTACTTTTTTCTTTGCCTCAGTTTTTTGGGCTTCATAAAAAATTTGTTTTGTTTCTTGTAGTTCTTTTCCCAAGAGTCCCTTTACCGTGAAATGGAGCGTATTAAAGTTGGGCGTTAGTTCAATTGTTTTTTCGAAATTTCCATTTTCATCCGCGACAATCTGTTCATCATTAATAAATAATTCGTCTGACGGATTTATTGTACCACGAATTGACAGCGTTGACGTTGTTACTTTCATTCCGTCTTGGATGTCGTAGAGCTCAAATTTTTGTTTTCCTAATAACACGGGAATTCGGAATAATAGAAAAATAAAAAAGATAATTCCGATTGTTATTCCAATAACAATCTTTATGTTTATTGATTCTATGTGGAACCTATTTCTTGGGAGTATATCTTTTTCGCCCGATTGCGCAACGGTTTGTCGGTGATAAGCTTTTATTATTTCCCATAACTCATTTCCATCAATTGAGAGGACCTCACCAATTCTTAATACATATCCCCGTACGTAGGGAGCTGACGGAAGTTTATTAAAATGTTCTTCTAAAAGAAGTTCGATGAATCTATCGGATATTCCCGTTACTTGTGAGAGTTTTTCCACTGACATATTTTTCACCCGCATCGCATCGGTGAGAAGTGTTGATATGGATTTTATAGTAGTTTCTTCCATATGTATTGCTCTCTCTTTATATCACTCAATAAATATAATGAACACTTGTACTTAAATGATATATATTGTATTGTATGCTCAGATATTTTCTTCTCTTTTGTCTGTATCAATAAGTATTTCTCGCGGTTTTGCCCCATCTCCGGGCCCAATGATTCCCCGTTCTTCCATGATATCGAGGAGTCGTGCGGCACGAGCGTATCCAACTTTTAATCTACGTTGTAATAAAGATGCTGATGCCTTTCCTGCTGAGCGGACAACCTCTATCGCCTCTTCGAGAAGTTCATCTCCATTGTCGTCGCTATTTGATCCAAAACTTTCAAATATATGTGTCGCCTCTGGTTCCGCGGCATTTTCAAGTGATGCGCCAGTCACTGATACATCATTATTTTCAATAATAAAACGAATAACTTTTTTAATTTCCTCTTCGCCTATAAATGCACCCTGTAAACGTTTCGGTTTTTGAGAGTCAGAAGATTGATAAAGAAGGTCTCCGCGTCCCAAAAGTTTTTCTGCTCCAGCGGTATCAAGAATTGTTCGTGAATCAATTTGGCTTGCAACTTGAAGCGCAACGCGCGTAGTAATGTTTGCCTTAATGAGTCCGGTAATGACTTCTACTGAAGGACGTTGAGTTGACACGACCATATGAATTCCTGTTGCGCGCGCCATCTGTGCGAGACGTATAATTGATCCTTCAACTTCCCGCCCATATGTTTGCATAAGATCGGCAAGCTCATCAATTACAACAAGAATATAATACATTGGTTCTGCCGCGCTTTTGTTATAACCTTTTATGTCGCGTGATCCTGCTTCAAGAAGTGTTTGATATCTTCGATCCATTTCTTGAATTACCCAACGCAAGGCTCCAATCGCCTTTTTATTTTCAGTAACCACGGGAGCAATAAGATGAGGAAGATTATTATATATCGAAAGTTCAACTCGTTTTGGATCAATGAGAATAAGTTTCAACATATCGGGGGAATTCCTATAGAGCAAAGAAATAAGTATTGAGTGAATCGCAATCGATTTTCCTGATCCAGTTGCGCCGGCAACAAGCATGTGAGGCATTTTTGCAATACTTGGAAACATTGGATCTCCATTTACATTTCGTCCAAGCGCAAATGACAAACCGTCTGATTTTTGAAATTCTGGATAGAGCAACAAACTTCCCAAACGAACAATTGCTGCTGATTTATTTGGAACCTCAATCCCCACTAACGACATTCCTGGGATTGGTGCTTCGATACGAATTGGATGTGCAGCAAGCGCAAGTGCGAGATCTTGATTGAGTGTGGTAATTTTTGCAATTTTTACTCCTTCAGCGGGTTTTAGTGTATATCGCGTAACAGTTGGACCGACATTAATTTCACCCATTTCAACGGGGATTCCAAAACTTTCGAGCGTTCGTTTTATAATATTTGCATTTGCTCGCAGGTCCCCTATCGTTGGCTTCTCAACGGTTGAAGCAAGAAGATCAAGCGGTGGTGGAGTATAATTTTTTATTACTTTCTGTGCCGAAGCTTTTGGAATTTCAAATCCGATGCTCTCTGCCTCACGAATCGCGTCTTCTTCCATTTTCCTTTTTTCTACGCGCTCTGGATTTTTGATTTCATCTTTTATTGGTTCCTCGTGAGCTTTTATTTCAAGTGGTGTGGTAACTGATGTTTCCTCTAATTCTTCATCATCATCGCCTTTCCCAAACCATGCGAATGTGTGAAGTGGCCGATTAAGTGTAATAAGAAATGAAATAATTATTCCAAGGAGCGTAATGATTATCGCAGCGATAATACCAAATGGCTGTTCAAGCATGCCGATAAAATTTCCAACCCAACCCCCACTTTGACTTGCGACTAAATCCATAAATCCTAAACACGAAATGACAAATGCAATTCCTCCAATAAGTGGAAGTCCCAGAAATTGTTTGTCATCAGGAGAAAGAAACGCAACGCCAAGAATGATTGAAACAAATGGAAGAAGAAAATATCCCCATCCAAATAATTTAAAAAATATTTGATAAATAAATTCTCCTACGGGACCCGCTTGATTTGCAGACGCGAGAAGTAAAATGAGCGCGACACCAAAAAAAACAATAACAAAAACATATCGGCGAACGTCAGGATGCAAATCTATTTTTGGTCCGCGAAAAGTTTCCCTTGGCTTCCTTGGTTTGGAGACTGATTTTGTGATCTCAGATTTTATTTTCTTTTTTATTTTCTTTTGTGCCATCCCGTTAGAGAATTTATATTTATATTTTTCGACGTTCAATATTTAACTAATACAATTACACTGTATCTCATTTGGGATTATAGAAAATCTCAAACGCGACGGGTCTTGTTCTATTCATTAAAGAGCAATACACTAAAAAAATCAAAAGGATAAACCCACTTGTCAATTATGCACACACTTATTATTTCCGACATCCATCTTGGATCAAGTGTAAGTAGAGCGAGTAAGCTTTTAGAGCTTCTTAACGCCGAACAATATACGACGCTTATTTTAAATGGCGATATTTTCGATGATCTTGATTTTACACGACTTCAGCACGATCATTGGGAATTATTATCAAAACTGCGCCAATTATCAGATCCAAAGTATGGAATCGAGGTGATTTGGATTGCAGGGAATCATGATGGCGCAGCGCAAATTCTATCCCGTCTTATCGGGGTAAGAGTGAGAAATGAATACATATTTGAGTGGAATAAAAAGCGTTGTCTTGTTATTCACGGGCACCAGTTTGATCGCTTTATGACCAGAAATCCTATTGTTAGCGTGATTGCCTCTTGGGTGTATCTCGGAATACAAAAATTAGATACGGAGAGGCAGTTTATTAGTCGTTTTTTAAAAAGGGCAAGTAAATCTTGGCTTCGAGTATCTGAGACTGTTGCTCGCGGCGCTACTCTCTATGGGCTCCTAAAGCGAGCTGATGTCGTTTTTTGTGGACATACACACAAGGCAATAAAAAAACAGTTGCACGGAATTCAATATTATAATTCTGGTTGCTGGACTGATATTCCGTCATCATATATTTTTATCACCTCAGAAGATATAGAAATAAGGGAGGTTGAGTGAATTTAGCCGGTGACGCCTTATTGTCTATAACTTCCCCCTTTCGAAAGCTGGTGGCGCCTGCGGCTTGCCAGCTTTCTCACTTCGGAAATATAAATAAATATTTATATTTCACTTGTTTCGAAAGCTGGTAGTCAAGCTAGGCCTACATAATTTTGATATGTCGCACAATATTGTTTCACGTGAAACATTTTTTCGCAATTTTAGCTAATTTTATCGGAAAAGGTGGAAAAATTGAAAAACCAGGAAAACCTGCCTTAATTTTGGGCAGGCTGGTAGTCAAGCTAGGCCTACGTCGTCAAAAAAATGTTTATCAACAAACATTTCAAAATGTTTGTTGATAAACATTTTGAAACAAAAATCCTCGGTTTGGAGACAAAATACTTTCAAATAGGGTATACGACACCGGTATATATTTCTGTACGCCATCAATAATTCGGAGATCATTCTTACTATAGAAATATTTTTTGCGTCTTAACTTGGGTCACATTCGAGAAGTTTCGGCATAGTGAACATTTAATCAATCACCTATGTCGATTGACCGCATCTTCCTAGAGTGGCAAAAATATGAAATCAATGGGATCTTAATATTTTGAAGGTCTTAAACACAGAAGCGATAAGAATCCCCAGATTTGGATACATTGTCATCATATTGTCAAGTGCCATGGTGTATACTATATATATGGAGACCGCGAGAAAAGAGGTAGGAAACGATGGAGAGCGTTTCGCGCAAAATTTTCTAAAAGAAAACGGCTGGAAGATTTTGGATACAAACGTCAGACTTCCGTGGAATGATGAAATTGATATCGTTGCTCGAGATACAGATGGCGTTCTCGTATTTGTTGAAGTAAAAACGGTAAGTAAAAATTATTTGAATGCGGAGGAGCAAATGACGAGCGCAAAGATAAAAAAATGTATGCGATCGGGGGAATGGTATGCAAATCATTTTTATAAATTGGTTAATGAGCGCGCGGGGTGGCGCATTGATTGTGTCGCGCTTAAAAAAGAAAGGGGCATCTATTCAGTAAATCATTATAAACAGATAATCTCGTAGCGATTAATAGGAATAATTATAAATCTTCAATCGCTTTATTAATTATGAAAATAGCTATAGAATTGAATTATTATGGTCCCGCTAGGGGTCGCGATTGTTAAGCGGAGATCAGATGAATTTTTTTGGACATATTATGAATAGTCGAACTATTAATCAGTATATCGCAGAGATTGCGATTTACTTCTAACAACAAAATGGAAATGAAGCTTGAGGGAGCATATGATCCAAAATTGTTTGAATCATATATATATGAGGAATGGATGAATTCGGGGTATTTTAATCCTGATAATCTTCCTGGGGATCGAAAGGAAAATTATATTGTCTATATGCCGCTTCCAAATGTGACTGGTTCGCTTCATATGGGACACACACTTGATAACACATTTCAAGATATTGTTATCCGTTATCACCGAATGAGGGGATATAAAACTTTATGGCTTCCTGGGACCGATCATGCGGGAATCGCAACGCAATATGTTGTTGAAAAGCAATTAAAAAAAGAGGGGACAAGTCGTTTTGAATTGGGAAGGGAAAAATTTATTGAACGCGTGTGGGAGTGGAAGAAAGAATATGGGGGAATCATTCTTTCACAACTCCAAAAACTTGGATGTTCCGCAGATTGGTCGCGCACGCGATTTACGATGGATCCAGAATATGCCACCGACGTTCAAAATGTTTTTATTGAATATTACAAAAAAGGATTATTATATCGCGGATTTCGTACGGTGAACTGGTGTGTTCGGTGTGG
>Ga0172368_10001933_pt1 | contig 27265 bp, 21 predicted proteins | sample Lak11m_FD_114540 | JGI IMG/M metagenome (GOLD analysis project Ga0172368, IMG submission 114540) | Freshwater microbial communities from Kabuno Bay, South-Kivu, Congo - kab_022012_11m | ecosystem: Environmental > Aquatic > Freshwater > Lake | place: Democratic Republic of the Congo: South-Kivu...
AGCCTTTGTTAAAAAAGCATGGAAAGAATTTATTTTCTCTAAATACGCCATGCCTTATGCCATTGAAAGATATTATATGGATGTTTACCACAATGCCGAATGCTTTACAAAAAAAGGGTTTTATGGATGTAATATAAATTATGAATCTAACCAGCAAGGTATGCTATCTGTTAATTATGGTGGTGGATATTTTGGTGGTCAAAACTTTTTTTGGTGGCCGATTGAGTTTATTGATATTGGAAGTACTGCAATTATTGATTCAAATTCAATAACAGTAAATTCAGAACATTTTTTTAATTGTGTTCATATTAAACAATCATTTGGAGATTTCTGGATATCAAAAAATATAGGATTAATTAAAACTGACCTGCGAAATGGTGAGGAATGGGAACTCATTAATAGCAGAGTATTTAAAATGAGATAAACACTTAACTTTTAATAAAATGAAACAAAAAATCAGATTCTTACTAGCAACTATGTTTTTTGCCACTAATGTTGTTCATTCGCAAAATGAAATGCCTTTCCTTATCCAATAACAAACGGATACTATTAATGTAATCAATGATACATTCGAGGTATCATACACATTAATAAAACGACTTAATTCCTTGTCATTTACCATTGACTCCATTTTTGCTCCCCTCATCGTCTCCTCACAATTTACTAAGGAACAATTAACTAAAAACTTCAGGGACGATGATTACCATAAAATTTCTGTATCTTTATTGTCATAAAATAAACTTAAAACCATGAAAATCTAAAAAATCTTAGCATTGATTTGCTTAATAAATTTGATTTTATCGAGTATCAGTTGCCATGATGATAATTACCCTGAAGGCTGTAATAAAAGGAATACGGTTCTTTTGCCTGAAGATGCCAAGGCAAGGTTTTATTTTAAGGATGGCACCTATTGGGTTTACCAGGATTCTATAAGCAAAGAAATTGATAGTTGTTGGGTGGAAAATTCAAATTCAGAAATTTACCATCCTTATAATTATAAAACATGCCATGAGGATATTTACTTTGATGTTTATTCTTCTTTTAATGAAAAATCCAGAGTTAAATTTGAAACAGTGCCTGAACCTGAAAGAATATATATTCCGAAGGATAGTATTCCAGTATCGGATATACCTAACGATCTTGATAGCAATTCGGAAGATTGGGAATTTGATTTTCAAAATGCAAGTATTCCCTGATTACCTTATGCCGTGCAGATGGCTGCAGCACATCCCGATTCAATAGCAGCCGATATTCAAAGAGACACATCAGAAGAACAATCAAAATTCCGTTCTTCCAATACTTTTACAGGAACGGTTTCAGGTAGACTTTGTTTAAAAATAATCAATGATTTGGGAGTTGAAAAGATAATTTACCCAACAGGTATTAAAGTAAAATTGTTTGAAGATGATTTCAGCAACCTTACACTAAATGATGCTATTGAAAACACAATGCTTGAGATGTATAATGACACTGTAAATGGCTACCTTGATGCATCAGATATGTTTGCACAGATTTTATCGTATAATTATCAGAATATTGACTCTGTTTTACAGGAATTTCTCGACCTTGCTTATTTTAAAATGCTGGAATCAGTAGGCAGTGCTTTATTAGCAGGTCAGGCAGAAATTGACTCAAACAATAATTATCCTGCTGAGTTTCAAAGTGTACTTAATGTTACTACTGCTCTTGGCGATTCAATAACTATTACAGATACAGCAACCTATCTGCGTAAATTTATGTACACATACGATTTGGCTTCATTATGGAGAATTTTCAGACACTACGATTCAACAGTTTCACAAGTAAGTGATTTAATGACATGGGTTTGTACAGAGGAATATGATCAGGCAGCACATTTATTGTGTTTAGCTAATATTGAAAAGGAGATTCAGGATAGTAACTATGGTGTAAAACAAATAGATTCATTGCTTAATAATATTTGCCCTTACAACTATTTTCCCGAAGAAACTGTTCCATTTATTGTTTTAAGCAAAAAAGATGATGAGGAGTACCATTTTTCGATTAAATATAAACCTTTTGTACTCAATAATCCTGTCAAGGATGAACTCAATTTGAGCTATCCGTTAAAAACAGGAGAAACAGCAATAATCAGAATTTATGACAATCAAGGAAAACTCATTGCTTATCAAACATCCAAAGAATCAAGCTTGAGCATGAATGTTGAAAAATTCAAAAAAGGAATTTATCTGATTGATGTTTCACCAATACTGGTAAGTTTAAGGGGAAGTTTATAAAAGAATAGTATTTCAATTAAAAGCATTGAAATACTTCAATTCAAGTGTATTGTCATCAAATTCGGCAAAAGAATAGTTTTTAAACATATCACCCAAAACAATTATTTTACTTTTTTCAGATAAACTGTACTCTACCGGTATATGGCGGTGGCCATAAACAAAATAGTCGATGTGTTGATTTTCAAGGATTTGTCGCGAATGTTTCACCAAGGCTTCATCTTCATTTTTAAACTCGAAATCATTTTCAGAATGGCTGAGCCTGCTGCTGGCAGAAAAGAAATTTGCCAATCGTGCACCAAGGTCTGGATGAAGCCACCTGAATAGCTTTTGGTTTATTTTTCCCCTGAAAATACGATTGATCATTTTATAAGTATTATCACCTGGTCCCAGTCCGTCACCATGTGCCAGGTAAAATATTTTGTCATTAAATCTCCTGATGACAGGATGAGAGATGATCTCTGCATTAAACTCTTTGATGAAATAATCTTTCATCCACAAATCATGGTTGCCCTGAAATATTGATATTTTTATTCCTGAATCCGACAACTCAGCCAATTTTCCCAATAATCGAATATAACCTTTGGGTACTACATATTTATATTCAAACCAGAAGTCAAAAACATCGCCTAACAGGTATAGTTCCGAAGCATCCAGTTGAATGGATTCCAGCCAGTCGGTAAATGTTTTTTCCCTGTTCCTTGAAGACTTATAATCAGGTGCACCCAGGTGAAGGTCGGAAGCGAAATATATTTTTTTGCTATCGCTCATTGATATAAAAGCAATAAATCTCTTTTGGACCATGAGCACCTAAAACCAGGGTCTTTTCAATGTCGGCTGTGCGGCTGGGACCTGATACGATCGACAGCATGGAAGGGTAGTTGCCAGCGTTTTTATCCTTAAAGTATTTTAATGCATTTTCAAGATCAAAATAAATCTGGTCGAAATAGGCCAATACAATATGTACAGGTGGAAATACACTTAATTTACGTGATTTATCCATGGCAGTGCTGACCAGAATGCTGCCTGTACGTGCTACAATGGCATCACAGGAAGTGATACTGACCTCTGCATTTTGATATTCGGTGAGGTCAAATTTATACTTAAGACTTGTGTCGTTCAGCAAATACCTGATTTTTTCTTCAGTGCAATAAATATGTTTCCATTTATTCAGTTGTATTAATTGCCTTAAATTGCTGACCATGTCAACATTGTTCTGGCAATAAACAAATTTACCATTGATTTTATTGAATTCTTTGGCAAATGTCTGAACAAGGCTTTCATCAGGGTACTGAAATAACTTTACCCTGGACTCAATATCCACCTTCTCATTTTTCAACATGCCTTTTACCGAAGCATTTCGTATCCGCTTAAGTACTTTTTCTCTCATAGAGCTTGAATATAAAGTGCAAAATTAAGGTTTTCCGTAAAGATAACAGCAGCCTGAATGGGATGCTTATTTATCAAGCTTCTTCATAATCTCGGTGAGCATCACTGATACCATTTTATCCAGTGAATATTCAGGTTTCCAGTTCCAGTCCTGACGTGCAACACTATCATCGATGCTGGCAGGCCATGAGTCGGCAATCTGCTGACGAAAGTCAGGTTTGTATGTGATGCTGAAATCAGGCAAATGGATCTTAATTTTTTCGGCCAGTTCGGCAGGAGTGAAGCTGAAGGCTGCCAGGTTGTAGCTCGATCGGGTACTAAGTTTGTCAGCAGGTGTTTCCATCAGTTGGATGGTTCCTTTTACAGCATCTTCCATATACATCATTGGCAATGCTGTGTCTGACCGTAAAAAGCATTCATAAGAATTGTTCAGAATAGCTTTATAAAAAATATCTACTGCATAATCTGTTGTTCCTCCACCGGGTTCGGTTTTGTAGCTGATAAGTCCCGGATAACGAACTCCCCTTGTGTCAACACTGTATTTGAGCCAGTAATATTCAGCCCAACGTTCACCTGCAAGTTTACTGATGCCATAAACAGTTGTTGGCTCCATTACAGTTTGCTGAGGGGTGTTTAAACGTGGTGTGGTAGGTCCAAATGCACCTATTGAACTTGGCCAAAACACTCTGGACATTTGTTTTTCTTTAGCCAGATCTAATACATTAAATAGGCTTTCCATGTTGATATTCCAGGCTTTTACAGGCATTTGTTCACAGGTGGCGGATAGTACAGCTACCAGATGATATATTTGAGTAACATGATTTTTAACAACAATATCATTCAGCTTTTGTTTATCTAAAATATCAAGAATTTCAAAAGGACCACCTTTAGACAGTTCTTCGGTAACCGGAGTAGTTTTAATGTCGGTAGCAATTACATTTGTTTCACCATATATATTTCTCAAAGCAGGTACTAATTCAGAACCTATCTGTCCGGCACATCCTATTACAAGAATTTTCTCCATAGATATTAGTTTAAAATGATTTTTTTATTTTTTTTCAGCGTGTAAAGATATAGACATTTTATTCAAACATAAAAGAACAAAAATTTCATTTTTCATTATTTTTAACTTTTAAACCAGATAAATCTTGATCATAGTAATTTAATCAGGCATTTCAAATGTTCTTTAACTTTCCACGCTTTTACAACTCTCCCAAATAACCTAATTTTGCACTTTTATTTTTTGAGCAATGGGAATATTGTTTGTAAGAAACGAGAGAAATGGAACTAAGCTTGGAGTTTGGAAAGTGGAAGAAACTATCGAAGAGCTCAAGGACAAACTATTGCTGAATGAAGATGAACTCAGGTTTTTTAATAGCCTGAACAAAAACAAACGTAATATTCACTGGCTGAGCAGTAGAGTATTACTTCGACATCTTCTTGATACAAAAGATTTTATTGAGGTCAGGGGAGATGAACATGGGAAGCCTCATCTTGTCAATTTTGATTATAAGATATCAATCTCTCATTCCTATGATTATGCTGCGGGGATGATTGGGAAAAAAGCTGTGGGTATTGATATCGAAAAAATAAAACCTGTTATTTCGCATATTGCAAGGAAATTTTTGCATGTAAATGAACTGAGAGAAATTGATATAAATTCAGAAATTCAGAAATTATACGTTTACTGGTGTGCCAAAGAGTCTGTATTTAAAATGAACGGAAAAAGAGGTCTGCTTTTCAGGGAAAATATTTTCCTGTATCCGTTTGAATTTAAAGACGAAGGCGATTATGTGGAAGGTTATTATACTTATAATGGTCAAACAAATAGTTTTCGTGTTAAATATGAACAGATTGACGGGTATATGTTGACTTATGTTATTAAAGAGTAGGTTGTGAAGTACTTAATATCCGTTTTATTATTCTTTTATATCAATAATCTCTATGCTCAACGGGTTTCAGGAATTAATGTCAGTAACACAAACAGATTAGCTTGCCCTGATGTTTCACTTTATAAATGGTACAAACCACCGGTTTATATCATGGCATTGATGGCTGCCGACCTTGGTTTTTTACTTGTCACAGGGATGGCTGATGATAAAATGAGATACAGTAATTTCAGAAAGGCATTCACGATGCCACCAGTTTTCGATGATGATGCTTTCTGGATAAACTATATTTCGCATCCTGTCATGGGTTCAGAATCGTATTTGAGAGCAAGAGAATCCAATTATGGATGGTTTGGCAGTTTTTTATTTTCGACAGGCATGTCTTTGACCTGGGAATACCTGATTGAAAGCTGGACAGAGAGGCCTTCAATTAATGATATGATGGTTACTTCAACTATTGGTTCACTGATAGGGGAGTTGCGTTATTGGGGTAAAAGTAAAATGAATCCCAAATATCATTGGTTTGTTGACCCGATAAATACTTTAGTTATTCAAATTTGCCCAAAACAAAAATCAACCACTATTAGCCTGTCAATATATTTGCCCTGAAATTCATTAGTTTGATATTCGGTTTGTGCAAATTCTTCATTAATTTTGTTCAAAAATGTGCTTAATTTTATTCAGTTCATCACCTTTAAAAGCTGAGTAAATGTATAAAACTTTTATCAGTTCATCTTCAACATAAAGGGTTATTCCTTGTTCGGGGAAAAGATAATAATTTGTGTTTTCAATATCCGGAATGATAAATGAATTTTTCCCCAGCATATCTAATGCTTTTGATATTGAATCATTAAAAAATAATGTACTGTTTACAGATATATTTTTAATAGAAAGTTCAGAACTTAGATAGCTGGATATAATAAAGAAAACTGCCTTATTGTTTTTATAGAATACTTTCCAGATGGCATATTTATTTTCATTATATGAATAAACGCTGTCAAATCCAATGATAAATGCTATTTCTTTTTTAATATCAATATCTGATTTTTGCCAGTCCATTTTTTCGCTTTCGAAATCAACAACAGAATTCGGTTTTCCTAAAAATTTCTCTGCATCATTTAATGAAATTCCAATAAAAATATCTTTGAATCCAATACCTGGAGTTAGGTTTTGTGCATTTACACAAACAGTTATTATAAATAATAATACTGTTGTAATTAAAAGTCTCTTATTCATTGTGGTAAATTTTAATTTTTCTATTAAATCATTTTCTTTTTTCTGTTGAAAATTCACCGAATTTAAAAGGATAATTGACCATTTGTTTTTTCAACCTGTTTTTCATTTCTGCAAGTACAGCCTGATATTCGGGCAGATAGGCCAGATTTTTTTGTTCAAACACATCTTTTTGCAAGTCATAAAGTTGGTCTTTGTCGAAATAACAGGGGAAATCACGGTCAATATCATAAACCACACCCGGCCAGTTCCAGTTTTGTCCATCCCAGCTCACTTTTCTTCTCCGATTTTCTTTGATGGCAGCTAAAGAATCCTGTTTGAACGATTCATATACAAACATGGGAGGACGTGCAGCTACATATTTATAGCGATCAGTAACAATACCTTTACAGTATGAAATTTCCATGTAAATATCACTTCTCCATTCAATTTGCTGATTATTTTTTCTGTTAAATAAAGGGACAAGGCTCATGCCTTCGTAGGGATTATTTTCTATCTTTTTTCCGTCAATAATTTCAAACATGGTAGGAATCAAATCATTTATCAGACATAGTTCATTGATATATTCCTGCTTTTTAATCATTGGAGGATAATAAATAAAGGTAGGAATACGGCAGGTTTCATAGCAGGTGTATTTGCCGCGTGTTTGCTGGTCGGAGGTGAAAACAATCATGGTATTTTCGTCAAGGCCATATTCTTTAAGTTTTGCATAAACAACACCCACAAAATCATCAATCCATGTAGCCATGCTGAAAGCAAGGGGCATTCCTCTCATTTTAATTTTCATGCGGGCTTCGCTTAATGTATGTCCGCCATCAGGGGCTTTTTCGAGCATTCCGGCAGGTGTTGCCAATGGGTCATAATCTTTGTAATCATAGTATTGAGCATGAGGAAAGGGCAATGGGAGGTAAAGATAAAAGGGATCATCTTTAAACTTATCAATAAAAGTTTTTACTCCTTCGGTAATCCATTCGAGGTTAAGAATAAAAGGATTATCGTAGAAAATACGGTCAGCATAGTCGAAGCCAAGACTATCAGTCAGAAAATGGAGAAAATATTCATAATCTTGTTTAATGATTTTGCTTTTTACGGGGTCTGTGAGGTCGTCTTTTGAAGTAGGAATGGTAATTCCTCTTCCATTGGCGCCATTATGCCATTTGCCAATGATAGCTGCTTTGTAGCCTCTTTTGTGTAAAGGTTGAATTATTGTTTTTTCCTGAGGAGAAATAAAACTATTCCAGCGGAAAAATGCGGGTTGGTCTTTTGCTGTTTCCCTGTCGAGGAAGGGACTATGCCAGGCATTGTTGCCGGTAAGCAGGGCATATCTTACAGGGGTACATACTGAGGAATTTGCATAAAAACGGTTAAAGATAGCTGACCTTTCTGCCAGTTTATCCAAATTAGGCGTATAAAATCTTGCTTTTGACACTGTGGAAGCACCAGCACTTTTTATACCGTGACTGAAGGCCCCAAAATAGCATGGAAAGCTGTCACTGGCATAAAAATTCACCTCATCAAAGTCAAGATCATCCATGACAATGACAATGAAATTGGGTTTTTTATTTTTTGAAAGCTGCCTTTTTTCTTGCTTGCATGATGTCAGCACAAGCAAGACCAGCAATATCATACATATTTGTTTCATTTATTATTTTTGATAAGTTTTTTAATGATGACAGCCATTTTATTAACTGCTTGTCCACGGTGGCTGATAGCATTTTTCTCTTCCATACTCATTTCAGCTAAGGTGATTGTATAGCCTTTTGGAACAAATATGGGGTCGTAACCAAAACCATTTTTCCCCTTATTGTTGTCAATGATATGCCCTTCAAGCCTTCCTTCAGCAACCTCTAAAATATTTTGACCATATAAAGTCATCACACAACGAAAGCGAGCAGTACGCCATGGATGCGCTATTTGCTGAATCTCTTTCAATAGTTTGATGTTGTTTGCTGAATAGTCTGCTTCTATACCAGCATAACGTGCTGAAAACACTCCCGGTGCACCTCCCAATGCATCAACCTCTAAACCAGTGTCATCTGCAAGTGCTGTAAAACCTGTAAATATGCTGATTTCTTTTGCCTTTTTGAGTGAATTTTCTTCCAGACAAAGACCATCTTCTACCACATCAGGCATATTTGGAAAATCAAGAAGACTCAGCAATTCGATGCCAAAGTTTTCAATAGCATGTTGTATTTCTTCAATTTTATGAAGGTTTTTAGTGGCTAATACGATTTTCATCATTAAGCAAAAATAAATACTGAAAAGCTTTTTAACCTATCAATTTAAGTAAATTATTGCAGTAGCGACTTATCTGGTAGTCCTGATTAGAAGCACAACAATAGTACCTGACAAGCCACTGAAAGCGACTATCCACCTGATTGTTTCGTTTTCAATAAAAAACAATAGAGAAACAGCCAACATCAACCACATCAGAATGATAGATATAATTTTCATTTTCAGAGATATTCCTTTTTTTTCATTGAAATCTTTGAGGATGGGGCCAAAAATATTATGAGAGGAAAGCCAATTATAGAGAGGAGGAGAACTTTTTAAGAAGGTAGCTGAGGCCAGCAACAAGAATGGTGTGGCAGGCAATCCTGGCAATACAACACCCAAAACAGCCAATCCGATAAATATAAATCCAGCAATTATTAATATGTATTTCATTTTACAAATCCGGAAACATTGCAAACCTGATGCAAAAGGAAAAGCGTTGTTTATTTTTTTGTTTTTAGCATACAATTGTCTAATGACCACTTGCACAACATGAGCTTTTCTGAATCACTTAATTTTGCTTTTTTGTGAATTATCAGATATTTCCAGTGAGGCATTTTACCACTGGCTGTCATACCACATATTTTTCCTAATAATTCATTTTGTTTTGTTAAATTATATTTGCCCCATTCAGAGAAATTGAGCACATTTCTGCCATTTTTAATATCATAAGCTATCATCCATCCAAAAGGCATAATATGACTGTACCAGGGATAGTTGGTTTGGTTGGAATGACAGTCATAACAACTCATTATTAAAATTTTATTGATACTATCAGGTACTCGAATTTTATAAGAAATATGATGCTGGTTAATGCTTTGTTTCGTTTTTTCAGGTCTGAAAAACTGTATGATAATTAAGGTAAAGATTAGTATGAGAAAAAAATATTTGAATAAACTCTTCATTTGCTTGTTATTTACTATTAATTAAAAAATGATCGTCAGTTAATTGGTCAGACCAGATTTTTTAACAAACAAATGCACCTGTCACGCATTACAAATGTACATGGGATTGTAAAATATCATTGTTGATTTATATCAAATCAGAACAAACCGGAATGGTTTTATTACAATTTTTAAGTTAACATTTTAATTGAATAATAACATGCTTTGTATAAATTTAAAAACTTATATACCTCAATATAACCTGGCAACTGAGGAATATTTATTGAAACAGTTTGAAGATGATATTTTTATGTTATGGCAAAATAGTCCTTCTGTCATTATTGGACGTTATCAGAATACTTTTGCTGAAATAAACATTGATTATGTTGAAAAGAACAAAATAGATGTAGTCAGGAGAATCACCGGAGGAGGCACTGTTTTTCATGACTTGGGCAATGTAAATTTTACTTTCATTGCCCGTGATACTGGCAACAATCAACATGATTTTAAATTTTTTACACTACCGATATTAAAATACCTGAAAAGTCTGGACATAGATGCACGTTTTGAAGGACGGAATGATTTAACCATTGATGGGAAAAAATTTTCAGGAAATGCAGGAATAAAATATAATGGAAGCATTTTACATCATGGTACATTATTATATTCTTCAAAAATTGATGACCTCACTGCTGCATTAAAAACAAGCACTTTAAAATTTCAAGGCAAAGCTGTAAAGTCTGTAAATGCAAGAGTTACCAATATCTCCGAACATCTGAAAGAGAAGTTGGAGGTTGATCAGTTCATTAATAATTTATTCTCATTTGTTGTAAATACTCATGATGAGGCTCAGGAATTTACATTAGATTCAAATGATTTTAACTCAATTCAGAAACTTGCAATTGATAAATACTATCAATGGTGGTGGAATTATGGTGAAAGTCCGGCTTTTAATGTTAGAAAAGAATTTAAAACCAATGGGGGTAATTTTGAAGTACTTTTAAACGTGGAAAAAGGTATTGTTTCAAATATTAAAATATACGGTGACTTTTTTACAGAAGGAGAAAATGATATAACTGAGCAATTTTTAACTCAAATATCATTTACTAAAGAAGCCTTCAGTTTATGCATTGATAGAATGTCAGATAAACATTGGTTTTTAAATGTTGATAAAAATGAATTTCTGGAAGGACTTTTTAAAAATAATTATTTAGCGTAAGCCCCCCTGTTTATTTATTTAATCAAATGATTATAGCTGTCAACAAGATGCAACAAAGTATGAATAATTAGTAAGTTATCAGATTTGCAGCATAAATTGTATCCTGAACAGGAAAAAGTGATTCAATATTTAGGAATACCTGTGCATAAGTGTCATCTGAAATACTTTTTAATTTTCTTTACTTTTGCTGTATGTGAGAGTTTATAAATGACACATGTATCTGTAAATCTTTTAAAAGACATATACAATACACAAACAAAAAAATAAAAATAATGATAAAAAAAGTACTGGTCATTTTATTGATTTATGCAGCAGGGGTTAATGCAAAATCCCAAATAATTAATCCTCAACTGGCAAAAATGTTACAAGATACATTATTTACCTATGCGTCTCAGATTTCAAATATTAAGGGTATTTCTGCAAGTGTTTATATTCCCGGGCAGGGAATATGGCAAGGAACTTATGGATTATCATACGCAGGAAAGCCTATCACTTCCGATATGGCATTTGGTATTGCCAGCAATTCAAAATTATTTGTTGCTACTATCATGCTCAAATTAGCTGAAAACGGTATTATTAGTTTAAATGATTCTCTTAAGCATTGGTTGCCTATATATAAAAATGTAAATCAGGACATCACAATACGACAATTATTAAATCATACAAGTGGCATTTCTGACCCGATTTTTTTACCTCCACTGTATGATACTATAAATGCTTATCCAAATCGTGTGTTTACACCAAATGAAGTGTTAAACTATCTTGGTGTGCCAATGTTTTCACCAGGAAAAGGATGGTATTATTCGAATATAAACTATATTCTTGCTGGAATGATTGCACAAAAAGCAACTGGCATTCACATTTCAAAATTAATTAGGGACAGTTTGCTTAAACCACTTAACATGGATAGCACATTTTATGATGTTGAAGAACCTGAAACAGGGATAATTGCACATCGTTGGTGGAATGGAGTCGATTATCATGACACTTCTCGTGTAGCATTGAATACAGCAGCAGGTGCAGCAGGTCCAATATTTTCAAATGCATCGGAAATGGTACAATGGTATAAAGCCATTTTTAATGGAAAAATTATTAATAATTCTTCAATGAATGAATTAACTACTTTTATAACAACATCCAATCCCGCTTACAAATATGGACTTGGCATTGCCAGAGAAACTACTCTGGGTTTAACATATTTCACACATGGTGGTGATACGTGGGGTTACAAGAGTAAAATGATACACGATACGTGTTTAGGAATCAATGTATGTGTGCTTTCAAACTCCTTTCCTTCTGGCATACCCGCAATTACTTTTTTACTGTATCGTGTAGTTAAAAATCATATTCCAGGTTGTAGCTTGCCTATTAATGGAATTAATACAATTTGTGCAGGAACAAACAATGTTACATACACAGTTCCTGCAATTCCAAATGCTACATCATATTTATGGACATTACCTTCAGGAGCAAGCGGGACAAGTAATACCAATTCAATTGAAGTAAATTTTGGGGTAAATGCCCTTTCAGGCCATATTACTGTAACTGGTGTTAATGCTTTTGGTATGGGAGGATATGCTTCAACTTACATAACTGTAAATCCGATTCCCCAAACTCCAATTATTACACAAAACCATAATACACTAATTTCAAGTGCTGCAACAGGAAATCAATGGTACAATTCAGATGGAATAATTTCAGGTGCTAATCAATCCAAATATACAATTTCTCAAAGCGACACTTATTATTGTATTGTAACACAGCAGGGATGCATTTCTGATACGTCCAATTTTTTATATGCTGAATATACAGGGCTTTTAAATGAAGATTTCAATAATAAAATATCAATAGAACCCAATCCGTTTTCTGTTTCAGCTACTTTGAATTCCCCTACTGAATTAAACAATGCATCTTTACAGATTTATAATTCAATGGGACAAATGGTTAGAGTTATAAAGAATATTAATGGCAAAAAGACTATATTAGAAAGAAATAACCTGACCAGCGGACTATATTTTATACGTTTGTCGGTAGATAATAATATCTTATCAGAAAGAAAAGTAATAATCACAGATTAAGTATGAAAATATTTTGACCAGTCTTTGTCTTAATGCTAAGTCAGCAAATTAATGAAAACAATTGCTTATGATTGTTAGCAAATGCTGCAGGTTTCTGGCTGATGTGTTGTTGTCATATTTGTTTGAATTCAGTGTAATCAGGGTGGGGCAGATATAACAAATTAATATTAATTGATACAAAAAAATTCTTTATTTTTGTCTGTTAAGAACCAATTAAATTCTTTTAATATGAAAACAATTTTACTTCTTTTGGGGATTAGTGTTTTTTATCCATTAATAATATCTGCCCAAACAACTGTTTATAGTTCTGATTTCAACACTAACAATAATTCGAATTATACTACATCGGGGCAAATTGGTACACAATCATGGTATGTTGAAAGATCGGGAGACGACTGGGGTGCAAGGATTGACAATGGCAGACTGGAGAATACAAATGATGTAGGTGCAACAGCCAATGCTGATGGATGGGTATTTGGTTATTGTGGAACTACTTCATTTTCAAGTCCTTACAGTGCTGTCTTAAACAATATCCCTGATAAAGTAACTTGGTATTTGAATTTAAGACAAATAAGAACAGATCCGGCAGGTTTTGGTTCAGGTTATTATGGTGTTGCTTTTGTATTATGTGCCAGTTCTCAAACACTACGAACTGATGGTGATGGTTATGCTATTGTATTAGGTCAATCAGGTTCAACTGATCCCATTCGATTAATAAAATTTACTAGTGGGTTTGATGGCACTTTAACTGATTTGATTACCTCGAACACTTCAGGTTTGACTGATTTTGGAAATGATTATCTGAGCATTAAAGTTACTTATAATCCTTCCAGCAGTCAATGGGAATTGTTTTTACGTAATGATGGCTCATCAGCATTTACAGACCCAACAACAGGAACATTAACCAGCCAGGGTACTGCTACTGATAATACTTATACTGGCATTAGTCTCGATTATGCAGGTGGATACTGGCAAGGCTCAACAGCATCGTCACAAACAGCTTTTTTTGATAATTTTACTGTCCAGATTGTCAGTTATTTAACTCTTTCTACCTCAACATTAACAAATTTTAATTATATTTATGGCAGTGGCCCCTCAACATCTCAATCTTACAATATTAGTGGAACAGGGCTTACTCCTGCATCAGGTGATTTAACGATTACTGGTTCAACTAATTACGAAGTATCTACTGATAACATCAATTTTGGTGGCTCAAAAACTATTTCTTATACCGGTAGTGCGCTGTCTTCAACACCTGTATATGTCAGGTTAAAATCAGGACTATCGATGGGTAATTACAATAGCGAAACTATATCCAATTCAGGAGGCGGTGCTACAACTAAGAATGTAAGCTGTAGTGGTCAGGTGTTAAAACCTGAACCCAGTGATCATGTTACAGACTTTCTTGCTCTTGAAAGTGGGTTAAATACAATTTTAATTTGTTGGACAGCAGTAGATGGCACTCAGGCACCTGATGGATTCCTTATAAAAGCAAGTGATGTGGGCTATGGCTCCATCACAGCACCATCAGATGGTAGTACTGAATCGGATGCTACTTTTATTAAAAATGCTATTTATGATCAGGGAACAATAGAATTTTCAGGACTTTCATCAGCGACAAAACATTATTTTAGAATCTGGCCTTATACCAATAATGGTACGAATATAAATTATAAAACAGGTGGAACAATTCCTGAAGATACTGTTTCTACAGCTACTTCCGGTTCATTTTATTTCAGGTCAAAAAATTCAGGGAACTGGGGTGATCTTTCAACATGGGAATCATCAACCGATTTAAATAACTGGTCTAATGCCACATTTTTACCCGGAAGCCTTAACAATGTAAATATTCTTAACGGACATACTGTTACCTTAAATGGCTTTAAATATAGCTGTAAAGAACTTGATATTGATGCAGGAGGTAAACTTTACACGAATGAAACCACTTTAACTACGCCCAAATATCTTCATATTTATGGTAGCATTATTAATGATGGAACAATTGGTAATGGAACAACAAACGATAGAATTTCTTTTAATCTGAATGCAAGTGCTAACATTTCTGGTTTAGGAACATTTACCGCCAACAGAATCAGGAAAAATGGCGGTGGAAACACCTCTCATACAATAAGTCAGGCTATCGAACTCAGATATTCAGGTGTTGCAATTTACAACAATGCTGCCTCTTCAAATTCATTCAATGTGACTGTTGATCAAAGCAGTACTATTAATTGTATCAATGGAGGATATTCTTTGAAATCAAATGACCAGTTGTTAGTCTATGGCACGCTGAAACTTAACAATACCATGAGCAATAGTGCAGGAAATTCTGGTATAACAATAAAAAGTAGCAGTTCAGGCACAGGAAATCTTATACATTCAACACAAAATGTTGCAGGTACAGTTGAAAGGTATATTACGGGTAATGCCACAAATGAACCATACCATTTTGTTTCTTCTCCTGTAAAAGATGCCCCATTTTCGAGCTTATGGACTTCAGGTGATAAAAATGTATTTTGGTATGACGAATCAGTAAACAATTCCAGTGTTGATCAGGGATGGACAAGAATTTCAAGTGGTAATTTGACCAATGGCAGGGGTTATTCGATAGTAGGGAATTACAATAACCGTACATTAAGCTTTCAGGGAAATCTGATGGTTCCTGCTGATATTTCAAGTCAGATTGCCGTTAGTTTTACTTCCTCCGGTACTACATCTTCTGATGGCTGGAATCTGGTAGGCAATCCATATCCATGTGCCCTTGACCCTGTAGAATTTATTAATGACAACAGCAGTGTTCTTGAAACAGGTTATCAGGCAGTTTATTATTGGGATAATCCTGACGGTGATAGAGCCAGAGCTGATTATGCTGTATATGGCACAGGTGGTGGAGTGATTGGTGGGTCAAATACAGCACCTGAACAATACATTCCGGTAGGGCAGGGATTTTTTGTTAAAGTAAAATCAGGTAGCACTAACATAAGCCTTACATCTGACCAGCGTATTGAAAATATCGGTGCTCAATACTGGACCCCTGATTTTGATAAACCTGTAAAAATATGGTTTGCTGTAAAAGGCCCCGATAAGCTTAGAAATCAGGCAATGATTTGTTTTTTGAACGATGCCTCATACAATCTGGATGCTGCTGATGTCATCAAATTAAGAGGTAATCCTGATATTGCTCTTTACTCTTTGATAAATGGCTATAATGAGCAATTTATTATTCAGAGTTTTCCTTTGCAGGATTTATCGACTGAACAGGAAATTTTGATACCTGTTGGAGTTCATGCAGGTTATGATGGATTTTACAGCTTTTTAATAGACTCTTTGTTGAATTTTGAAGATTACCAGGTTATTTTAGAGGATAAAATTGCAAAGTCATTCCAAAAAATTGATACAAAATCAACTTATCAGGTTTTTCTGACATCAGGTGAATACAATCAACGCTTTGTTCTTCATATCTCCAACAGGAATATTTCAACAAAAACTGATGCATTGAAGAGCACAAACATGTTTTATTACAATAATACTTTATATATTACCGGAGCAAACAAAGCCTCCATGCTTGAGATAGTTAACGAAATGGGACAAAGTGTAAAATTATCATTGCTTGATAACCTTGGAACTGTTCAGGTATCTTTAAATGATTTGAATAGTGGTATTTACCTTGCAAAAATTTATTCAGAAAATCAAGTACCTGTAGTAAAGGTTGTTATTGTAAATTGACAATTTGCATTGTTACAGGGAAAAGTAAAAATTTTTGGTATTTTTGTAAGATGTTCAACTAATTGAAAAATCTTCCTATGAAAAAAATCGTGCTTTTAATCGCTTTAGTATTTCTGGTTAACATTGTTTTTAGTCAGGATTACAGATATGTTAAAACCATATTTTCATCTTCGCAAGTTACTAAAGATGTTGTATATAGTAATGTTCCTGCATTAAATAGTCCATATATGGATGAAAGTAATACTTCATTGCAAAACCTGGTGATGGATATTTATCAACCCAATGGTGATGTTCAGAAAAATCGTCCGGTGATTATTTTTGCACATGGTGGTGGCTTTATTACAGGCAATCGAAACCATGATGACGCAAAAGCATTTTGTGACAGCTTTGCAAGAAAAGGATATGTTGCTGTGAGTATTGAATACAGACAGGGTGTGTTTACCTTATCGGATGCACCCATGCACTATACAAGAGCTGTTTATAGGGGATTACAAGATGGCAGGTCAGCTATCAGATTTCTTCGTTCAAAAGCATCAACGTATGGTATCGATGCCAATAAAATCTACTTTGCCGGAAGCAGTGCAGGTGCTTTTATTGGTTTGCATATTATATATCTTGACATTCCATTTGAAAAACCAACTTATGCTGGTATTTATTCTTACGGAACTCCCATCATAAATGCTCCAGATTTGGGCGACCTTGATATAGGTCAGAATATTGGTTACAGTGGTGAACCTAATGGTGTCATTTCATTTTGGGGGGCCATTGCCAGCACTAATCTTATTACATACGATAACAATAAACCTGTTTTTTTGGTTCATGGTACCAGCGATGTCATTGTTCCGTTTAAAATTGGAGCACCGTTTCAGGTAAGTACTTTTCCACAAACCTATGGCAGCTACAACATAAACAACAAGCTAATAGCTGAAGGTATAAATAACCAAATCACCTATTTTGTCAGCGGTCAGGGACATGAATTTTATGGTGCAGTCAATGGTATGTGGAGCAATGGTACAAACGGAAATGCTTATTGGGACACTATTATTCAAAAGTCAGGCATGTTTTTATATAAATTGCACAAACCTACTGCTAATTTTTTGTGGTCACCAAGTAAATTAATTGTCAATTTTTCAGATAAAACATCAGGTTCTGTTGCATGGAAATGGGATTTTGGTGATGGAAGCAGCACAAGTACATTAAAAAATCCATCTCATTCTTATACACTTACAGGCACTTATTATGTTCATCTTTATGTTGAAAACAATAGTAAAAGCTGGGATACTATCACAAAAAAGGTTGTTGTGGATGGTGTCTCTGAAATCAATGAAGTACCAAATAATAGCTTTTTAATTTATCCAAATCCTTTTTATTCCTGTATTAATCTGGACTTTAATCATACCGGACAGAATTGTTACAAAAATATTATTATTTACGATTTGTTTGGCAAAATTATATGGAAAAACCATAGCGATGACAATAGTTTTAGTATTGAAATGTCTAATGCTGAAAAGGGAATTTATTTTATATTAATCAAAACTGAAAAAGAAAATTGGGTAAGAATGATTCAGAAAGTTGAATAATTTACTGTTTTATTAAGCGAACAATATAACTTGCTTTTTCATTTGAAATTTTAAGTATATAAACTGAATTTGGGATTTCAGATAAATCAATCAGAATGCTACTTGTATAGCTGTAATAGTATTTATTCAGAATATTCCCATTTATGGCAATCATTTCTATTTGATAATTACCAGGATTAGCAAAATTCAGATGTAGTTTATCATGTAAAGGATTTGGATAATAAACCACATTAAAAGGCATTTTTTCATTATCAACAGACAAGCTTATGTCAATGTGTATTCCTGTTGAATCAACACCAAAATTTATAAATCTGACACTGGTATCCTGGTCATTCACTTTCACAGGCATTAGAGAGTCCATTGGTAGTCCTGGAATATCGATAAATAATACATAATCTCCCATAGGAAGATTTTCAAATTTGTATGAACCTGTATCATTACTTTTATCCTTTTTAATTTCACCACCGGGAACTTTTTTCAAGGTTACATCAACATCTTTAATAGGGGAGGTGCCTGCACGAGTACCATCTAAGGTAGATACAACGCCTGAAATGGATGCCATGCCTGCTGGAATATTGTTTTTTTCAATGAGATTTATATCACAATTAATAGTATCGTTTGCATAAATATAAATAATAGTAGCATCAGACCATAACAATGTGTTGCCATAATAAGTACTGCTTGCATTTGGATATAAAATTGTATCAGGATTTACAAGCAACAGGTATTTACCTGTTAAAATACTGTCAAACTCATATATTCCTCCGCTATTGATAGCTATTGAATCAATCAGTACAGATTTCTGGTTACGGCTGAAAGAAAACAGTTTCAGATGTCCTGCATCAACAGGATTCCCTTTAAATTTAATAACTCCTTTGGTTGTATATTTTTTAGAGTATTTTAAAATAAAGCCACTATCACACACAGCATAACCAATCTCCGATTCAGGAAAGAAAACACTGGCAAGGCATTTCTTAGGTGTTGGCTCAACAAACCAGTTTTTCCCCTGATTTATTGTTTTCATCAATAATCCATGTCCCGATGTGTCAGGATAAATGGCATAGCCGGTGATTTTATCTTTAAAATAAATTCTGCTGGCTCCACTGTCCGACACCTCAAGCCATTTTTTCCCTCCATCATACGTTGCCATAATTGTCATGCAGTTTGAGCCCATATCCAAACCACTGACAAAACCTGTATCTTTGTTCAGAAAATAAATTCCAGACATCCACATATCACAAGGGAAATGTGTTGTATCCCATGAAGTTCCACCATTTTGTGTGTGGTAAATATCAGAGCCGCTGGCAGTAGCAAAACCTATTTGTTCGTTGATAAAAAACAGGTAACTGATCCATTTAGTACCTGTGAAAACAGTGTCCCAATTTAATCCCCCGTCAGTTGTTTTTAATACCACACTATTTTGGTAAAATTTATTTCCAATCGCATAATATCCAACTGAAGGCGATGTAAACCATACACTTGCACTTCGGGTATCCGGGTAATTCAAAGAAACATTCTGCCATGTATTTCCACCATCAGTAGTCTTTAATAATGTTCCGTTTCCTACAAAACCTGAAGCATAACCAATATTTCGGTTAATAAAGAAGAATCCTGCTAATTTGTCCGTAGATCCTGATTTTACTACCTGCCAATTATAACCACCATTGGTAGTTTTCATTATTAAACCTTTATCTCCGCAAACCAGGCCGGTGTCTCTGTCAAAAAAGTATGCATCATTAAGTTTTATACTTGTTTTTGAAGGTAAAATTTCCCACGACTGTGCAACAATGTGATAGGATGTCAGGGTAAAGGAATATATCATGAGTAAAATAATTATCGAATTCTTCATGACTGCTAATTTAATCTATTAAAAAAATGTGAATTTTTATATTTTTAAAGCAAAATTTAAACAATAAATATAAATCATTTTCTGAGATAATCATCAACCTGATAATTGCTCCTTATAAAATGCAACCATCCTGACTGCATTTTCATGATAAGTGGATGGAACCGGTATGAAAATATCATCCGTGATTTTATTGTTTTTTGAGTTATACCAAAAAATGATAAAATGTAGTTGCTCTGAATTGTTTGAGCTAACTATTTCAACATTTTCAAGATTTATTTTATCATCTTTTAGTATTTGTAACCGGTTATTAATTAGCAAGGAATCTTTAAAAAAAAGTATCTGAAACAACTCTGATTCATTATTTGAATACCTTTTCAGATTGATTGAATAAGAAACAATGCCATAAATTAAAGCTAATATTGAGGAAACAACAAAAGCACTCAAAATACTTGCATCCCTTGCAAAAATCAGCAAGGGAACACCTAATGCAACAATCATTAACCCTATAATTGTCAATTCTTTAATTTTTCTTCTTTTTTCATTTCTTAAAAAATTTGTCCATTCAGATTCTTTGTATTTCCATAAATCAACAACATGGCCAGGTTCATCTTTTTCATTTTTTGCATGTTCAATAAGATTTTTTTGTTTTTGGTCATACAGTTTTATCCTTTTATTAAGCTTTATAATTGAAAAAGCTGAAAAAATTATAATCAGAAAACCAATAATCCTAAAAACAATTGCTATCCATTGTTCTGAGCTATCAAGATGATTTATAATATAAAAAGAAATAACAACAACTATCAACCCGCAAAATGAAACAAAGAACATCAGAATACGAATAAACTTATTGATCATATAAATTTTAAACAAATTATTAAGGTTGCTAAAATAATAATTTATTAATTTTGTAAGAAAAATTTTATGAGAAAAATCAAAATATATTTATTAAACTTCTTGTTAATAATAATAGTTTATGCAGGGTATGGTCAGTCATTGTCATCACCAGAAAGTATTGTATTTGATGCCCCACGAAATAGATACCTTATTTCTAATGCAGGAAATGGAACCATCATAACAATGAATCTGTCCGGTCAATTTTCATCATTTGTATCCTCGTTAACATCGCCAAAAGGTATGGTAATAGTAGGTAATATCCTGTATGTGACAGATGTTACTTCAGTTAAAGGCTATTCATTAATCAATGGTGCTCAAACAATGAATGTATCTATCACTGGTGCCAGTTTTTTAAATGATATTGTCAGTGGTGGGACATATTACCTTTATGTGAGTGACATGAACAGTAATATTATTTTCAGAGTAAATACTTCAAATTCAACGTATTCTACAATAGTAAGCTCTGGAATTAATAAACCTAACGGATTACTGTATGATGCAGCAAATTTCAGGTTAATATTATGCACATATAATACAAATGCTTTAATTCAATCTGTAGATCTATCTAATAATTCTGTTACTACACTTAAAACGACCTCATTATCAAATTTTGACGGTTTGGCACGTGATGATTCAGGCTTTATTTATGTTTCGTCCTGGGGATCAAATGCAGTATATCGTTTTAACAGCTCTTTTTCAAGCGGACCTGATTTATATGCAACCGGATTCAATGGACCTGCAGATATATTTTATAATACTGAAGCAAAAGTATTGGCAATACCAAGCATGAATAATAACCAACTTTTTTTTAAAAGCCTTTTATATCCAACAGTTTTAGTAAACGGGGCTCTTGATATTTGCCCGGGCAGCCATGTTGGTTTTTCAGCACCCAAAGGCAGTGCCTTAAATTATTCATGGAAAAGAAATGGAACACAGGTAGGAACAAATGATAATTATCAGGCAAATCAGGATGGTGATTATTCTGTTACTATTACCAATCACGTAACATCAGTCACATCTTCTTCTTACACTGTAACATTGCTGCAAAGACCACCCATTCCTACTATTCAGTTGTCAGGCAGCACCAACATTTGTTTAGGCGACAGTGTAAAACTTGAAGGCCCTTCAGGCTATAAGTATTTTTGGAGTGATTCACAAACTACTTTAAGTATCATTGTTAAAAAAAGTAGAATTTATACATTAATAGTTTACGATACTGTAAATCTTTGTGCCAGTGACCCGTCTGCTCCTGTTCAAATTATTGTAAATCCAAGTATTTTAAAACCTGTTATTAATGTTCTGGGTAATCTTGAATTTTGCAGTGGCGACAGTGTGTTGCTCGAAGGTCCATCAGGTTTTGGTTATATTTGGTCAAATGGCAAAAATACAAGAACTATTTCTGTAAAAGATAATGCTACCATTAGCCTTAAAATTTATGACAACTTTTATTGCCAAAGTTATCCTTCTGATTCTATAAAAATAAAAGTTAATGAAATACCAGCTAAACCTAAATTGACAATATCAGGCAAAACCTCTTTTTGTAAAGGTGATAGTGTTATAATATCAGCTCCAACTGGATTTAATGGTTATTTATGGTCAGGAAAACAAACCGCATCACAGGTAATTATCAAAAATAATGATACTGTGTTTGTTAAAATAATCAACAATAAAGGCTGTATAAGTAATAATTCTGATACTGCAATCATTAAAGTTTATAACCTACCTGAAAAACCTAAAATCACATATTCTCCTGCTTTAGATTTTTGTGAAGGAGACAGTGTTGTTTTGACTGCTCCGCTTTATTCTCATTATTTATGGTCAAATGGAGACACTAATGCAAAAATTGTAGTAAAGGAAAGTGGTTCATTTGATGTAAAGGTAACTGACCTGAATGCCTGCCAAAGTCCTGCTTCTGAAAAAATAACTACTACCCTGCACGAAAAACCCGAAAAACCTAAGATTTTGTTTTCTGTTGATACAGTATTTTGTGAAAACGACAGTGTCATTCTTTTTGTCAACCAAACATTTCCAAATTATTTATGGTCTGATAGTCAAACTACTAAACAAATCGTTGTTAAAAAAACCGGGATTTACCAGGTCAAAGTCAGTAATCAGTATGGATGTTTTAACATTTCTGATAAAATAAACACATCTTCTTTGAAAATTCCAGTAAAACCTGTAATTTCTAAGCTGAATAAAGACAGTCTTATATCATCTGTCGCAGGTACTCATTATAGGTGGTATTACAATTCATTACCACTTTCGTTCGATACCATCGCAATTCCAATCTTAGGAGACGGCACTTACAGGCTTGTTGTTTTTAATATTAAATGTCCTTCTGATACTTCAGATGTTTATAATTATATTGCTGGGGGAATTGGCTTTAAAACCCTTCATGTACTTAAATTGTTTCCTGTACCTTTTAATGATAATATCAACATTGATTTTGGACAGGTCGTATTTCTCAAATCATTTCAAATTATTGATTTAAGTGGTAAAATTTTGGTTTCTGAAATTGTAAATAACAATACAACGATAAAGACAATCAATCATTTAAACAGCTTAAGCAAAGGAATTTATTTTATTGAGATTCTGACTGAGAATGATTTTATCAGACGATTAATCATGAAAGAGTAGAATCAAATGAATCGATCACGATATTTTGACTTTATTTCATTCACGACATTGCGAATATCCTGTTCCTGATTTTTATCAGCAACCAGTATTAAATTTTGTGATTCAACAATGATTAGATTTTCTACATTATTGACAGCCAGCAATTTATCATCTGAAATATTGATAATACAGTTTTTTGCATTCCTTGTAAAAACAAAACGTCCTTTTACAGAATTATTATCAGCATCCTTTTTTACATACTCAAACAATGAATTCCATGTGCCAATATCTGACCATCCAAAATTTCCAGGCATTACATAAACATTTTTTGCTTTTTCCATGATGCCATAATCAATAGAAATTGTTGGACACTTTGAATATGCTTTTTGAATAAAAATCAATTCTTTTGAGGTAAAATATACATGTTCTTCACTATGAAAGCAATGATATAAATCGGGTAAAAATTCTTCAATTGCTTTGATAATGGCCTTACTATTCCACAGAAAAATACCAGCATTCCATAAAAATTCACCACTTTTTACAAATTGTTTCGCAATTTCGAGATTTGGTTTTTCAGTAAATGTTTTTACTTTGTACAATCCTTCCTCAATTTTTGATTCATCAAACTGAATGTAACCATAACCTGTATCCGGCCTGTTGGGCGTAATTCCCAAAGTTAGTAACACATCATTATTATAAGTAAAATTAAGTGATCTGGTAATTGTGTCACAGAAAATTCTTTCATTGAGTATTAAATGGTCGGAAGGCGAAACCACCATACATGCTTCGGGGTCTTTTGAGTGTATTTTAAATGCAGCATAGGCAATACAAGGTGCTGTATTTCTGGCTTGAGGTTCTGCCAGAATCCTGTCAAGATCAATATTTGGAATCTGTTCTTTTATGATGTCAACATAATCCTGATTTGCAACAATATAAATATTCTCTTCGGGACAAAAGTTTTTGAACCTGTCATAAGTTGCCTGAAACATGGTTTTTCCGGTATTTAGAACATCTAAAAACTGCTTTGGAAATTTTTGTCTGCTTAAAGGCCAAAAGCGGCTACCTACCCCTCCGGCCATGATGACAGCATAAAAATGTTTATTCATGTTAACAAAATATAGGTTTATTTCCTTGCAAAAATAATTTTATTCTTTAATTATCATCACATAAGTTAATTTCTTCCTTTAATCATTTTAACATTCTGGTAAAAAGGAAGAAATGATTTAATTTGAGGTTGATTTTTACTATTAAAAATTCACTAATAAAGGCATTTTGTTAAATGATTTCACAGGATTCCATCGAGAAAATTCTTAATACTGTCAGAATTGATGAGGTAATCAGTGATTTTGTCAATTTAAAAAAGCATGGAGGCAATCTAAGAGGATTATGCCCATTTCATCAGGAAAAAACGCCTTCATTTTTTGTATCTCCCTCAAAAGAAATATATAAATGTTTTGGGTGCGGTAAAGCAGGAAATGCTGTTCGTTTTTTAATGGATCATGAGAAATATACTTATCCCGAAGCACTGAAGTTTCTTGCTCAGAAATATAATATTGAAATTGATGAAACTATTTCTGATGAAAGTAAACGCGAAAAGGATGAGCTTGCAAGCATCTATATTGTATTGTCTTTTGCTCAGGAATATTATTTTAATTATCTAAAAAATAGCATTGAAGGTAAATCTGTAGGCCATGAATATCTTAAACAGAGAGGAATTATTCCTTCCTCAATTGACACTTTTGGTATCGGATTGAGTCCTTCAGAAAAAGATGCTTTTAGCAAAGATGCCTTGAAAAAAGGATATGATGAAAAGTACCTGATTGAAGCTGGTTTGTCATTAAAAACGAATGAAGGGAAACTCATTGACAGATTTCGTGAAAGAATAATGTTCCCAATTTATTCAATTACAGGTCGTGTATTAGGCTTTGGTGGCAGAATCATGAGTAGTTCGACAAATGAAGCTAAATATATCAATTCTCCCGAAACACAAATTTTCAGTAAAGGAAAAACTTTGTTTGGATTAAATTTAGCAAAAAACAATATCCAGAGAAACGATAAATGTTACCTTGCTGAAGGATATACTGATGTAATTGCCTTACATCAGGCTGGCATCGACAATGTTGTTGCATCATTGGGTACAAGCCTCACTGAAGATCATACTAAATTGATTAAAAGATATACCAACAACCTTACTTTTATTTTTGATGGTGATGAAGCCGGGATTAAAGCATCGATCAGAGGTATTGATATTGCCCTGAAAGATGAATTAAACGTCAGGGTGATTGCTTTACCTGATGGAGAAGACCCCGATAGTTTTTGCCGGAAAAACAACTCCGGTGACCTTAAATTATATCTTAAAAAAAATGATATTGATTTTCTGATTTTTAAAACACGTTTTCTGTATGGAGACAAAACTGATGATCCTGTTAAAAAAGCTGAAATTGTTAGAAATTTAATTAAATCAATTATACAAATTCCCAATCATATCAGCCGTAGCAGTTATATTAAAGAGCTTAGCTATGAACTTGATATTGATGAGGAAATACTTTATAGGGAGTTAAACAATCAACTTGCAAATCAAAATAAAAATATTGCTGTTAGCAAATCAACACGAACAGTTGAACCACCAAAACAAATTAATAAACATTTACAAAGCACAGTTTCTGAACAGGAAAAAAATATTGTGAAACTTTTAATTGCAGCAGGAAATTCGGATATCAATGAACATGTCAAATGTGCCGATTACATTTTTGATGTTATAAAAGATACAGCATGGGAAATAGATATTTATGGAGAAATTTTTAAATATTATTACTCTTTCAGACAGGAAAAAAAAGAATATCCTGAGCTTAAACATTTTCTTCACCATGCTAATCCAGATTTTCAGGAAATTGCCAGCGAAGCAAGTTTTATTGATATTGGTATCAGTGAAAATTGGTCAAAAAAAACAGGTCGTGATATTCCCAAAAATTTTAATTATATAACAGAAATTAACTCTGCTGTTAAACATTTTGAATTGCGCAAAATGCAATCTATGATGAGAGATAATATTAAAAACCTCAAGCAAAGTGATATAAATAGTGAAACTGAAGCTCATTATCAGAAAATTCAACAGTTGTTGCTATCAATGATTTCAAAACTGTCAAGAGAATTGGGGATTGCTTATTATTGATTATTTCAATAAAGTTATCGAACCTGAGTATTTATAGTCAGCCCCATCGAGCCCTTTAAGCTTCATGACATAAACGTAAACACCAATGGGGCATTGGACATTGGAATTCAGATAGGTACCAGGCCAACCATGCGTGTTGTAATCATTGCTTTCATACAATAATTCACCCCATCGGCTGTAAATTTTGAGTTCAAACTCAGTGATACCTTC
>Ga0172368_10001935_pt1 | contig 27256 bp, 14 predicted proteins | sample Lak11m_FD_114540 | JGI IMG/M metagenome (GOLD analysis project Ga0172368, IMG submission 114540) | Freshwater microbial communities from Kabuno Bay, South-Kivu, Congo - kab_022012_11m | ecosystem: Environmental > Aquatic > Freshwater > Lake | place: Democratic Republic of the Congo: South-Kivu...
GAATTACTGCCGCAACGCTGGAAACTAATCAAATCAAAAAATTAAAGCCCGGAATATCCCACTATCGACAAAATTACTGTCGATTTGAAAATTATTTCAAACGGGGTTGGTAGAGGGGATACAGCTATTGACCATGCAGGTGAAAAAGGAATATTGGAAGATGTTATTGATAATCAAGGTAAGAATATCCAAGTTTAGAACCCTGAATACTTTTCATTTTACAGTTCGATTATTTGATATTTTAACTTCTCACCCTTTCATAAACTTTGGTATCCTTCCGTTCCGAATTGCTTCGCTTCGTAATCTGCGACCAACAATCCGCTCTACCATTTTACCAATTTCAAGAACTTTATCAATATCGAGTCCCGTGTCGATGCCCATTTCGTCCATCATTACCACCATGTCCTCAGTGTTTACCAGCCCGACATTCAGTGGATCCTTGTAGTAATATTCGCCGGTTCCGCTTACTGGAACACCATCCACAAAATTGGCTGGCTGGCCGCCAATACCGCCCATAGTGGATTCAAAGTTGGTCATACCTGCCTGCAAAGCAGCCAGCACATTGGCAATTCCCCAGCCTCTGGTGGTATGAAAATGCGCAATTTGCTTATGCGGATTGTCAACACTTTCGAGAAGCATGGAGAAATATTTATAAACGCGATTGGGCGAAGCGGAGCCGTCATGATCGGCATGCTCCACATCCGTAGCTCCGATATCGAACCAGCGTTTGGTAAACGCGATGGCTTTCTTCATTTCCGTCGGTCCCTCGATCGGGCAACCCCAGATGGTGCTGACGGTTCCGTTGACATTCAATCCTGCATCGCGGGCTTTTTTCACCCATTCTTCGCTCATTTTCCAGTAGTCGGCAAGCGAAAGTCCGGAATTGGTTTTGTGATGGGATTCGCTGGTGGAAACCATGAGTAAAATCCTGTCAGGTCCCCAACCTTCCTGTTTTGCCTGGATAGCCCGTTCTATGGCTTTTTCGCGGATAGTCACTGCCGTAAGTTTGACCTCCTTCATCAGATGTTCAATTTTTTTGCTTTTTCGGATTATTTTGAACAACGTTTCGGAATCTTTGAACTGAGGCATCCCTTTCGGATTTCCGAAATTCGTGACTTCGATGTGTCTGAACCCAGCCAGGATCAGTTGTTCAGCCACCCAAAGCTTGGCTTCGGTGGGGATGAATTTTTCTTCATGCTGAAAACCGTCGCGGACGGTAATATCTCCGATGGTTACTTTTTTGGGGTAATTCATTCTTATATTTCCTTAAATTTTTTTTTATTATTTCAGATGTTAAAATAAAAAAATACAGCAGCAAGCGGCTCAAAATTATGAATAATCTTTAAAGTGTTCCAAACATTCCGGATTCGCCAGAGCATCCCTGTTCTTCACTTCCTGCCCGTTTATAATCTTTTTCACAGCAATTTCAACCTTTTTACCGTTGATGGTGTATGGGATATCGGGGACCGCTTTTATAACGGCAGGAACATGCCGGGGTGTACATTCATTACGGATATTCGCCTTGATTTTTTTGATCAATGTTTCATCCAGCGTAAATCCTTCTGCCAGCTTTACAAACATCACCACAATTTCGTCACCCTGAATCCTTTTACCAACCACAACGGAATCCCGGATCTCTTCCATGTTTTCAACCACATTGTAAATTTCGGCAGTTCCGATCCTGACGCCTTGCGGATTAAGGCTGGCATCTGATCTTCCATAAATGGTGATTCCGCCGTGTTTGCTGATCGTAATGAAATCTCCATGCCTCCAAACGCCAGGGTAAACATCGAAATAAGCGTTCCGGTATTTTTCTCCGTCCGGGTCGTTCCAGAAATAAACCGGCATCGAAGGAAAGACCGACTTACATACCAGTTCTCCTTGTTCTTCAATAAGCGGGTTCCCGTTTTCATCAAAACAATCAACATCCATTCCCAGCCCTTTGCACTGTATTTCGCCCAGATAAACCGGCAATACCGGATTTCCCAGCATAAAACAGGAAATAATATCGGTGCCGCCCGCAATGGATGAAAGCTGAACGTCTTTTTTCCAGTCTCTGTAAACATATCTGAAGCTTGCATCGGTTAACGGTGAACCTGTTGAAGCAATAACTTTCAGCGCAGGAAATTCCGAAATTTCCTTTGGCTTTACGCCTGCTTCTTCGAGAGATGCTATGTATTTAGCGCTGGTACCGAACACATTAACTTTCAATTCATCAGCCATTCTCAGCAATACACCGGGATCTGGATAAAACGGATTTCCGTCATAAAGAACCAGTGTAGCGCCGGTGGCAAGGCTGCTGATAAACCAGTTCCACATCATCCAGCCGCAGGTAGTATAGTAAAAAATAGTCTGATCGCGCTGAAGGTTCGTATGAAGGATTAACTCCTTAAGGTGCTGTAAGAGCGTGCCTCCGGCAGAATGTACTATACTTTTCGGCAAGCCGGTTGTCCCGGATGAGAACATGATGTAAAGCGGATGATCAAAGGGCAGTTGCTCAAATGTAAGAGGTAAGGCGGTTGGTTGTGTCATCTCTTCCCATGACAATGCCTTGGGTATGTCGTTGATGTTTAATGATCCTGTATAACTAACCATAACCACGTGCTCGATTGTCGGGAGTTCGATAAGAATGCATTTCAGCTTTTCCTGCAAATCGAATTTCTCTCCTTTATAATAATATCCATCGGATGCAATAATGATTTTCGGACCGATCTGTGAAAAACGGTCCAGCACACCGTGTATGCCGAAATCGGGAGAGGTAGATGACCAGATGGCGCCGATTGAAGTAGCTGCTAGCATGGAAATTACGGTTTCAGGCATGTTTGGCATAAAAGCCGCAACACGGTCGCCTTTTTTCAGTCCGAGCTTTTTAAAGGAAGCTGCAACACGGGTCACCTGTTCATACAGCCCGGAATAGGTGATTTGCCTTCGCACGGTGTTCTCTCCCCAAAAAATCAAAGCATTGTGGCTGTCCCTTCGCCGGAGCAGATTTTCAGAAAAATTCAGCCGGGCTTCCGTAAACCATTTGGAACCAGGCATTTTTGTAGCGTCATTAAGAACTTGATTGTAGGTTTTTGAATATATGACACCACAAAAATTCCAAATTTCCGACCAGAACTCAGGAATGTTATTTATGCTCCATTTATGAATGGCGCTGTATTCCTTGTCAGGCAAATGGTACTTTGACTGAATCCGTGACAGGAACTCATCCATTTTTGAATGATACCTGTAATTATCAGTTGGCGTCCAGAGGATTTCATTTGACATGGTTTGTGTTTTGGGTTAAGGAAAAATTTCGAGGGCAAGTTCGTAGGCTTTATAAAAAGGATCTTCATTAATATCAACAACTATATCCTTGGTTTCGAAGTATTCAAGAAGATTGCTTGTACGCAGGTTTCCGACAAGGCGATTTTCAGCCATAGGACATCCGCCAAGACCATTGATAACCGTATCAAACCGCCGGCAGCCGTTGGTAAAGGCTGCATCAATTTTTCGGTACCAGTGTCGAACAGTAGTATGTAAATGCAAACCAAATTCAATGTCAGGAAATTCCGGTATGAGATGGCTGAACAATCTGGTAATGGTACCGGGAGAGGATATTCCGACCGTATCGGATAAAGGAATAATTCTTACACCCAGATCATAAGGCCGTTTCACCCATTCGGCGACGATTTCAGGGCTCCATTCATCACCGAAAGGATTCCCGAATGCCATCGAAATATAAATTACCAGTTCTTTTCCCTTTTTATCGCTCAATTCAAGAAGTTCCTGAATATCCTTTTCAGACTTTTTGTAATTGGAATTTATATTTCTCTTTAAAAAAGTCGGTGAAACGGAAAAGGGATATCCCAAATAATGGATCCTGTCGAACGATGAGGCTGTTTCAGCTCCCCGTACATTTGCTATGATTGCCAGCAAAGAGGTTGGACACTCATCCTGATCCAATTGGCTGAGCACTTCAGCCGTATCACTGAGTTGTGGAATTGCCTTTGGTGAAACAAAACTGCCAAAATCAATCGTATCAAATCCGACTTTCAGTAATGCATTGATATACCTGACCTTATCGGCGGTAGGAATAAAAACCGGCAGCCCCTGCATTGCATCTCTCGGTGATTCTATGATTTTAACATGATTCATTATTACAGTCCAAGTTGCTTTGAAATTACAAGTCTCTGAATTTCGGAAGTACCTTCTCCTATTTGTAATAAACGCTGATCCCGGTAAAAACGTTCAATTTCATAATCCTTCATAAGTCCGTAACCGCCGAAAATCTGAACGGCTTCATCGGCTACTTCTTTTGCAATTTCGGAACAGTAGAGTTTCGACATGGCAGCTTCTTTTGTAAAAGGTTTTCCGCTGTCCTTGAGCCAGCAGGCTTTATAGAGCAGGTTACGGGCCAACTCTACTTTCAGCGCCATATCGGCTAATTTAAAAGCATTCACCTGAAACTTACTGATCGGCTGCCCAAACTGTTTCCGTTCCTGGGCATATTGCATTGCCATTTCAAAGGCGCCTTGAGCGGCACCCAAACCCATCGCCCCAATAGAAAGTCTGCCGGCATCGAGAGTGCTCAGCATTATTTTGGAACCCTGACCTATTTCGCCCAACAGATTCTCTTTTGGAACCCGGCAATCATCAAAATATAATTCGGCTGTATCTGAAGCACGCCACATCATCTTACCGTGCATGGAAACCTGCCTGAATCCCGGAGTTCCTCTTTCGACAATAATGGTCGAGAATTCCTTGCATCCATCCACCTGCTTTGAAACTGCCTGAACTGTTGACCCAACTGAGATATTGCAAGAGCCATTTGTGATAAAAATTTTGGATCCATTGATAATCCATTCGTGCGTTTTTTCATCTATTTCAGCTTTGGTTTTCGATCCCCTTGAATCCGATCCCGCGTCCGGCTCGGTGAGGCCGAAACCCCATAATGCATTTCCGGAACAAAGCTTCGGCAAATATTTCATCTTCTGTTCTTCGGTTCCAAAATTGAACAGCGGGGTTATTCCAAGAGAATTATGCGCGGCCAGTGTTGCAGCCTGCGAACCATCCACGCGGGCTATTTCTTCAACAGCGATCACATAAGATAATGTATCAAGATTCTGACCGCCGTATTTTTCGGGAAGTGTCATCCCAAATAATCCAAGTTCACCCATTTTCCTTGTAAGTTCGTAGGAAAATTCTGCTTTTTCATCCAGTTCCTTTGCCACAGGTTTAATTTCCCTTTCGGCGAAATCCCTTACCGTTTCCCGGATAAGCTTTTGTTCTTCTGATAAATCGAAATTCATAATAAATATTAGCTTTAATAAATTGATAACTTATGATATAAAACTCCCCGAAATTATAAAAAAGCACGGAACACAACATTGTAATTTTCAACCTTATTATGATAAAACCACCAGTTCCCGGCTTCCGTTGACCATTTCTCCGGTTTTCACATTTATCTTTTCAATGGTTCCTTCTTTTGGAGAAATGATGTTGTTTTCCATTTTCATTGCCTCAACTACCAAAAGCAAGTCTCCCTTTTTCACTGACTGGCCTTCTTTAACGTTTATTTTAACTACTTTTCCCGGCATAGGTGAAACGATTTCACCATGTGATTTTCCACCATGGTCGAGTATTCCAAAAACGTCTTCTTCGACAAGGCAATCATTTCTGACAAGTGTAAAAATATGTCCTTCAATACTTACATATCCATTTCCTTTTGAATCCCCTGAAACAATGAATCTAAGGGTAGAATCATCGACGGCAAGCTCGGTCATATTCGATTCCAGTGTTTTGATAAGGGATTCATGAAGCTGTCCATTTATATTAAAAAGAAATCTGCCCTGCTGATTTTGCTGAAGTCTCACTGGCAAGTCTTCTCCGTCAACCGTAATTTTTATTTCCATCAGATCGCGCCAGAAACCGATTTCTTTCCAAACATTATATCCCGGATCCTCCTGCTCTAACAAATCTTTGTGAAAATCATACATGAGGTATGCAATGACAGGAAGGTAAACAGGGATTTCTTTTTTATCATCTTCGGTCCGAACAAGAATATCAGCCGAATGATCATCGCAATATTTTGTCGAAATTTTATTCTCTCTGAAAGCTTTATGTTTCAGAACCTGTAATAAATATGAAATATTTGTTTTGATGCCGTGAATCGAATAATTTTTTAAGGCACGAATCATTTTTTCCATTGAAACATCGCGATCATTACCCCAGGCAATTAGTTTACTGATCATAGGATCATAAAAACTATGAATGGTTGTTGCTTCCTGTATCCCGGAGTCAACTCTTATGCCAGTACCTTCGGGTTCGAGGTATAATGACATTTCACCGGGTGAGGGCAGGAAATTATTCGCGGGGTCTTCTGCATAAATCCTGCATTCAATGGCATGACCGGTTTGAATGACTGAAGACTGGTCAAAGCTCAGCGGGTATCCGGCGGCAATCCTGATCTGTTCACTTACTATATCAATCCCGGTTACCATTTCAGTGACCGGATGTTCTACCTGAACGCGGGTATTCATTTCTAGGAAATAGAAATCAAGGTTTTTGTCGACCAGGAATTCAACAGTTCCTGCATTGTTATAACCTATTTCTGAAGCGATCTTCACCGCTGCATTACCCATTTTTAGTCTGATTTCCGGGATTAAAGTCGGGGAAGGAGATTCCTCGATTATTTTCTGATATCTTCGCTGTATCGAGCATTCCCGTTCAAAAAGATGGACCACATTTCCAAGGTTATCTCCGATAACCTGTATTTCGATATGACGGGGTTCTTCAATATATTTTTCAATAAAAATAGTTCCGTCACCAAAATAAGATTTCGCTTCGCGACTGGTGCTTTCGAGAATGTCCGGTAGTTCTTTAAGGTCCCGAACGATCCGCATTCCTTTACCACCACCTCCGGCAGCAGCTTTCACCAAAATGGGTAGGGGGATTTCCTTTGCCTTTTTCAACAGCGTTTCATGATCACCGGTTACCCCAGCGGTCATTGGAATGCCCAGCTTTGTTACAAAATCCCTTGACTCAATTTTATTGCCCATGAGTTTCATTGCCTTCGAATTCGGACCGATAAAGATGATCCCTGCTTTTTCGCAGGCAGCTACAAATTTCGGATTCTCCGACAGAAATCCGTATCCCGGATGGATGGCTTCACTTCCCGATTTTAAAGCGATCTGAACGATCTTTTCGATGTTCAGGTATGTGTCGCTCAATTCAAGGCTCTCACCCAGACTGTAGGCTTCATCAGCCATTTCTACATGAAGAGCATCTTCATCTGCTGCGGAATATATGGCTACAGTTTGAATTCCCAGTTTTTGAGCCGATCGAATAACCCGGACAGCAATTTCGCCGCGATTGGCAACAAGTATTTTGTTGAATAATTTCACTTTGTTGTGTTCGTTACTGAATTATTACTGTATTAATTGTCAAATTGTCAAATTGTTAAATGGAAGGCTTAAACCTTCAATTTCTGGTCTGTGAATCGAATTAAGTTACTTATTTCTTTTTTCAGATTCTCAAGAACCGAATTGATATGAACAAATTGCTCCTGTCGTAAAAATTTTCGGATTATTGCTTTATTATTCCAATCAGTAGCCTCTGATACCGAACCTTTTGAATATCTGTAAAAATTTATTTTATCCTTTTTAAAATAGCGACCAAATCCCTCGGCTATATTTGCAGAAATTGAGTCAACTGCTTCAGTGAACTGTTTTCCTATAGAAAACCGGGCAAAATTATCCCATTTAATAACAATATCCCAGACATAGTTGCTGAGTTCAAAAGCAATCTTATAAGCGGAAATATCCTGTAAAGTCAAATAATTTTCCATGTCATTCAAACTTTTTCATATCCTGATATTTTCAAAAAAACATATTCTGAAGATAATCGGCAATTCAATATTCAACGTCAACAATTTAACAATTTAACATTTTATTCCACCCATTTCGGTTTTCGTTTTTCTAAAAAGGCCGCCATTCCTTCCTGTCCTTCTTCGCTTGCGCGTATTTCAGCGATCATCCGTGCGGTTGACTCAAGCGCTTGCTCAAGGGTTTCCTTGTTCGAGATGTTAAAAATAAGATTTTTACACTGTGTCATAGCAACCGGACCGCTGGTTCGGAGCAGATCAATGACAGAATTTACATGTACTTCAAGCTCTTCAGTTGGTAAAGATTTATTGACAAGCCGGTGATGCTCAGCTTCTTTGCCTTTGAACCTTTTACCCGTAATCATCAGATCCTTCGAACCGTACTCGCCTACCCTCTTTGTAACATAAGGCGAAATACAGGCAGGCACAATACCTATTTTGACTTCGCTGAGCGAAAAGGTCGTATTTTCCTCGGCATAAGCAAAGTCACACGAAGCCAGCAGCCCGTTTGCTCCTCCGATGGCTGCACCATGAACGATCGCAATCGTAGGTTTTTTACAGGTGTAGATTGTGAAAAAGCATTTCGAAAGGTTCAGGCTTTCTTTGAAATTTTGCTCGTAACTGTATTTTGCCACGTCCCTCATCCAGTTAAGATCAGCGCCGGCACAAAATGATTTTCCCCGTCCGCGCAAAATGACAACCCTGATTTCCTTCCGGATATTGATTTCCTCAAAGCATGCGATCAGTTCCGAGATCATGGTTTCATTAAAAGCATTATGGATTTCGGGACGGTTCAGCCAGACAATACCGAGATCATCCTTTTGCTCAAATTCAATGGTTTGAAAATTTCTCATACAGATTATTTATAAATCAACAACTGAAATAACTCTCTCCAGATCAATGAAGTCTCTGGAAACTACGTAACTATTGTTAAACCCAAGACTTTTGCTGACATTTTCAAGATGTACAATATCTCTTTTGTCAGCTTTTGTTTTTACTTCGATCGCACTATCCAATTCGGGTATAATGAAATCAATTTCGACTCCCGATCGTTTCTGGTAATAATTAACTTTACCGAAATGTCTGATGCAATTATAAACGGCATTCTCGAGAATATTGCCTTCATCGACCCGTGCAAACAAATTTACAAAACCGGTATCACAGGCAAAAACTTTTTTTGTTCCGCTGATTTCGCGGTCAACACTTTTTGACCAGGGGGTTATAAATGAAAAAAAATAGGTTTGCTCAAGGAAGGACATATAAGAGTAAACCGTAGGACGTGAAATATTCAGTGCGGAAGCAATTTTCGAAATATCCAATTTTGATCCGACACGCTGAAATAATAATAAAATTAACTCCCGTAAAGATTCTATTTGTTTAAAATCAGTAAGAGACTTTACATCTTTTTCGAAATAGGCATTGAAAATATCCTTGAGTAATCTTTTCTTCTGGTCCTTATCGGATTCCAGGACGATTTGAGGAAAACCACCAAAAGTCAGGTAGTCTTCAAATTCCATTTTGAATTTTTCGAAAGTAAAATAATTCCGGTATCCCTCTTTTTCCGAAAAGGTCTGACCAAATGTACGCGTCTTGTCCCTGAAAATTAAATATTCTTCAAAATCGAGAGGAAATAACTCGAATATGATTTTTCTGCCTGAAAGACTTTCAGGGAAAAGGTTTTTTAAATAAAAACTACTCGATCCGGAAAGAAAAAATTTTACATCATAATGGTCATAGAGAAATTTGGCGATTTTCGTTATTCCTGGTTTAGCCTGAATTTCATCGAGAAATATGTAAACTTTTTTGCCAGGATCTATTCCAAAGGGACTGAGTCTTTTCCAGATATTATTAAAATCATCTTCCTCAAATAACTTTTGATTAATAATATTATCCAAATCGAGAAAGATTTTGTTGTTGCTTCCGATGTCATCAAATATTTTTTTCAAAAGTGTCGTCTTACCGGTTCTACGCATACCGGTCAGCACAACCATTTCCCTGTACTTTAGCTGGCTGATTAACTGGGTATATAATTTACGCGGGTAAATCATCACATTAAAGTTTTACAAATTTATATAAAATTTGTGAAGTCATACTTCACAAAATTATAGCAAATTTGTAAAGTAGTACTTTACATATTTGGCACAAATATGTAAAGTTTAAAACAATTGTGATCCCTTATTTTACATCCTGAACACACCATTCCTCATCTCCGGGAATTTCTGGTTCAATGACATAGCGATTCCCATTGCAATGATCTTCCGTGTATCTACCGGGTCAATAATTCCGTCGTCCCAAAGCCTCGAAGTACTGAAATAAGGTGATCCTTCTTCTTCATATTTTTTCAGGATTTCGGCTCTTAATTTTTCCCTTTCTTCAGGATTCATTGTTTTGCCGGATGCTGCTAATTGTTCTTCCTTTACCTGGATCAAAACACCTGAAGCCTGTTCACCACCCATCACAGAAATACGGGAATTGGGCCACATGAAAAGTAATCGTGGATCGTAAGCTCTGCCGGCCATGGCATAGTTACCCGCGCCGAAAGATCCGCCAAAAACTACCGTAAATTTTGGAACATCTGCATTAGCTACAGCATGAACGAATTTAGCTCCGTCCTTTGCAATTCCGCCGTGCTCATATTGTTTGCCGACAATAAAGCCGGTAATATTCTGCATGAAAAGGATCGGAATCTTGCGCGATTGGCACAACTCAATGAAATGAGCTCCTTTCAGCGAGGATTCCGAAAATAAAACGCCATTGTTTGCAAGGATTCCAACTGGGTATCCCATGATATTCGCAAAACCGGTGATCAAAGTCGGGGCATACCGGGCTTTAAATTCATGAAAACGGCTGCCATCAACCATCCGGGCTATTATTTCTTTCGAATCAACGGGTTTCCTGAAATCAATAGGTGCGAGCCCGTAAATTTCTTCCGGGTTGTAAAAGGGATCTTCAACCTGGCTGATTTCAAGCCTTTGCTTTTCCTTTGATTCCAGCGTTTGAAAAATATTCCTGCAAATCTGGATGGCATGCTGGTCGTTTTCTGCAAGATGGTCGGCAACACCTGAGATAGCCGTATGAACATCGGCACCACCCAAATCCTCTGGAGTAACTACCTCACCTGTGGCAGCCTTCACCAAAGGAGGGCCACCAATAAAAATGGTTCCCTGTTTTTTTACAATAATGGTTTCATCGCTCATTGCCGGAACATAAGCGCCGCCTGCCGTGCAGGACCCCATCACAATGGCGATCTGGGGAACTCCCATCGCCGACAGTCTTGCCTGGTTGTAAAAGAACCTCCCGAAGTTAAACCGGTCTGCAAAAACCTTGGATTGCTCCGGTAAAAAAATCCCACCCGAATCAACCATATAAACACACGGAAGACAATTTTCGATAGCGATTTGCTGTGCCCTGACATGCTTTTTTATTGTCTCTTTTACATAGGTTCCACCTTTGACTGTAGCATCATTGGCAATAATCAGGGCTTCTTTACCATGAATAACACCAACTCCGGTAATAATACCTGCCGATGGAAACTGGTTGCCGTATTCACCAAAAGCGGCCATTGGAGAAAGTTCCAAAAAAGGTGTATTCGGATCTATTAACAGATCAATACGTTCACGGGCGAGTAGTTTACCTCTTTCCTTATGCCGGCTGACCGCCTTTTCCGGAGCTCCGTGCCGAACCTTTTCGAGGTTGGATTTAAATTCATTGAGGATCTTTAAAAACTCTTCCCTGTTCTTTTTAAATGCGGAAGACTGAACATCAATTTTAGATTCTATTCTATACAAAATAAATGGTTTTTAATGAACTATTATTTGTTTTCAACTGCTGAATTTAAGGGCAGGTAAATTTAGAAAAATTTTATATTCAGCAAATATATGAATGTGTAAAATTCTTCCGGGGTTGTTCAGTCTCTCTTTCAACTCACCTTATAGTTGTTTTTTAACGATATACCATTCCTGATTTTCAGTGGAATATTTTAAATCATTTGATTGATTTTTTAGGCTGTAATTAAATATTGATTTTGGGATTCTTCGCCGGAAATCACACCACTAAATAGCCTCTGCCAGATCAAATACCGCTTTTACTCTCGGGCCTTTTTCTGTTTGTATTAGAGTGCAGCATTCATTGTAAAGATCGTGTTCGAAAAACAGGATATATTCATTTTCAATGGCTTCATTGAAGAATTTTTCTTTTTCCTGAAGGGTCACAAGCGGGCGGGTATCATAAGCCATAATATATGGTAAAGGTACATGGGCTGCCGAAGGAAGAAGGTCGGCCATAAAAACAATGGTTTTATCTTTAAACTGAATAAACGGGATCATTTGTCCATCGCTGTGGCCGTTAAAAAACCTGACCCTTACGCCGGGGCATAATTCTCCTTCCTTATCAATAAGGTTCAATTTTCCTGAATCCCGGATAGGAAGAATATTTTCTTTAAGAAAGGAAGCCTTTTCGCGGCGGTTAGGTTTTATAGCCCAGTCCCACTGAGCTTTGCTGATCCAGTATTTGGCGTTTTTAAATGCCGGTACATATTTTTCCTCTCCGGTTTTTATGATACTTCCCCCGCAGTGGTCGAAGTGAAGGTGGGTCAGAAACATGTCCGTAACGTCATCCCGTGAGTAGCCAAGCGCCGACAGGGATTTATCGAGAGAATCCTCTCCATTAAGATGATAGTGTTTCAGAAATTTCTCATCCTGTTTGTCACCAATGCCGTTATCAATGAGAATTTTACGATCGCCGTCAACTATAAGCAGGCATCGCATTGCCCAGTTGCAGAGATTATTTTCATCAGCAGGATATAATTCATTCCAGATGCTCTTTGGAACCACTCCGAACATGGCGCCTCCGTCGAGCTTAAGATTACCTGTATAAATTGTGTGAAGTTGCATAAATCTGTTTTAAAACTTTAAAACAACAAATAAACATCGGATTGGTTTGTTTAACAAAATAAAAGCCGCCCCAAATACTCGGGAAACGGCTTTGTAATACCTATGTGATTTATTTTAACGGATGATGATCTTTTTTACAATATCTAAGCTATCACCTGAAATGTGTATGTAATATAGCCCTTTGGCATAATTGCTCAAATCAAAATTAAGCTTCTGATTGGGGGATGAGATTTTCATCTCAGTATTTAATACGCGTTCGGACATAGAATTATAGATTTGAACGCTGATCTGGTTTTCTTTTAATTGTTTCATTTCTATTAAAAATTTCCCATTATTCGGATTCGGAAATACAGAGATCGGATCATCAAAAATATTTGTTATAACTCTAGTGTACTCTTCAAATGAAATGATAATTTCGTCAGCACTCATACAATCTCCATCGTTTGTAACTTCCACCCAGAATATAATATTGCCTGTCATTCCACCTGAGCCGGCTTCGATAGTTTGCGTGGTTGCCCCTGTTGACCAAAGATAGGATGCTCCGGGATTACCCGCATCGAGCAAAACAGTTTCAATGTTATAAACAGTTACATCCGGGCCGAGATCAACAACGGGTGAAGGATAGATGGTCAGCGTCATATCATCTTCAACCGTTCCGTCGGGGCCGGTAACCGTGATGGTAAGCACTACCGAACCTGTAAGAATATCATTGCTTCCAGGTGTATAATTCGGATTCGGTATGGCAGTATTACTGAAGAATCCATCACCCGATGTTGACCATACAATTTGAGTGTAGTTGGTCGCGATTCCCTCACATGTAAAATTACTTCCGGTACACATTTCGTCGTCCATGCCGGCACTTGCATTTGTGGTTGATGGTGCAGGAAGTTCGATGTAATCTATCCAGGCACAATCAGAGCCGCTGCTGGTACTTCCATCCTTATGGTAGAACCATTTGAAATTGTTCGTTCCCGTTGAAAGCGGATAGCTCACTCTTTGCCAGGGCAATGTACCTGACCAGCTACCTACAACCTGACTATTGATGTAGAAGTCAAGTAAATCATCTTCATTCTCAGAAGAAACCTTTACCCAAAAGGAAATACTATCATCCTGCATAACTTCATAGGTAAGTTTCAGAATTGAAAACTGGTTATTTCCAATATCACCCGATTGAGCACAATAAATTCCTTCATAAGGATTGCTGCTGGTGATAAGCCAGTCGGCATTACCACTGAATTGCCAGTCGAACTGGTTAAATCCGCCGCTTTCCCAGTCTTCAACTATTCTTCCGATTTTAGCGGTATATTCCGATTCTGTTTCGTACTCGCCGGAACTCAGTTTAACAAGAAAATGTGCCATTGTTCCAACAGGCGCCAGTGGATCAATACTAATATTGAATATCGCTTCATCGGTTTCACCTGTAAGCAGTGTTTCAAGCCCGACCGAGGGATTATTAATTGTAACATAGTTACACGAGGTGAGCAATTCAGCATTAGCATCGGGAGCATTGCTGTGACCCGAATTCATTACCTCAAAAGAAACAGACACGTTTTCGCCCGGGTCAAGACGGCCATTATTGTTGCCAGAAAGATCTGAAATCACATAATTACCGAGCCCAAGAACGGGGGCGCTTGCAGTAATACTGAAAGTGCTGTTCCACACACTGCCACCTGATGCCGCCACATTAAAGGGAACTTCAAATTCGTCAGGAACATCAGGCGAAACGATAAAAGTAAAAGCGTTGTTGATAAATATCGTTTGCCCGGGATTCAAATTTCCAAATATTTCTATGTTATCTGTGATCAGTACATAACCGCTGATTGAAGATAAAGTGACCGTAACGTTGCTTGCCGGTAGCTGGCCCACATTTTTCACACCAAGACCCAGGTTTATTTGTTCCCCGAAATCAGCTATTCCATTACCATTTCCTGAAGGATCATTAATCTGATACGAATCAAATAAAACACAAGCCTGGTTGGTCATCACTGAAATTGTCCCCTGGTGCCGGTTCCTGTTATGAGCAACAACCGACACTTCAATCGCTTCGGCTCCAATTACAGGTGAAATGAACTGAACAATGGCATCTCCGTTTGAACCGGCAACTGCCCTTCCGATAAGTGCTCCATTCTGAACCAGTCCTATCCTGCCAAATGGAGCATCGGTCGAAACAGTTACGCTTGCCGATCCGATTGAAATCTGCGATGGATAATTTGCTGTAATATTGGTAGGGGTGGCTGTCCAGATATCCATTGAAGGATCGCCAAAAAGATTGGTTTCATACACAGCCCACTTCATATATGCATCATTGGTGAAAAAAGATGCATTGTCTTCTTTAGAGTCGCTGTTGGTATAACCGATGACTGTAATATCTTCGCCAAAGATCGCATCGAAAAACTGCCGGTCAACATACTGTGAAGTGCTGTTTGTGTTTCCGGGTGAATACCAGCCGTAACGTGAATTGGCAACGGCTGCCACTTCCGCTGTCGAAATGGTTGTGATTTTTTCAGCAAAACAATCGGTAGTTCCGTAATTACCCCCGTCGTCACGGTTATCAAACGATCCGTTATAACATCCCTGTGAGTAACCAATAACGAAACTTCTTGATATGCCATTGTTGGTTAAATTCGAGGTGGTCAGGTCGTAGGTATCCATCCTCATATTATAGGTTACACTTGAATGTCCGAGATGATTCAGAAGATTAATCCCTGTGGTATTGAATTTCTGGAAAACATCGTATTTGTCCCAGCCACCCTGTGTATCATACAATCTTGACACCTGTATGTTTCCGGGAAGGCCAACGGTTGTAAATCCGTGATTTGAAGTTCCTGTTACGATTTCTTCCTTATAGGTATCCCCATAAGTCGGGGGGTTGTTGTTGAGTTCCTCTCCGACCATAAGGACCTTATTTATATCTGCTATTACTGGGGCATTCTGGTATAGTTTCAGTTTATTTGTAAAGTTCATGATCTCGGTGCCATTGTCAATGCTTAGTCTGCCGATGGCAACTTCAGCATAAAGATCGGTTTCACCCTGCTCGCCCCAGTTATTATCACCGTCATTGTTCCAGTTGCCATCAAGGCAACCGTAATACATGTCGGAAGGGATATCATCATCGTCCAGCGCTGAAAAACCGCGGTGAGGAATGATCCTGTCGGACGAACTGTTGGGATCCGCGTCACCGCCAAGGATCACATATTCAAGGTTGAAATCGGTGTAATATTGAATGATGCAGTTCCTGATCTTTTCCATGTTGTCCTGGCCCTGGTATTGGGAAAACACATCTTCTGTTGTAACAGCCGTTACAAAAAATCCTGTTGATTCTTTAAAAGCAATGTAGTCATCAAAGGATGGCAAAAGTGAATTTTTCGTGATCAGGAGTAGGTCAGTTTCCAAACTTTTTGATGACGGATAAGAGTATTTTTTCAATTCACCTGCATTTTCAACAATGTTGTTGATCCTTTGCAGAACTCCCGGAGTTTTTCTCAGAAATGTCAATGCCTGGCTTGCTTTTTCGGTGGAAGTATATTCAATGATGAGTGTAATATCTTTTACGATTCTGATCTTCCCGGTAAGCGGGTAATAGATAACAGGGCAAATGGAAAAGGACCCGATGGAATGTCCTGCCATAAATCCTGTGCTGATGTTATCAACTATATTCGCCGGATAAGAATTTGCAGATGAATAGATTTTCTGGTTAGGAAATGGTTTATAGCCTTCCTCTATCCCTTTTGAGATGGGAAACTGTTTTGAAGCTGGTTTAACTTTTATTCCGTTGATTTCATCATAATAAGTAACTGAAATAACCGAAATATCGGAAATCTCCTGTCCGGGTGGTAAAAGTATATCAGCGGCATATAATGGAAGCAACGGATTTCCTTCAGCACCCGAATTGCGGCAATTGGTAAAATCAAATTCCGAAAATCCGTCTGAATCCGTTAATATCACGGGATTACTGAATTTATAATTAAGTTCTATGCTCTGTGATTGTAATATGCCTGAACTTAATAAAAGGACAACAAAAAGAAAGGAGAAAAATCTTTTCATGATTTGCTTATAAAATGATTAAAAACGAATTATAGACACAACCGTATTTATATATGTTGCATTTTCCTTAAATAAGGATATTGCAGGGATTTTATACGATAAAAAAACCCGCATGTTCAATGCGGGTCCGAATTATAATTTGATTTTATTTTTCAAGTATAATTTTCTTTACCCAATTATTTTCTTTACCAGTAATATGTAAATAATACACACCTTCTGAATATGTACTCAAATCAATATTTCTTTGATATTTTTTACCTGGTGCTATGAAATCATCTTCGAAAACAGTTTGACTCATTGAATTAACGATTTTCAGTCGGAGTAGCCCATTAATTTCCATTTTTATATCAAGGACAAACGAGCCGTTATTTGGATTCGGGAAAATATTTATTGCTGAACCATCAGCAAAGTCAGAAAGTCCTGTTGTTAAGGTAACTGTAATTGTATTTTCAGCAGAATTGGTGCAAAGATTGAGATCGGTATAAGTGTAAGTAATCGTATGGGTTCCAAGTCCGGCTGCAGCAGGATCGAAAATTCCATTACTGACACCCGGCCCTGAATATGTACCCCCTGAAGGCGCTCCCCCTGTCAATGCAAATGGAGGTGTTGTAATGCTGACATTATTAAATGGTTGTAAGGTTACAGTTGGTAAATACCTGGTAATGGTGATGGGATTTGAAAAGATTCCTGTTCCGCAGTAATTTATCCCGGCGACTTTCAGCGTAGCGATACCAAGAAAAGCTTCATCCCAAATCACGGTTACATTTGTCCCTGTTCCGGAAACAGAACCGGCGCCAACAGGTTCAAGCAGCCATGCATAAGTGGTAATTCCGCCTAAGCCACTTGTGCTGTATGATGTATTTCCCCAGCTTGCACATAAATAAGTGATTCCGGTTGGTGTAGGGGCAATACCAGGGACTTCACCCACAGTTATATAATTAGCCATATATAATTCAGCCGTTTCAATGCCATCGGATACCTCAAGGTAAACATCGTAGCTGCCCGAGGTACCGTATCCCACTACCGGATTTTGCTCGGTGGAGGTTGCCGGAGTGGCGCCTTCAAAAACCCAGCTCCACTGTGTTATTGGCCCTACCGATTCATCATAAAAATGAACAGCATCCCCTTCACATACTACGGTTGTATCAGCACTGAACAAAGCCTGCAACTCCATAGGCGGGAAAACAATATAGTCTATAAAAGCAGCATCATCTCCGGCCACAACACTAACATCCTTATCGTATTGCCATTTAAAAATATGAGTTCCAACACTAACAGGAAAAGATACCTGCTGCCAGGCAACAATTCCCGACCAACTGTCCTGTTCAACTCCATCAATATAAAATCGCAGATAATCATAGTTTGCTTCTGATGAGACTCTGAACCAGAAAGAAATATCCTGTGCAGCATAAACATCATAGGTAAGCGATAACCATGTAAGCTGGCTGTGATTGATGATTCCCGACCGTGCACAATAAATGCCTTCATACGGCAAGTAATCGGTAACGGACCAATTGGAATTTCCACCTGTCTGCCAGTCGAATTGTGTAAAACCCCCGGTTTCCCAGTCTTCTATACTTTCTGTTTTCGATAGTGGTGCAGATTTCACACCTGTATTGAGGTATTGAGAGAATACATTGCCTGTTACAACGGCAATTGCAAATAGTAATAACAGTAGCTTACTTTTGATTGTAATAACTGATTGTAAAAACTTTTTCATCGTAGTAAATTTTTGAAATAAACAAATTGCGTAATCCTAATAACGTGTATTAAAATTACGCAATTTTAGTAAAAGTTCCTGAATATACCCGAATAAATTATTTTTGGATGATAATTTTTTTCACCACATTGGTATTATCCCCTTTTATTTGCAGGTAATAGATGCCATCGTGATAGTTTTCCAAATTAATATTAATTGAGTTTTCTCCAACCGCAAATTCATTTTTGTTTTCCCAAACAACTTCATTCATAGTATTATAAATCCTGAGAGTGTTTTTTTCAATAGTTTCAGGATTAACTTGAAGTATAAAGCTCCCGGAATTCGGATTCGGGAAGATAATTATATCGTTATGACTGAGACTCTCACCAATTCCTGTACATGGATCCACAAGTATGGTTTCCGAAGCTGAATTTTCGCATCCGTTGCCATCTTCGTAAGTGTAGGTTATGGTGTGTGTTCCCAAACCGGCAACAGCAGGATCAAACCATCCATCGGTTATTCCTGTTCCTGAATAAACGCCGCCTGCCGGATTCCCTCCTGTAAGTTCAAAAGCAGGCCATGTTAAACAAACCATTTCAAAAGGTTCCAATGTAACAACGGGCAGGTATCTTGTAATACTTAAAGTATTGGAATAATTTCCGGTTCCGCATTCATTTTCTCCGGCAACCTTTAAAGTAACATCGCCAAGAAAACTACCCGTCCATACTATAGTTGCACTTGCCGTGGTACTGCTGATGGTACCTGCGGACGAAGGTTCAAGGATCCAATCGTAAACTGTAATACCCGTAAGCCCTGCTGTGGTGTATGTTGTGTTACCCCAGCCCGCGCATACCAGCGTTATTCCTGTAGGATCGGGAGGTGTACCTGGTAATGCAGATACCATAATATAATCCGGCAATGTCAAGGTACTTGTTTCTACACCATCAGTAACGGTCAGCGAGACATCATAAACACCGGCACTGGAATAGAGTATTACAGGATTTTGCAGGGTTGATGTTGCAGGAGTCCCTCCTTCAAAAGTCCAGTCCCATGAAATTGCACTTCCCGTAGACTGATCATAAAAATTAACTGACTCACCTTCGCAAATATCGGTATCGCTTGCTGTGAAAGCAGCTACAAATACCGCGGGTGGCATAACAATAAAGTCAACCCATGCACAATCACTTCCACTGGATACACTATAATCTTTGTCGAACTCCCATTTAAATGTATGCGATCCGGCTCCAATTGCAAATGCGATACGTTCCCATCCGGCCTCACCCGACCAGGATGATAGTTCGTTATTGTCAATATAAAACCTAAGATAGTCGTAATTGTCCTCCGAAGATACTTTATACCAGAACGAAATACTGTCGTTGCTGAACACTTCATAAGTCAGCGAAAGCCAGGTACTTTGATTGTCATTAATATCTCCCGATTTTATGCAATAGGTCCCTTCATAAGAATTTTGGTTCGAAACCGCCCAGTTGGCATTGCCTCCGGTCAGCCATTCGAACTGGCTCATATTTCCGGTTTCCCAGTCTTCAACGATCAAACCGAGTGAAGTGGCAAAAGACTGCTGAAGGCTGTAACCACCTGAAATCACATCATAGTCAAAAACGACTGCTGTTCCAACAGGAGCACTTGCAGCAACGGTTACATTAAATATGCCTTCTTCCATAGTACCCGCCTCAATATCAATAAAATCAAATGAAGAATTGTTAATTGTTATGAATCCGCTTGTACTGCTTAAAGAACCGGTAGCCGCAATTGCTGAAAAAGAACCATTATTATAGGTCTGGATGCGGATATTTGCTGTTTCACCGGGATCAAGGCGTCCGTTGTCATTACCTCCTGAATCATCAATAGTCATTATCCCGGCTTCGAGTAATGGCCCATGGCCCTGAACCGTAAAATAAGTCGTCCATGTTTCAATGCCGTCGGTGGCAATCATCTCAAAAGAAACAATGTGCATATCAGGAATGTCATCGGCAACTTCCCATGCAAAGCCATCAACTACTGTTGAGGTTTCACCTGCTGCAATGTTTCCATAAGATTCATTGTCGTCAGTAATTGTAATAAATTCATCCGTTGAGCTTATTGTTATGATGACATTGTTGGCCGTTTCAACTCCAACATTTTCCACTGTAATCGAAGCCAGGATTATTTCGGAGGTTTCCATAATTCCGTTATTGTTCCCTGAACCATCATTAATTGCGACATTACTTTGTACGATGTAAGCACCGGAGGGAGGAATAACATCAATAAGACTCTGATAACGGTAATAATTCTGTTTGGTAACGGTAATAAGCACCTGATCGGGCGGAACCTGTCCCTCAATGTCTATTGTAACCGCAGAGACCCCTGCAACAGCAGTCCCAATGATTTCTCCATTTACTGTAAGTGCTATCAGTGCACCTTCGTTTGCTGTAACATCAAAACTTGTTACACCGGCATAAAGTACCGGGTTGTGAATTACTGTCAGATTTTGAGGAACCTCCGAATATACAGTGGTAAAAGCATCGCCATGATGATGAAAAAGATTGTACGTTACTTCTTTATTACTGGTATTGTAAGGCCATGAAGAAGCCTGTAAAAAATATTTACCGGCAGCGCTTGCAAAAGCGGGCAAAACGCCTCTTGGTTCAGGAGTGGAACCATAAGCAGGCATAAAATCAGTCCACATATTATCATAAGCTCCCCAGACATATACGTCGTTCACAAAGGAATAAGAGACTTCAGAAGCAGCATTGATTGCAAGAGCTCCGGAGTTTTGTCCGTTGTAGGTATAGCGGTGAAATTTTTCGGAAAATACTTCACTGCTGTAATTGTATTTGCCTGTAAGGCAGTTTACCGACCAGACAAAAGTGAGATCGGTATTGGTGAGGCTGCTGATACTGGAGCTTGAATAAGCCGGTTCGCCCCATCCCTGCTCATAACCATGATCACGATGCTGAAGCATAAAGGCTCCATTATTAATTGCAGCATTAACCATCGCTGCTGTTCCCCCGCTCCAGCCACCGAGTGATGATGGTGAAGCAGGAATATAACCGAGACCGTTCGGACCAAAGTAATTGACAACAGTAGAGGTGTTTGTTGCTGTTGACCATGTAGAGCCCGGAGTACCGCTGTAAATCGCATTTACCCTTACAGGATCCTTGTCCTGAACTTCCCGCCAGAAACCACCGATAACTTCAGTACATATCTGGAACCAACGCTCCGTTTGCCAGCCAAGTGCAGTAATCGGATGTTCGTAAAAATATTCACTTGTCGGAGGAGTTCTTTCATAGTTCAGGAATTTGGTGACCATTACCTGCAGTTGAGCAGCATTTTGAGCCGTCATCCTTGCAAACACAATGTCGGGCATATCGTTGTTATTGACATCGGCATAAATATTATCCGAGGCGCAATAGCTATCCCAGATCGGCGCTACTATGGTGTTCCCTGTTGTACCATAATCCCCTAACAGCAGGCATGCCGCTGGAACGATATCCCAGTTGTTATATGCGTTATTGATATAGTTTTCAATTGTCGTTACATTATTTCCGCCAATTTCCGATATAGTTTTTATATCGGTTAAAATCCCCTGCTGCATCCTGAATTTTTTGATAGAATCGGCCCATTGAATGAATTCTGCACCATTGGGAGTGATGATAAGATATTCGCAACCTGTGTCATCAGTTGCCTGAAACGACTTATTGTAATTTATTTTTGGGAGTGATTCATAGTTAAGCAACATATCCGAAAGCATTGGATCCCACCAGCGGCTTCTTAAACGGTCATTTCCAAAAGAGCTATTACCTCCGTCGAAAACAACTTCAATTTCAATGTCGCGATAAACAATAAGTTGCTTAGTCACAGGATTGTAATGAAAGGGCGTAATTCCGAGCATCACTACATCAATGCCACGAATATTGTCGGATTCTGAAAGTTTTACAGGTTCTTCGGGATAGAATTTATTTGCTGAATAAAAAGCCGGATCTATAGTATATTCCAGCGGACCTGTTTCTGTTTCCCAGGGAATTCTGGGTGCAGGTGCAAGGTTAATGTTAAACAGCGTTTCTGAACGGTAAGAAAGTATGTTTACCGATGCTGTTGCTCCCTGAGGGATTGCAATATACCTGCCCGAACCCGGAAGATTGGGTGCTCCTTCATCATTCGGAAGGAAATGGCCTGGCAGTTCAAGGACTTTCATTGATTCCCCTTTTACATCCATATCCGAAAGTGAAAAACCGGTGATGGAATAATTTACAATCACTTGTTCTGCATTCTGCTCTTCAAGAGTAAATCCTGATTTACCCCAGCTATCGGAATAAGAGTAAGACTGGGTAAAGGAAACCTGATGAATACATAAAATCAACCCTGTTAAAAACAGCAAAGTCCTGATATTTTTATTGATCTGAAAATGTGTAAATTTTTTCATTTTTTTCTGATTAATTAAACCCCAATTTTATGTTACAGTGCACGCGGCAAATATATTAAAACTTGCATTCGGCAAGGAAATATTAAATACGCTTTTAATATTAAAAAGATTCGTTTTTTATATGATTAAATCTGCCGGTGAATAAATTTCGATATTACTGTAAAAAAATGAAAATCAGGTTGCACCTGTTTACAGTGCCTACCTGATTTTCATTGTTCTTCATTCTCTGTCGTGAATGAAATATTTCACTTATTTCCTGATAATAATTTTTTCGAGATAGCTTGTTTTATCGGAATATAGATTGATCAGATATAATCCTTCAGGATTACCCGAAATATCAATTATGCCGGTAAAGGAATTTTCTGTTGAAATGTTTTCTTTCTCAAACACTACTTTACCAAGATTGTTAAAAATCTTCAGGTCTAAAGTTTCCGGATTATCCGAACGCAGTTTAAGTGTAAATGTTCCATTGCCTGGATTCGGATAGATTTCCAGTTGGAGTCCGTCAACAACTTTATTAATACCCAGCCACTGTTTAACGTAAATCGCGTCTGTTGCAGAATTTACACAACCATTGCCGTCAATATAGGTGTAGGTGATCGCATGTTCTCCGATACCTGCAGCCGAAGGTGTGAAATAGTAACTTCCGCCCGTTTCGGTAACACCATCACCGGTATAAATTCCACCAGCAGGCTGTCCTGCCGTTAGAGGAAATTCAGGAGTATTGGTATAAACCGTATCAACGGAGGAAACAAAGGTAACGGAAGGCAGATCATTGATTGTAACAGTGAGTGTTTCGGAACTAGTTCCGTCACCACAATCATTTATGCCCATCACGGTAATAAAAGCCTGGCCGGTAAATTCCGCATTCCAGTCAACAATTCCAACAGTACCGCCTCCGGAAATAATACCTGCGGCTTCGGGTGTCAGAGTCCAGACGTATGATAATGCGAACTCAGCTCCATCACTTGTATAAGTAGTATTTTCCGGATTCAGGCAAAATGCGGTTTCTCCAGTCGGGATTGCAGCGGTTCCTGGCAAAGGAGCTATAATGACTTCTGCACTGTCGCTAACAGTAAAGATTCCATCGTTGACTTCGACAATATATAAGGTATTTTCAAGAGGAGTAACAAAAGGCTCTTGCTCTGTTGAAGTAAATCCGGCCGGGACAGAAGTCCAGAAATAGGTAAAAGTTCCCGAACCTCCTGTGGCATCAGCAAAAAGTTGGGTTGAATCACCCGTGCAAAGCTCGGAAGGATCAGCCCAGGCTGTCACAACCGGGATATCTTCACCAACTGCAAGTGTAACAGGAACAGTAACCAAGGCAACGTCAGGATCATTTGAGCCGATATTAATATCTGCCGTATATATTCCTGCAACAAGGTCAGCAGCATCCAGTGTTACATTAATTTCGGCGGAATCGCCGGCGATTAAAGTACCGCCATAATTATCAATGTTTAACCATCCAAGCACATAAATGGAATAGTCCTCTACTTCCCCATAAGTAGTCGTACCACATGGATCTCCGCAATCTTCACCTTCCCATTTTATCCTGACCCTGAGGCGGGTTTCTCCGGGAACTGCTGAAGCAGGAACTGTAAAACTATAGGTTCCCTGTCCGCTGTTGCTCACTTCACAAACCACATTTTCATCAGCATCTTCAAAATCCTGGTCCTGATTCCAGTCCACCCAGACTCCCAGGTCATCGGCAGTATAAACCACACCGTTGGTAACGCTGATGGAATAAGTTTCTCCAAGGTTAACTATCGTGGAAAGATCAGTATAATCGCCATATCCGTCACAACTTGAAGAATTATTAATATCACCGAAAGTGACATTACTGATAAATTCATCGCAACCACCGCTGCCTGCGCAATAATTTTTGCCGCCCTTTTTACTTGTTATCAAAGGCGTAACAGTATATTCAAGGTTCAGTTCACCTATATTCTTTACCATTATGGTTTCAACCGTTGATGTACCGATCAGAAGGTTAGCCTGGATTTCTGCAGGAGATACAAAAATATGAGGATTGCCCCATTGGATTGAACTGCTTGCCGGAACCGATTCACCTTCATCATGTACGGCAGTTACACCGTAGGAAAATACACCATAATCGGGCAATTGATCCGACCAGGTCAGATCTGTGGTGGTTCCTAAAAGAATACCTTCGCGGTAAACATTGAAATAAAGAAAGGGTTCGCCGCTGAACAGCCAGTTCAGGGTGGTTGCCCCTGTCACTTCATCCAGTAGGATCGTAAGATCTGTTGGTTTCGCCAGGTTGTTTGTTACATAAGGTGAAACGTATGTCATAAACAGGCCATTCCTTGTATCTGTCCAAACAGGATAAACCTGACTTCCGCGGGCGGTGATTGATAGATAGTCGCCCATGTAGCTGTCGGCGAGTCCGGGTATAGGTGAGGGTGTAAAAGCCACATCGCTTACTTTAAAGTCTTCCCATGTATCGCCCGCGTCCATCGAATTGGCACACCAGACTTCGCACTGGGAACCACCAACATTTCTGTCATCGTAAAAGATCACACTCAGTATCCCGGTTTCAGGGTCGCATGCGATCCATGGAAAATAATGTTTTTTACCCAGACCGGGAGCATCCTGGTTAATTTTTACCGGTGCTGACCATGTAGAGCCGTCATCCGTTGACCTGATCATATAAACATCGGCGCTTGTACCGCTGTTAACACCGGGAACACCAATATTGGTCCACACTACATAAATGTTACCGCTAAAGGAGCCGCTGCTGATATCCACTGCCATTGAAGGGAATGAGTTTACCCTTTGATTTTTATTTACACCACTGTTTCTGATCCCTTTTGTATTGTTAATGATTCTTGTTGCAGAGGAAAATGTACTGCCTCCGTTGGTTGATTTCGTAAATCCAATAGCCTTTTCGTCCTGTGGCCAGCTATCATAAACCGACCATATTGCATACACTTCCCCATTTGGACCGGTTTGAAGGTTCACACCCTGGTTATGACTGCCTGCATTTACGGCTGAACTTAGGTTGATCAACGATCCCCAGGTAGTACCTCCATTTGAAGATGATTTCAAAACGATCTCACTGTCATTTGAACCTCCAAAGTCCGTCCACGCATCATAAAGATTACCTTCATAAGGGCTTGCGGGACTGTTATCAATCCAAAGGTGGTTTTTATCAGCAACGCTTCCGGGATTCGGAGCAACAGTCACATTTGTCCAATTGGTTCCGTTGTCAGAATAGGCAACTCCCTGTCCGTAGCTGTTGCTGATATATCCCACATACTGCCTGCCAGTCAGACTGATGGCTGTTGTCGGGTCGCCTGAATTGGTGCCGCCGGCGCCCTGAGCAGAACCGCCCCATGTAAGCCCTGCATCATCTGATTGAAAATAATTTGCTCCGTACAGTGTTCCTATCGAGCCTCCATTCCACGAAGTGGAATTGTTTGAATTAAGTATATACTCGTTGTTATTCGGATTGATAAATGAAGAATTTTCCGACTCTGTAACATTGGTAGCCGAAGTCAAAGGCACATCGGGGGAGTCTTCTTTCCCGCCATTAACGCTTTTGGCAATGATTGTACTTCCGGTAAAAATCGCTTCCGGGATTGGGATCGTGGGAGAAACCGGAACGAGACCCTGTTCTGCCATCTTTTTCCAGTAACCCATGTTGTCAATCCTCGTATCTACCAAGTCATTCTGGTTATCCAAAGGTTTGGATGGAAAGATCTGTTTCTGGGCATTAACAAGTTCGGAAAACAGGGAAAAGAATAAGACTAAGACAATTAGAAAGTTTACTTTTTTCATGATCATTTTTTTATGTTATACTTTGAAGAATATAAATTAGCTCTTTGACAGTTCAATCTGATTATTTCTTTGCAATACCGGAATAAAATAATGCAGTATAATATTTACCCTAATGACACCTTAAAATATTTTAAAGTTGCACCATTAGAGTACTAAAAATCAGGAGCGCCGCAAAGTTATATTAAATGTTTCTAAATAACCCGTTTGTGATCAATCTTTTTTTGGCAAAGGGAAAAAATCATCTGGTGCAAGTCTTGTGCAGTTTGGATTAGCAGGTATTAGGATGGTAGATTTGTGCAAGTTTATCTAACTTACTATTTCAAAAATATCTTAACTTTTGACTGATGAGTTCTGGTTACAAATTTTAAAATTGAAAAAACACATTTAAATTTTGAATACTTAAAGCAGGATCGGGGCTACATTTTATTTTGATGTGCTGGAAAATAATTATTTCTTTTATTGGCGGATCAAAATGAACCATTGAACTTTGCCCGTAGGGCATTAATATCCATAGAAAATAATAATATGTGCAAGGA
>Ga0172368_10001937_pt1 | contig 27237 bp, 25 predicted proteins | sample Lak11m_FD_114540 | JGI IMG/M metagenome (GOLD analysis project Ga0172368, IMG submission 114540) | Freshwater microbial communities from Kabuno Bay, South-Kivu, Congo - kab_022012_11m | ecosystem: Environmental > Aquatic > Freshwater > Lake | place: Democratic Republic of the Congo: South-Kivu...
GCTCTCATCGGTGGTCGCCAGCTCACACTGCAGACCGTTCTGGGCGCAGCCGTCCAGGAAGGATTGCTGCGTCAACTGATGCACGGGGTGCCAGGCCGTGTTCTGCACCCAGTAGAACTTGCCTGTTACCTTTCCCCCTGCCGCCGCTGGCGCAGTTGTGGGCGCCGGTGGCTGTGTAGCCACTGCCGCGGTTGTAGGTTCCTGCGTCTTGTACAAACCCATCGGGGTCGGCGATGCCTGGCTACATCCCGCGATGACTACAACCAGCGCGATCACCGATACGATTTGGAGTAGGGACTTCCTCGACATTTCATCCTCCTTTGGAAGCACTTCGAATGACTGAGCCTTAGTCTGAAGCTGACAGAGCGAACTAGCCCAAAATTCGATCGGGTTCAGCAAGCCTCCTTCCTGTTCTGCCTTTCGCCGCAGAACTGTTATCGCAATCTGAAGTAGGAGCCGCACGCCTGACAGGTAGATTTCAGATTATTCGATCATCAGGCTCCTCTACACTCCAGTTCGTGCGGTACCCATCGCCGCGCGCTCACACGCCGTATCCGCATCAGTGCTCCGACCTTCGATATCGAAGTATGTCCACAGAAGCGGCGAGTGTCATCAAGATACCGAGCGACGGTGTGCTCAGGTAAGGATTGAAGTGACCGATGATCAGTCCACTCCGCACCAGTTGGATGAAGGTCACACCCAAGAGGGTGCCGATTGCGGACCCCCGGCCTCCCTGGAGGCTCACACCGCCGATGATGATGCCGGCAAGCGTATCGAACTCCAGGTTCTTGCCGATGATGGGGTCGCCCGGTGTCCCTGGAAGTTGGCTCATGGTCAATAACCCGGCCAACCCTGCCAGGACGGCCGTCAACACGAAGCAGATGGTCTTGACCCGGAACGTGTTGATGCCGCAAATCTCGGCCGCCGATCGGTTGGCGCCGGTGGCGAATACCGCGGAGCCCCAGCGCGTTCGGTTCAGTAAGAGCTGCACTACCACCACCAGCCCCAACATCAGGAAGAAGGTGACGGAGATGCCGAGCGGCCTCAGCGAGCCGATGATGCCTACCGCCTTTGGCAGGGGATAGATGGGGAGCCCGTTGGTGAACGAATAGCTGACCCCGCGCACGATGAACTGCGTCCCGATGGTGGCAATGACCGACGGGATACCAACTTTGACCGTCAGCACGGAGTTCAGCAGGCCGACTAACACCGAGACTGCCAGTGCGCAGGCCACCGCCTCCGGTATCGTGAGCCCCATGTCCCGGATCAGCTTGGCCGCGAAGACCGCGGCCAGGCTCATCATGGCGCCGGTCGACAGGTCAATTTCGCCGGCGATCATGAGCTGAACCATCCCCATGCTGATCAGCCCCGGGAAGGCCATAGTGCGCAAGATGGATGAGAGCGTATTCGGGTTGACCATGGCGTCGTTGCGGGCCCAGAACCACACGAACAGCAGGATGAACGGAATGATGATAGCAGTCTCCTGCTTCTCCATAACAATTCGCCCGAGCTGCGCCAACCTTTGGCCCGCGCTTATCTTATTGCTCTCATTGCTTATCAGTCCCATCTCTTCTCTCCTCAGCCGTGTGGTCGGGTGCTAGTATTGGATGGCTCTGCGTCGATAGGCGTCCAACGCGGCAGCGCCGATCAGAATGGCGCCCACTACGATCCCCTGCGCATTGGTCTTCACCTGGGCCGCCGTCAGGCCGACGCGGATGATCTCGATCAGCAACGTGCCCAGAAAGCCGCCGATGATGCTTCCGACGCCGCCTCTCAGGCTGCCTCCGCCGATGATCGCGATCGCGATGACCCAGAGCAGCCAGCCATCACCGATACCAGGGTCCGTCGTCTTGCCGTAGCCTGTGACGAACAGGCCGGCAATGCCGCATACAAAGCTGACAAACAGGAAGCACGCGGCCTTGACCGCCTTTACGTTGATCCCGACGATCTCCGCTGCCCGGCGATTGCCGCCGACCGCCGCCAGGATCGGACCGAGCTTCGTGGTCCGCATGATCACGTCACCGATGATGACGGCGACTACGTAGATCACGAACATCCAGGGCACCGCCTGGATCGGGCCGGTGAGAGCGATCTTTTCCAGCAGCGGGATCCGGCCGGCCTGGTAGATGAAGTTGCCGTTCATAAGCCAGATGAGCAGGCCAGCAATTGAAAAGCTCGAGGCCAGCGTGGCGAAGAAGGAAGGCATGCCGATCTTGAGCACGACGAAGGCGTTGATCCCGCCCGCCGCCAATGCTGCCAGGATGCCGACCGAGTAGCTGGACCATTCCGGCCAGCCAGCGTTCGCGAGCAGCATCCCAGTGATCACGGCGGCGAGTCCGGCAGTCGCGCCGCTCGACAGATCGATCTCGCCCGCGATCATCAGGAAGCTCATGCCGAATGACGCCATGCCGATGAAGGTGCCCTCGTTGACTATGCGCGTGAGAGAAGAGACGTCCGCCATGTACCTGTTGATGATCGTGAAAATGACGAAGAACACCACCACCGCACCGGCCGCCCCGACTTCGGGGACGCTCAGCACCCGGCGGCCAAACGACTGCTTCGGCGTCGCATCTGAAGCTGGCGGTTTCTCTGTCAGGCTTGTGGTCATGTTTCACTCCTTCTCCTTAGTCGATCCAGAGTCGTTGGAATGTTCAAGACGATGTAGACGCCTCTGGCAAGGCACTTCTTCGGCTGGCGCGATCATGATTCCCCGATCACGGGGTTCACCAGCGCGCCGACCTTCTCGATCTCGATACGCACCACGTCGCCGGGACGCAACCAGCGGGGCGGTGTGTGCGCCGCACCGACGCCAGAGGGGGTGCCCGTGGCGATGACATCGCCGGGCTCCAGGGTCATCACTCGCGACATATCCCAGATGAGATGCGCAACGGAAAAGATCATCAGGCTCGTGTTCCCTTGCTGGAGCACTTCATCGCCGATCACTGTGCGGATGCTCAGGTTCTGCACATCGGGGATCTCGTCGGCTGTGACCAGCGCCGGTCCCGTCGGGCAGAAGGTGTCGGGGGTTTTGCCGATCACCCACTGGCTGGTGCGACCCTGCCAGTCGCGCGCGCTCACGTCGTTGAGGGGCATGTAACCGGCCACGTAGTCTAGCGCTTCGGCCTCAGAGATATTCCGGCAACGGCGGCCTATGACGACCGCTAGTTCGCCTTCGTAGTCCGGCTTCTCGACAGCAGCAGGGATCACGATCGGTTCGCCGTGGCCGATCACCGCGTTGGCGAACTTGGCAAAAATAACAGGGAAGGGTGGGGCAGATGCATTCGACTCGTGAGCGTGTTCGAGATAATTCACGCCGATGCAGATGATCTTGCCCGGACGCGGCAGAGGAGCCTTCAGCGTTACCTCTGCCAGGGGCAGGCTCTGGTCAGGTGAGGCCGCTGCCACGGCGCCTCGGGCGAGCGCCATAGCGGGGCTGCCGGCTTCCAGGAAGGCAAGCATATCGGCCGGAAGCCGAGAATCAAGGTGGTTGAGATCGAGCACCCGCTCGCCGGCTGCGTCGGCAACCAGCGCTCCAAGACGAGTCTGGCCTTTGTAGACAAACGTGATGAGCTTCATTGAGGTTATGCTCCGTCGCAAGAATAAGATGGGGTTGAATGCACGGCTAAGTGCACCGTAAGTATCAGCCCTGGTCGTCAGTGGCCTGTGTATAACTGCTGATCACCCGGACATACGCGAAATCGAGGTGTTCCTCAACCATGGACTGGGCCTTGACCTTGTCTCGGTCTTTGATTGCGTCCAGAATCGCCTGGTGTCCCCTGACCATGGCTTCGCGGAAGTCGGCGCTGGCAACGTTCCGGCTCAACAGGAACACGTAGATCTGTGGTCGAAGAGTCGTCCAGTAGCTCAACAGCCGCTGATGCCCACTGATCCGATACAGGACGTCGTGAAAGCGCAAATCCAGTTCTGCCGCTTCCTGCTCACTCATGACACCCTGCACCAGGCGGACGGTCATGTCGTCCACCACCGCCTGCATTTCGGCTAGATCCTCCGGGGTCGCCTGCTGGCACGCGTATTCAGTCGCCAATCGCTCGAGGACTCGTCGCAGGCTATGGACCTCTTCGAGATCTTGATAAGACAGCCGGGCAACGAAAGACCGACCATTGGAGCGGTTGATGACCAAGCCTTCGCGCTCCAGTTGCCTCAACGCCTCCCGGATGGGCCCGCGGCTCACACCCATGAACTCGGCAAGGGTGTTTTCGCGCAACTGCTCATCTGGCGTGAGTTGCCCGCTCAAAATCGCCCGTCGGAGGCGCTCGACAACTTCATCCGAAAGGGTACGTCTGGTAGGCGGCGACAAGATCTGGGACAATTGCTCAATGGACACGAGTGGGCCCCCTGACAGTAGAGGGGCGATTTGGCTGCGCACGCCTGGGTGGGATATAGGCTTGCGCAGTTCAGGTACATCGTTCTGCGAGCCACAAACTGTAAACAGAAGATTGTTAACAATTTGCTTGTGGCGATATTCTAGCAGAGTTTCTACAGCCTGTCAAGTGCCGCTTTGTCACTTGTCAGACAAACGGACGACCGGAGAGGTCATTGTGTCACATTCCGGCGCTGTACGTCCGCCCACTTTTTTGTCAGACAAAGGGATGACTGGCAAAGCGATTGTGTTACATGCCGGTGCTGTACGCTCGCCCACTTTCCACGAACTGCCGGTAGTTTTCGAGCGAATGTGCGCTGAGCTCCTCCTCGTACGGCGAGGCGGTGATCGACAGGATGAACCCTCCGCCAGGCGCGCCGGCCCGCACAGCCTCTTGTACGCGCGCATCCAGGTTCTCCCGTTCGCCGCTGATGACGTCACCGATCTGCACGTTGCCAATGAGACACATCCGGTGTCCCACCCGTCGTTTGACCTCCGCCAACGACACATCTCCCATCGGCGGGGCCTCACAAGGATGCAGGGCCTCAGCTCCCAGGTCGGCGATGCGCTCCAGCACGCCGTTCAACCGACCGTGACAGTGGATCGCCGCCCAACTGCCGTGCTGATGGATCATCTCGACTAATCGCCCGTCGAATGGCGTCACGAACTCGTCGAAGTAACGAGGGGCCAGCAAAGGAGCCGTCGCAAGCTCCGGGCCGCCGATGATGTAGAGCGACCGCGGGGCGTGATCAAGCAAATGCCCCAGGTAGTCGTAAAGTTGCTCGGACACTTTCTCGATCATCCCACGGATGACGCGCTTCTGCGAGGCGCACCGGATGGCGAATTCCTCCGGCGTGAACAGATCCGCGACCACCCCCAGTCCATCCAGGAATGCAGTGCACAGGAGGGCGCGTTCGCCGACCATCTCATTCAATTCCTGCGCTGGCCCCAAATCCGGCCGCACCGGCTCATAGGGGATGGAGAAAAAGCGTTGGACGTCGTCATCGTCTTCCAGATAGAACTTCTTGATCCACTGTGTGGCCGGGCTGGTGTTGGTGACGCAAGTGATCGGGCCGAGCGGAGTTTCAACTGTTCGCTCGACAAACGCGCCATCCTCCAATAACTGTGTAGCGGCCGGCACGCGGCCATAGAATGTGCCCTGGTCGACGCTCCATTGGCAGAACGGGTCCGTCTCCGCGCGTGCCAGATCGAGCAGAGGACGGTAACTTGGCCGCGACGCGCGCCAGTCGCCGACACTGTAAGGGTAGACGCCGTAAAGCGTGATCGGCATCCGGTCGGGTTCCTTGCCGGCCAGGGCCGTCAGCAGGCGCTCTCGGACGTTCATGCTTTTCTCCGCACGGTCAGCCGGCATCTGGCCTGGCTTGTTTCCGACATGTCGTAGATGTATTCGTAGCCAAGCGGCTCCAGCACGCGACGGTAAAGCACATCGCAATGGCCGCAATAGTCATGATAAGGCTCGATCTGCTTGACGTCGAGCAACATTCCTTTGGAGGGGCAGCGGTGCATGGTGATCGAGAACTCGCCGGCTTCTTCATCCAGCTCCATGGTGAAATCGGCGGCCTCCTCGTTCAGCGTGTGGTTCCAATACAGCCAGCAGCCGCGAATCCCGTTCGCCACGACCAGATCCCTCAGGTTTTGCAGGAAATGATCCGAGAGATAATGCCAGAAATCAAGCACGGCCTCCCGCCCGCCGGCCGCGTCGAGATATTTGAACAATTCGCTGTAGGCCGGGATGAACTCGGTGCACGGGATCATGGCTGCCTCCTGCGGAAACGCACGGCGCTCCGACCGCTCTCCTCGTCGTAACGCAGCCATTCTGACTCGAAGGGGGTGCCTTCGCAGATCGCGGCGTAGACGGTCTTGCTTGTCTCATAGAAGAGCGGGGCCACGGCATACCCGTGTTGCCGCATATGCGTGACGGCCGGGCAGGCTTCTACTTCGAGGAGCAGCTCGTCCGGTGTGCAAGTGATGCGAATCTGCCCGCCTTCGAGCGCGTAGATGCGTTCCAGGTGCTCCCGAAGCGCGATCAGCCCGCGCTCGTTGATCGCTCCTGTGACCCCTGCGTAGAAAGTCGAGGCGAACTGCCGCAAGTAGTCTCGCACCGCCTCCGCCCCGTAGCGCTGCTCCAGATAAGCGAGGCCCGTGCTCAGCGCGCCGTGGAAGTCCTTGTGCAGGTACACGTTGTCGGCCGCGTTTCGCCTGATCATCTCTTTAGTCAAGGTCAGCTCCTTTCAGGGTAGGAGAACCTCCCGATCTTCAACCAGCACCCGCTCGATGGCCTGGCGGCACTCATCGGTCAAGCCATAACCGGGGATATTCTTCCACGTGCGGAAGATGCCCATGGCCACCAGCAGCTTCTTCAGCCCGGCCAGCCAGCAGGCGATGTTCTTCCCGCCGTAGACGTCCCACATCATACGGTTCATGCGATCCTGAAGCTGCTCTGCCAGCGCAATATCACCGGCCTTCACTGCGGCTATGATCTTCCCGGCCAGATAACCGTTGAAGACCCCGCCTCCCAGCAACAGGCCATCGTATCCGGCTTGCAGGTACTCCACGCAATGGAATTCATCGCCGTCCAACAGCCGCAGCTCGGGGCGGGCAGCCCTGGCCGCCAGGGCGACATCCCTGCGACGGGGCTGGCCGGAGCTATCTTTCACCAGGGCTACGTTTTCCTCCCTGTAAGCCACCGCGAGAACGCTTTCGGGGATCAAGATGGGGCTATAAGTGCCCCGGTCGTAAATCCCTACCGGAAGCGCGCTTTCACGGATTGCCTGCACATACAGGTCCTGCAGGGTTTGAGGATTCATGTTGGACATGAAGTAAGGCGGAGCGATGACTGCAATGTCTGCGCCGTCGTCCCTGGCTCCTTGAATGTTGTCCAGGATACGCAGCGCTGAATTGTCGGTTACCTGGACGGCGACCACCAACCGGCCGCGGCCATGTTCGACTACGGCCTGCACCAGGCGGTGCCGCTCGCGATCCGGCAGTAATGGCCCTTCGCCGCATGTGCCGCCCAGAAATAACCCCCGCACGCCGAGCCGCAGATGGTGATCCACCATGCGTTTGACGGACTCAGTGTCTACCTTCCAGTCGTCGGTGAATGGTGTCGGTGCGGCCGACCACACGCCGCCGATGCCTGCAACGGCGAGGTCTGCCCAGGTATTGATTGTCACGCGTGTCTCCTCTGTTATTCAGTGCCCGGGGGTATGTAACCCGGCTCTGATAGACGATCTCTCCGGCCATAATGGTGTCCAGCAGGGCCAGTTGCGCATCAAGGACGATCAGATCGAGGGCTGCCAGGACGCGCTTGCGACTGTTCATCCTTGTGGCCTTTCCTGCCGTTTGACGTCGGGCATCCGCTTGGACCACTGGCTGGGCATCAGGATTTTGTCCGGGAGATCGGGCACCGCAGCCTCGACGGCCTGGCGCAGCCCGGCATCCAGCGGCCCTTTAGTGAACATAGCCAGGTTCTGCCGCATTTGTTCTACGGTTTCGATCCCTACCACGCCGCACATCACACCGTCCAGGCTCAGCACATAGCGCACGGCCAATTCGCTCAGGCTGATCCCGGCTTCGGCAGCCAACGCCGCGAGCCTTCTGCGGACAGGGATCACCGCGGCCAGTTCCCCCGGAAGATTCTCTTCCGCTATGAGCAACAGCCCTTGGAGGTAGATGCTGCGAATAAAGACCGCCATGCCGGCTTGAGCCGCCCTGCGGATGACGCCCCCCGCCGGGTGGGAATAGCGATGATCAAGCACGCTGGTGGGAATCTGGACCGCTTCGGCAAGTCCGCTTTCCACGATCGCTGCTGTCGCTGCCGGCGTCATCACCGAGGAGCCTATATGGCGTACCAGCCCGCGTTCCTTGAGCCGAAGCAGGGCGTCGGCGTAACAGAAATTCTCCTCGATGTGGAAGATGCAGATCGGCAGCGCTTCCAGCCGCAGGCGCCTCAGCGACTGGACGACCGACTCCTCGATGATGGCTGCTGCGGTCGCCGCGTCCAACCCCTGGGCCATGTGGTGCACCTTGGTGACGATAGTCATCTTGTCGGCGATGCCCAGGTCCGCCAGCGCGCGCCCGAGCACCTCCTCACTGGTGCCGTATGCGGCCGCTGTATCCAGGCAGTTGACGCCGCCCTCATACGCGGCCGCCAAAATGCCGCGCGCTTCCTGGTACGAGGGCTGTCCTGTCCGGTTGGCGATGCCATAGGGCAGCCCTAACTGCACCGTGCCGAGCATCAGCCGTGAAAGAGTGAATTCGGCAAACTGCTTCTTCTCCATTTCACCTCGTTTTCTGCACGACATTACTTCGCCGTGTAACCACCGTCCACCGGGATGTTGGCCCCGGTAATATAGAGCGAAGCGTCTGAGCCAAGGAAGACGATAATGCCCATCAGATCCATCGAGTTAGCCAGCCGGCCCAGGAAGGTGCGATCGCTGTAAAGGCGGACGAACGGCTCGGGGTGATCGCTGGTGCGAAAACCGCCGGGGCTCACGCAGTTGCAGCGCACCCCCTTGGCGCCGTAGTAGCTGGCGATGAACCGCGTAAAGTTGATGACCGCGCCCTTGTGGAAGAAGTAGTCCGGGTACCAGCCACTCATGGTCGTCCCGCGGTAGATGGTGGGGTCGGGACCGATCATCCCCTGGATCGAACCGATGTTGATGATCGACCCGTTGCCTTGTTCGGCCATCACGTCACCGAAGGCCCGCGTGATCACAAAGAGACCGGTCGCGTTCACCCGCATGCTCTCGGCAAAGGTCGATGCATCATCCCGGTAACCCTTCTTCATGGGGCGCAGCACAGCGTTGTTTACCAGGATGTCGATGTGGCTGCTTTCCTTTAATAGGGCGTCTTTCAGGTTGAGGATCGATGCCTCATCGCCCTGGTCGAACTGCATCGCCCGCACGTCAAGCCCTTGCGCTCGATGGCCGGCTGCCAGGGCTTCCAACGGCTCCACATGGCGCGCCGCGACGTAAGTGCACGCGCCTGCCTCGGCCAGGGCAGCCACGATCTGGCGCCCGTAAAGCCCGGCGCCACCGGTCACCAGGGCTACCTTGCCCTGAAGCGAAAACTTATCCAGGATACCCATGCTTATCTATTCTCCTTGCAGCGCGCCAGGCTTTCGATACCCGCCCGCAACTTCCGCAGAACGCGGCTCGGCCTCATGCTCAACGGATTCTCATCCACCGGTGATCGCCCCCTCAGTCTACGGAGATTTCATCCAACGCCACTTCGCGGCCGCCTTGCTCGCGGCTGCGGTTGCCGGCGATGACCAATGTCATAAGCTCTTGCGTTTCGGAGAAGGGGAAGGGTCGCTGGCCCGTCCGCAGAAAGTCGATGAAGGCCTGGAGCTGCGCCTTGAAAGCGTAGAAGGTGTCGGTGAAGAAAGCCTCGGCGTGCCCGGCCGTGCCACAGAGCTGGAGCGCCCCGAAGCCTCCGTACATATCCATCGAGGCGACGACGACGGCATCAGCCCCGCAGCGGTGCTTGAGGTGCACCACGTTGCGCTCCAACGTGCCGGTGTTGCGTGCCGAGAGGAAGCCAGGGCCCAGGATAGGATAGATCCCTTCCAGCGCGTGGATGCCGTAGCGCTCCCAGCTCTTCGATGTGGTGATGCAGGCAAAGCGGAGGGCCCCCAGCTCGTGCGTCGAGTACCGGTAGGGCATGAATTCCTTGCTGTAACGCATGCAGCTCGATGACAGGATGGCCGCCCCACCCGCGACCCACCGGTTGAAGGTCTGGAGGTCGGCCTCGTTGTCCACCATCGGCTTGTCCACGAAGATGGGCAGGCCGGCCTCCACGAATGGCTTGCAGCGGGCCACGTGCTCGTGGCCTTTGTCGGTCGCGACGATCACGGCATCCACTTGCCCGATCACGTCCTCCGGCCGCTCGACCACGTTCGGGATCAGCGAAGCTTTCGACACGTGCCGGGCATCGGCCGGGTCATCAGTCCAGATGTGGGTGACCCGGGCCCCGGAGATGCGGAGCGTGTCCTTGGGTTCCTTGTTGAGGTAGACCGGAATGCCCGCAAATGGGCATCTCGCCATCGCCTCGGGATCATACCCATTGAGGATGGCGCTCCAGGAATAGGGATGGCCGTTGCCGTCCACCATGCCGAGCATTGCCAGGTGGATTTCCTGGCTCCGCACCAATGCCTTGCCCGGACCTGCCGGGCCTGCCATGCTTGCTTCAGCCATGTTCTACTCCATTGAAAAATCCCGTTATCCGGGTGTTTTGTAGAGACTCTCAAGCAGAGCTAAGCTGTGGTCAACGACAAGCCGCTCAGCGATTTCATCAACCCGGCGGGTATCTTCCGCGTAGCCGCCCTTTTCAACGGCTTTTTGGGTGGGGATGTACCCGACGTATCCGTTGGCCAGTCCGATGATGAACGTCCGTCGAAACGGGCTGTGCGCCTTGATGTACTGGCCGATCTCCGTGTATAGCTCGCCAGGAAACGTCAGCAGAGCGCTGTCGCCCAGCGCCAGGCAGACCTGTTGCACGGGGATATCTTGCGGCCCCGCCTCACGCAGTTGTTGGTATAACGCAGCTTTGTAGTCATCCCCCACGCCGTCGGCCATCGCCTGGACCTTGCCGCCGGTCACCGCCAGGATCTCCTGCGCCCACTCCCACTCTTCCTTCTTGATCCGGCGTCCCGGAATGACATACTGTGTGTAAGCGCCGGTCATCGTGATTGAACCGGAAGGCACAGCGGCACGCGCCGCTGCGGTCACACTGCTCGCCAGGGCATGGCCCGCTCTATCCAATCCCTCCCAATCGCGATCCTGCAAGCCATCAATGTCCACCGAGCCCTGGGCGCCGTTGAAGAAAAGTGCCTCCGCGCCAAGCTCCTCCTCCAGCAACTGCGCTGCCAGGCCCGGATAGTCGGCGCTCAACAGGTAATTGTCTCCCGACAGGATGTTCGGGTGTCCGGCGTGGTTGAAGAGCACCGCCACCGTGCGTTCGCTATCGTCCGCAGCAACGACCTTCACCACGCCAACCTCGTCATCGGCGATCCCCAGGGGGCCGATGATGTAGTCCGGCGGATAGGGTTCCCAGTTCATCACGACGTGCCCATCATCGGCCAGGAGGCGCCGATAGTGGCTGATCGTATCTTCCCGGCCCGAAGTGACTGCAACTTCGACAGGGTGCAAGTTTTGGGCGGCGCCTTCGATCAGCGCGCTCAGCCTGCCTGTGAGTTCCTCGACATATGCGTCCTCGCGCGGTGTGAGGATACCCGCCGTGGCCGGGCCGGAGTGGGTGTGCGTGGCTGCGAGGATGATGTGCCAGGCCGGGATGCCCGTCCGGGCCTCTGCACCCAGTTGTACGGCGCGGGTCGTCTCCTCATCGAGGACGCACACGTCAATCGAGACGAGAGCGAACGCGTGCTTCGCTTCGAGGCCCTCGCTCAACACAAGGACGCGGGCGAACAGGTCGTCGTGAATTCCGATCGACGGGTGGGCGCGCAGCATACCGTCCATCCAAACGCTGCCCTGGGGGGTGATGTTGATTTTTCCTGTTCCTGCAAGCATGATCCTAATTCCCAACGTCAACTTTTTCGCTCCTCAGAGCGAGACTGCCGTATAATCGGGTGCGGTCGCTGCGATAGCGGGTGACGATCCAGGCGATCGGCCTTTCTTCAGCGTTAAAAAATAGTTCACCGCTGACCAGGAGAGGCGTATCGGGGCCGACTTGTAACACCCCCTGATCCGTCTTTCCGGCCAGTTGCACGCTCACCTCGTACTCCATTCGTGTCAGAATCAAGTCCAATCGATCCTGCCAGAGAAACAGAAACGAAGGTGAGGCGGCGATCTCGGAAGTGACTACAGTTGCCAGTGCCGGAGGAATGAAGACTTCATCAATAGAGAAGGGGGAGCCACCCTCGCTATCCAGTCGCACCAGATGCCGCAGAACTGAGCCGGTCTGTACGGCCAGCCTGGTCGCCACCTCCGGCGAAGCCGCGATCATGTCGTCCTGCAATAATGTCCGCACAAGCCGCAACCGTCCGGCGACCACGTCCGATGTGAAGCTGGACATGCCGACCACGACGTTCCGTGCACGATCTCGAACGAAGCTTCCGATGCCTTGTCGCCGCTCGATCAGCCCATCCAAAACCAGCTCGTCCAGCGCCCGCCGGATCGTGATCAGGCTGACGCCGAATTCCTCGCCGAGCTTCCGTTCGGAGGGCAGGCCGGTTCCAGGCGGATAGGTCGCCGCGACAATCCGCTGCTTAAGCTCGTGATAGATCGTGTGATAAAGAGGCGCCAACCGATACCTCGATCGTTCGGATGGTGTTGGCGACGGGTTGTTTTCGGCCCGTGCGGACCCGATGCTACGCGGCCAGGATATCATCAAGCCTGACTTGTCGTTCTGTCGCAACCGCGGCGATCCGCTCCCAAATTGCGCGGTCAATGCTGATGCCTTCCCGGCTGCGTTTCTCCCGCTGTGCGTTTTCGGGCGCGCCGGGGATCATCACCTGGGAAAAGCCGGGCGCCGGCTTGACCGCCTCCAGACGCTCGAAAAGCCCGTCGACGTCCGCGTAAAACTGATCGACATCCGTGAAGTGCGCGATATCCAAAACCACCATAAACGCGGAGTTCCCGCCGAACCCCTGGCCGCGCGTCTTTTTCGACTGCGTGGGCACGCCTGCGCCGGTCAACGCGCCGCAGAGCAGCTCCACCAGCAGCGCGAGAGCGTAACCCTTGTGTCCTCCGAAAGGCAGTAGCCCCCCGCCTTCCAGAAATTGCCGGGCAGTTTTCGCCGGACGGCCATCGGCATCCACCGCCCAGCCTTCCGGGATCGCCATATCCTTGTCCGGCGTCAGCTCGATCTTGCCGGCGGCCACTACGGTCGTCGCGAAGTCCATGACGAACGGCAGGTGCTCACGGGCCGGCACACCAGCAGCCACGGGGTTGGTCGAGAACACCCGTTCCGCTCCGCCGTAAGGCACGACCACGCCCCCGTTTCCGCCGCTACTGGCTGTGACCAGCGCAACGACGCCCTCACGAGCTGCTTTCTCCGCGTACTCACCCAGCCGGCCGATGTGCCCGCAATGGAGGATGCTCGCCGCCGCGATGCCCTGCTCGCGCGCCTTGGGGATAGACACATCGAGCGCCAGGTGTGCGGCAGGCTGGCCGAACCCATAGTGGCCGTCCACCACCGTCGTGGTCGGCGTTGCGCGCACGATCTCGGGGCGGGCGGCCGGTTGCCACCAACCAGCCTTCACGTATCCGATGTAATCGGCTACCCGGATGACACCGTGCGAGTAGACACCGGCGAGGTCACTATCGACCAGCGAGTTCGCCACACAATCCGCGATGTCGTCAGGCGTTCCCCACGCACAGAAAACGCGCCGGCTGATCTCGCGCCACTGTTCGGCCTTCAGTCTGAGATCTGTCATGTTGTCATTCCCCCGGCCAGATGTCGGTCAGGCCGACCTGCGACTCTGCCGCGATGCCCACAATCTGCTCCCAGGTCGCACCCGCGACGCTGATGCCTTCCCTTGCCCGCTTGAGGCGCTGCTCGGCCTCCGGTTCGCCGGGGACGATCACCCTCTGATAGCCGGGCGCGGGCTTGACACCGTCCAGACGCTCGAACAACCCGTCCGCATCGGCAAAAAACTGATCCACATCGGTGAAGTGGGCGATGTCCAACACGATGAGGAAAGTCGCGTTCCCTGCAAAGCCCAAACCACCGGAAGGTACCACCTGCGGCCGCTGCGTCACGCCGGCGCCGGTCAGGGCCCCCGCCAGAAGCTCGATCAGAAGCGCGAGAGCGTAGCCTTTGTGGCCGGCGAACGGAAGCATCGCGCCCCCGTCCAGGTATTGCCGCGCGGTGGTGGCCGGTCGGCCATCACGATCCACGGCCCATCCCGTCGGGATCGGCTTATCCGGCTCGTTTCCCAATTCCAGCTTGCCGGCCGCCACCACAGTGGTTGCGAAGTCCATGATGAACGGCGAATGGTTGCGGGCCGGCACTCCGGCTGCCAGAGGATTGGTGGAGAAGACCCGCTCGGCGCCACCGTAGGGCACCACATGACCCCCGCTCCGGGCGTTGCTGGTCCCCATGAGCGCGATCATCCCGGCGGCGGCGGCCTTTTCCACGTATTCGCCCAGGCGGCCAATGTGCCCCGTCCGGGTGACGCCAATCCCCGCGATACCGTGTTCCCGCGCCTTCGCGATGCCCAGGTCCAGTCCCATGTGCATCGCCGGCTGACCGAACCCCCAGTTCCCGTCCACAATGGCCGTGCATGGGCCCTCTCGGGCCACCTGCGATCGCTCCGCAGGTAGCCACCAGCCGGGCTTGACGAATCTGTAGTAGTTGCCGATGCGGACCACGCCGTGGGAGTCCACCCCGGCAAGATTGCTCTCCACTAACGAGCGCGCAACACAGGCGGCGATGTCATCCGGCGCGCCCCAGGCCCGGAAGACCCGTTCACAGACCTCGCGCCATTGCGCGGCGGTCAACCTGACGTCAGCCATTCTTAGGTTGTCCTCCTTGTCAGTCAATCCCCATTTCCACCCCGCGGTTCACGCGCGAGATAACCAGGGCTGTGTCTGGGCTTGTTCAGAAGTGAGAGGGGAGGCGAGAATTACCCGTCGCCATGCAGGCTGTTCATGTCTATATAGTCATTATAATGAGTCACACGATGGATGTCAAGCCTTTTCGCGCGGTGATTTGAAACCATCTTGACACACCAACCTGTATGGGCTATGATGCGCTCATTATAATGAGTATGTTATCATTCAGCGCGAAGGCTCAAAGGTGACCTATGCAGGCCAAAGAAAACTGGTTGCGCGCGGTTGAGTTCCGCTATCCCGAGTGGATCCCTTGTACGGTAAACCTCGCTCCCCTCGCCTGGAAAACCCATCGCCGGGACCTGGAGAAGCTCGTGCTGGCCCATCCGCGGATCTTGCCGGGCTACCAGGAAGGTACGGTCCACTTTGATCGCATGCCGCTGGGATTCCGGGGCGGCGAGTATTTCATCGACAAGTGGGGTTGCGGCCGGCTTTCCATCGAAGATGGCATAGCCGGTCAGGTTATCGACTATCCCCTGGCTGACTGGGGCGCCCTGGCAACTTTCAGCGCACCGGATCCCACCGCCGGGACCCTCGATCCGATCACCCAGGGGCTCTCGGCGATCATGCAGGGCCGCGACGGGCCGATGACCTGGGCAGAGGCGGAGCTGAGCTTTCAAGAGCGAAGGGAGCGCGGCGAGCTTGCCAAAGGTGACGGTGAGAAGCTCCTGGATCGCCTGTATTTTTTGCGTGGCTTCGAGAACCTCATGCTGGATTTTGCCACCGAGCCGCCCGAGCTTGCCCGGCTTTTCGCCATCCTGCAGGATTATGAGCTGAAACTGATCGACAAGTGGATGCAAATCGGCGTGGACGCGATCAGCTTCCACACGGATTTCGCGACACAGCGCGGCCTGATGATGAGCCCCAGGAGCTTTCGGAAATACCTGAAGCCGCTCTTCGCAGCTCTGTTTCTCCCCTGCCGCCAGGCCGGTGTACACGTCTACCTGTCGTCTGATGGACGGCTGCTCGATGTAGTCGATGACCTGGTGGAGTGCGGCGTCTCGGTACATGACCCGCAGTTGCGACCAAATACCGTGGCCGGGATCGCTTGCGCCTACAAAGGAAAGCTGTGCGCCAGCGTGGATCTCGATCAGCAGGGCTTTCCCTTCATGACCCCCGGCGAAATCCGCGAGCAAATCATGGGAGTGGTCGGCGAGATTGGCGCACCGGAAGGGGGCTTGATGCTTAGTGCCGGCATCAACGATGCCATCGTCCCCTTGCGCAACATTGCCGCCATCCTCGAAGCTATGGAAGAGTTCTGTTTTCCGTAAGAGCCAGGAAAGAGGCCGCTACGGCATCGCGCTTCGCGCCGACGGCACCCATCCCCCATAAGGATGTCCAGCCATGCTAACCTCCCGCGAGCGCGTCTTGTGCGCGCTGAACCATGAGGAACCGGATCGGGTGCCGATCTTTTTCGGCACCTCCGGGGCGACGACCCTGCTGGCGCCGGCTTACGAACGGCTGAAGGCACACCTGGGTATCCAGACTGAGACGAATGTGCTCTGGCGCGGCCCGCAAAGCGTTCTGATGGACGAGGAAGTGCTGGCCTGGTCCGGCTCCGATGGCCGCCCGCTCCTGCCCGGTCCGGCTCCTGCACCGCTCGCCCGTGATGTGTCGGATAATGCCTACGTGGACGGGTGGGGCAGTTTGTGGGAGCGCCGCCCCGACGGCTTGTACTATGAAGTCGTGGACTCGCCCATTTTTACTGCCACCATCGACGATCTGGATCACTATCCCTGGCCCGATTTGGCACACCCCAGCCGGTTTGTGGGGTTGCGAGAACGGGCCCAGGCGATTCGGGACGCTGGCTACGCGGTGGTGATGATGAGCGGCGTCTCACCGTTCGAGCAGGCCTTTACCTCGCGCGGCGTCGAGCGCTGGTTGCTCGACCTGGCCGCAGACCCTGATTTTGCCCTGGCCTTGATGCGCAAGATCACTGACTTGATGAAGGCGGGTGTCATCCGGCTGTTGGAGGAAACCGGTGATCTCATCGACGTGCTCATCACCGGCGATGACATGGGATGGCAGAACAGCCCGCTGATTTCACCGAAGATGTACCGGAGGATGATCAAGCCGTTCCACATCGAGCTGATGAGTGAGATCAAGCGGAGGACGCAGGCAAAGATCTTCTACCACTCGGACGGAGACGTCTACCCGTTGATCGGCGATTTCATCGACATCGGCGTGGACCTGCTCAACCCGGTGCAGGTGTCGGCCAGGGAGATGGGCGACACCGCCCGGCTGAAGCGCGAGTTTGGTAACCGGCTTTCGTTTTGCGGTGCGATCGATACGCACTGGGTATTACCACACGGCACGCCCGCGGATGTGCGCGCGGAGGTGCGCCGGCGAATCAAAGACCTGGCGCCGGGTGGCGGCTACGTGCTGGCGTCGGTTCACTGCATCCAGCCCGACGTGCCGCCCGAAAACATCTGCGCCATGCTCGATGAAGTGACCATTGCCGGGCGTTATCCGCTGGCTTTGTAACGACTTTACGACTTTCGCTATAAGGACTGTGCGGAACTTGTCAAGGTTATGTTATTCTGAGACCCAAAGCAACCCCTGAACAGCCGCGTGCGTATATCATGGTGGTTTGGTCCACTCGACCCAGTCCTTGTCGAGATAGACACGTCGAGGTTATCGTTGGCCCGCCCGGTTTGCGTTCATAGCCCCGGCCGGGTCCAGGAGGCACCATGATGCATCAACCGGCCGTCTCGGTGCGAGATTTCCGCAAGCACTACGGCAGCTTCGTCGCCGTGGATGGTATCAGTTTCGAGGCTGACCGTGGTGAGATCTTTGGCCTGCTGGGGCCCAACGGCGCAGGAAAAACCACCACGTTGGAATGCCTGGAGGGCATCCGCCAGCCCGATGGCGGTGACCTGGATGTGCTCGGCGTGGACCCCAGCCGCCAGCCGCGCAAGCTGCGCAACCTGTTGGGCGTCCAGTTGCAGACGAGTGGGCTGCCCGGCGATATGACCGTGGATGAGGCGATGTGCTTCTTTTGCGCCTATCACTCGGTCGCCCCGCGTCCCGATCTGCTGGAACGGCTGGGCCTGGGACAGAAGCTCAAGACCCAGTACCGGCAGCTTTCCACCGGCTTGCAGCGTCGCCTGGCCCTGGCGTTGGCGATCGCCCACAGGCCACCTGTTGTGATCCTGGATGAGCCGACGGCCGGGTTGGATGTAGGCTCACGCACCGAGCTGCACAGCCTGATGGAGGAAATCAAAGACGAGGGCGCGGCGATCATCCTGGCGACGCACGACATGGCCGAGGCGGAGAAGATGGCCGACCGGGTCGCGATCCTGCTGAAGGGCAAGGTCGTCGCGACCGGCACGCCGCGCGAGCTCACCGCTACAGGCTCCGGTTTCACCAAAGTCTCGGTGCGCACCGAAGGCTCATGCCTGGCAGGGGATGTCACCTCGCTGCCGGCTGTGCACCAGCGGCTCTTCAAGGAGGAATACGCGATCTACTACAGCACCGATCCCGGCCCCACGGTCGCGGCGATCCTCGACTTCCTGAAAGCCCGCGACGACAAGCTCATCGATCTGCGCGTCGAGCGCCCCACCCTCGAAGAGCGCTTCCTGGAGATCACCGACGGAGGCGCCCGATGACGGCCTTTATGCATCACTTTGCGTTCGAGTTCAAGGCCGGGCTGCGGAACGCCACGTTGCTGATGATGAACTACCTGTTCCCGCTCGGCTTCTACGTCATCATAGGGCTGGTGATGACGCAGATCAATCCGGGTTTCAAGCAACTGCTCGTCCCGGCGATGATCGTCTTCGTAGGCATGGCCAGCGCGCTGCTGGGATTGCCCGGTCCGCTGGTCGAGCAGCGCGAGGCGGGCATCTTCCGCACTTTCAAGATCAACGGCGTGCCGGCCCTCTCGATCCTGGTGATCCCGGCCTTGACGACAATTCTCCACACCTTGATCGCGTCCGCCATCATCACCGCCACGGCCGCGCCGTTCTTCGGAGGCGCGATGCCGATGCACTGGGGCAGCTTCATCGGCATCGCGCTGCTGACAGTCTTTTCCTTCGGCGCGCTGGGCGCCCTGATCGGCGTGGTATCAGCCAACAGCCGGGCGACTGTGCTCTGGTCGCAATTGATTTTCTTGCCTTCGATGTTGCTCGGCGGTCTGATGATGCCGCTGAACTTGCTGCCGAAGTCAGTGCTGGCTGTCTCGGCATTGCTGCCCCCGGCCCGCGCCATGCAGGCGCTTCAGGGGCTGGCGTTCGGCCAGGAGACGACCCTGAACCCGGCTGTTTCCGTGGGTGTTCTCGCCGTCACCGCCGTCCTGGCCTTTGGCCTGGCGATCTACCTGTTCAACTGGGATCGGGTCAACCAGGTGCGGCGCGGTCATCCGTTGATGGCGTTGATTGTGCTCCTACCTGGGGTGATTGGAATCTTCCTGGGGTAAGACTCTCGACTCCAGTGGCATGCAACCTTGGTTTTGTCGTCAGTCCTGCCAGGCGATACAATGGCCGCGGGCCGGAGTTGTCTGGCTCTCCTGACACCGACAGACTTATGGGAGGATCGATGTCTGCGCCTATTGCGCTGCAACTCTACTCGATACGCGAGCTCCTTGCCGCAGGCTATGCCACCGGAGTTCGCCGCGTGGCCGAGATCGGTTACGCGGGGGTCGAAACCGTCGGGTTCCCCGGCACTACCGTGCAGGCTGCGGCCCGGCTCTTCGGGGAACTCGGCCTGACTGTTTGCTCCGCGCACGGCCCGATGCCGCTGGGCGACAAGAAAGCCGCGGCGTTGGACATGATGGCGTCCCTCGGTTGCACGCGACTGATCTGTGCCTGGCAGCCGCCCGAGCTTTTCCAGTCCGAGGACAGCATCCGTCGCGTGTGCGACATGCTCAACGAGGCGAATGCCGTAGCTCAAGCCAACGGCCTGACGTTGGGTTATCACAACCACTGGGGCGAGTGCGCGGTGGTGGGGCAGCGCCGCGCGTACGAGATCATGTTGGACTATCTGGCGCCCCAGATCTTCTTTGAAGTGGATACCTACTGGGCCAGGACCGCTGGGGTGGACCCGGTCGCGATGGTGCGTCAGCTCGGCGCGCGTGCGCCGTTGCTGCACATCAAAGATGGGCCATGCGTCATGGACGCGCCGATGACCGCGGTAGGCGACGGCGTCCAGGATGTGCCGGCGATCGTTGCCGCGGGCGCGGGCGTGGCCGAGTGGCTGATCGTGGAGATTGACCGGTGCGCGACCGACATGCTGGAGGCGGTGGCGAGAAGCTACTGTTACATGATCGGAAAGGGGCTGGCCGGTGGGAAACGAAACTGATTTTATCCGTATCGGCCGTATGCCTGCATCGTCTCCCACATCGCCACGAGGTTCTCCGCGGGCACGTTGCCCTGGATGTTGTGCACGGTGTTGAAGACGAACCCGCCCCCAGGCATGAAGTCGCGCAGCCGGCGTCGCACCTCGGCTCGCACGTCGTCCGGCGTGCCTGAGCCGAGCACGTGCTGGGTGTCCACGCCGCCGCCCCAGAAAACGATGTCCTTGCCGAATTCCCGCTTGAGTTCTGCCGAATCCATGCCGGCCGCGCTCACCTGCACCGGGTTGATGATGTCAATACCGATCTCGATGAAGTCAGGGATGAAGCTCCGGATGGCGCCGCACGAGTGCATGAAGATCCTGGCGTTCGTCCGGGCGTGGATGAAATCGCACAGCTCCTTGTGCCGCGGCTTCAGCAGCTTCCGGTAGCTGCGCGGGGAGATCAACGGGCCGTTCTGGCCTGCGATGTCGTCGGCGATCTGAGCCACATCGATCACGTCCCCGACGATGCTCAGGGCCTTTTCCCAGTAGGCGACCTGAAGCTCGAGCATACGATCCATGAGCTTGCTCGCCACCGGCGAACCCGACCCCCAATCGGCGTAGGCGTCCTCGTATCCCCGCATCCACGTGAGCATCTCGAAGATCCCGGCCGAGATGTTGCCGAAGATCACGGCGCGCTGCTCCTCATCTCGAACCCGGATGGCCGCCTCGCGCAGGCCCACGAAACGGGCGGGGTCCAGCGGATCGGGCAGGGGGAATGTCTCGGCCTGCGCCACGCCGGCCTCGCCGCGCAGCGGATGATCGAACATGTCGTAGTACCACCCGCCGTCTTTGGGCGACCGCCAGCCGATGCCGAACTCGTCGTAGAAATACGTGTATTCGCCCATGTCACCGATGGTGATCTGATGGGTGGCCGACGAGCGCGGGGAGATGTTCCGCATATCGACGCCCAGGCGATCCATCACGTCATCGTCTACCTGCGCCAGTTGCTGGATCATGTCGATGATCTTCGGGTCGCGTTGCGGCAGCCCCAGCGCCTCGCGCAGGGCCGTGTAAGCCTTGTGATGGATGCCGGTGACCACGGTCCCGCCCATATCGAACGGCACACGATCGGGCTCTTTATGGTTCAGGGCCAACAGGACACGTTGTCTTGAATTCATCATCCTACCTTCCGTCGCAGGGGTCGGGCGCCGGGTGCCAGGGATTAGGGATCAGGGATCAGGTATTAGGTATTAGGTATTAGAGACCAGGCGCCAGGAGTCAGGGATCAGGTGCCAGGGAGCAGGTATCAGGGATCGGGCATCAAGGATCAGATGCCAGGGATCGGGTATTAGGTATCCGGCATCAGACGCCAGGACCCAGAGAGTCTACATGTGCCCAATACCCAATCCCTAATCCCCAATCCCTAATCCCCAATCCCTAATCCCCAATCCCTAATCCCCAATCCCTAATCCCCAATCCCTAATCCCTAGTTATGGTAGAAGTACTTCGCGTTGTCCTTGTTGATCACGATGGTCCCGGTGTCCACGGACTCGGGCATCGAGGTGATGCCGGCGGCCTTCATGTCGGCCACCACCGGCACCGGCGCGTGGTTCATGTAATACATGAACTTGGTGCCCAGGTAGCTCATCAGCGCGGTCTTCTGCGCGACCGAGGCCTGGATCACGCCGTCCTCGATAAACTTCAGGGTGCCGTCGTCGCGGTCCATCGAGACGATCTTGAGCTTGCCGACCAGCCCCAGCTCCTTGGCTGCGGTCGCCGCGCCCACGCCGCCCGCAGCTTCTACACAGCCGACGCCGGCCAGATCGGGCACGCGCTGGAGCACGGCCTTCAAGCCGTCGGCCGCCTTGGCGGAATCGCTCTGGTCGTCGATGATCTGGACCAGCTCGATGCCAGGGTAGTTCGCGGCGAACTCATCCTTGTAGCCCTGGATGCGCTCTTCCAGGTTGCTCTGGCCGACTTTCGTCAGGATGGCGACCTTGCCCTTGCCGCCGATTTCCTTGGCCAGCAATTGCGCGCCCACGTGCCCGGCGTTCTTGTTGCCGGTGCCCAGGAAGGTGAGGCGCTTGGAGCCATAGACCTCAGCGTCCAGGGTGACGATCGGGATGCCGGCGTCAGCGGCCTTGTCGATGGAGGGCTTGAGCGCCGGGTCAAAGCCGACGACCAGGATGCCCGCCGGCTTCTCGGCGATGGTCTGTTCGAGGGTGTTGACCATGGCCGTCATATCGTAGTCCACCGGGCCTACAAACTTGGTCTTGACGCCGAGCTCCTGGCCCGCGAACTCCAGGCCCAGGCGGTGGTCGATGAAGTAGGGCAGGTTGGTCAGCGCCAGCACCTCGACGTACGTCTCATCCGGTGAGGCCGGGGTGAAGTTGACCTTGCTGAAATCGTAAGGGTTATCGGTGTGGTAGAAGTATTGTGCGTTGTCCTTGTTAATCACAACCACGCCGGTGTCCACGCTCTCGGGCATGGGGACGACGTTGGCTGCCTTGTTGTCGGAGACGATAGGGACAGGATGGTACTTCAGGCCGTCCATCAGCAGGGTGCCGTAGAAGGTCATCAGTGCGCTCTTCTGCGCGACCGACGCGTCGATGACGCCGTCCTGGATGAACTTCAGGGTACCGTCGTCGCGGTCCATCGAGACGATCTTGAGCTTGCCGACCAGGCCCAGCTCCTTGGAGGCGGTCGCTGCGCCTACACCGCCCGCGGCTTCCACACAGCCTACGCCGGCCAGGTCAGGCACGCGCTGGAGCACGGCCTTCAGGCCATCCGCGGCCTTGGCGGAATCGCTCTGGTCGTCGATGACCTGGACCAACTCCACGTCCTTATAGTTGGCCGCCAGCTCATCCTTGTAGCCCTGGATGCGCTCTTCCAGGTTGCTCTGGCCGACTTTCGTCAGGATGGCGACCTTGCCTTTGCCGCCGATCAGTTGCGCCAGCAGCGCGCCGCCCACCCGGCCGGCGTTGTAGTTGCCGGTGCCCAGGAAGGTGAGGCGCTTGGAGCCATAGACCTCGGCGTCCAGGGTGACGACCGGCAGGCCCGCGTCCACGAACTTGTCGATGGTGGGCTTGAGCGCCGCGTCGAAGCCGATGACGTTCATGCCGTCGGGATTCTCGGCCGCGGCCTGCTCCATGGTGTTGATCATGGCCGTCATGTCGTAGTCAACCGGGCCGAGGAACTTCGTCTTGGCGTTGAGCACCTTGCCCGCAAATTCCAGGCCGACGCGGTGGTCGATGAAGTAGGGCAGGTTGGTGAGAGCCAACGCTTCCACGTAGGTCTTCTCAGTAGCCGCTGGGGCCTGAGTGGGTTCAGTGGCTGGCGCCGCGGTTGGCTGCGCCGCAGCCGGGGCCTGGGTCGGTTCAGCCGCGGCCGGGGCGGCCGTCGGCTGCGGGGCTGCGGTCGGTTGCGCCGCAGCCGGCGCCTGGGTCGGTTCAGCGGCAGCCGGGGCGGCTGTCGGCTGCGGGGCCGGGGTCGGACCTGTGCAGCCGACCAGCGTCGCCAGGATCGTCACGACGCACAGAAACGCCAACAATCGACTCTTCATTGGGAACTCCTCCTTGGGATAGGGAATGAATGAGATTGAGCAACGTCTGGCAGATATTTGATGGCCGATAGCATCTCCTTCCCTTCATCATATCGTCGTTTACCGCCGCCGATTCAACGCGTCCGCCGCGGCGGTCAGCACCAGCACGCCACCGATGACGATGGTCTGCCAGTAAGGGTTGATCCCCAGCAGGTTCAGGCCGTTCAGGATCAGCGCCATCAGCACCACGCCGAGCAGCGAGCCGACCACCGAGCCTTCGCCACCGGACAAGCTGGACCCACCGATAACGCAGGCTGCGATAACTTGCAGCTCTACGCCCTGGCCGGCCGACACTGAAGCCGTGCCCATGCGTCCGGTCAGCAGCAGGCCGGTCAGAGCGGCGAGCACGCCCATCAGCACGTAGTTGAGGATCTTGACCCGGTCGACGTTGATGCCGGAAAGCCGGGCGCTGCGTTCGTTGCCGCCGATGAAGTAACTCTGGCGAAAGAAGCGCCAGCGGCGCAAAAGGATCTCGCCGACCACGACCACCACCAGCATGATCCAGACCGGATACTGAAGGGTGAACAGCTTGCCCTGCGCCATCACATTGAAGGAATCGGGCAGGTTGGGAATGCCGAGGCCCGAGGTCAGCAGGAAGACGATCCCGCGCGCTACCTGCTGCATACCCAACGTGGCAATCAGCGGATTGACGCCCACTTTCGCGATGATGAGGCCGTTGCCCAGGCCGACGACGGCGCCGGTGCCCAGGCCGAGGAGGATCGCCATCGGCGTGCTGGCCCCGAATTTCGTCATGGCGAAGCCGGCGACCGCGCCGGCCAGCGCCAGCGACGAGCCGATCGACAGATCGAAGCCTCCTGAGATCAGCAGGACGGTCATGCCGACGGCGGTGATGGCGTTGAACGACAGGCCAAGCACCAGCGCCGTCAGGTTGGCCTGGTTCAAGAAGTTGGGCGAGGCAACCTTCAGGATGATCGCTACCACCAGGACCACCAGGAAAATGCTCAGCTCGCGCTGTTCGAGCAAGTGCCGCAGGAAGCCGCTCCGGGTGCCCGGAGCGATTGCTCCTTTGCTTGTCCTCGTGCTCATATCCTTTTCTCCTCGCTGTCTGCACTGGTCGTTTTGATGGCCGCGGATACGCCGGCGGCCAGGGTCATCACCTGTTCCTCGGTCGCGCCCGATCCGGGGATGATGCCCGCCAGCGTGCCCTCGCGCATGACCGCGATGCGATCGCTCACGCGCAGCGCCTCGGGCAGGTCCGACGAGATGACCATCACGGCCTTGCCCTGCGCAGCCAGCTCACGCAGCAGACGATGGATCTCCTGCTTGGTGCCCACGTCGATGCCGCGGGTCGGCTCGTCCACGATCAACACCTGCGGCTGGCGGGCCAGCCACTCGCCCAGGAAGACCTTCTGCTGATTGCCGCCCGACAGATTGCGCAGCCTTTGGCTCAGGCTGGGCGTGCGGACGTCGAGCTGCCGCGTGTACTGCGTCGTGATGCGGTTCAGGCGATCCCAGCTCAACCACCCGCCGGGAGTCACCTGGCGCAGGTTCGGCGCCAGGAAATTCTCGGCGATGTTCTTGTCCAGGAAAAGCCCCTCGTTCTTGCGATCTTCCGAAAGGTAGGCCATCCCCGCGCGCATGGCCTGGCTGGGCTGCTGGATGTGGACCGGGCGGTTGCGCAGCAAGACACGCCCCGTGGCTCCGCTGTCCAGCCCCATCAGGGCGCGCGCGACCTCGGTGCGTCCTGCGCCTACCAGGCCGAAGAAAGTCAGCACTTCGCCGGCGTTCAGGGTGAAGGAGATGTCCTGGAACACGCCCTCGCGCGAAAAGCCCTGGACGTTCAGCATCTCCGCCCCGGCCTCGGCCTGCACGTTCTCTTCCAACGGCTCGAGCTCGCGGCCCACCATCATGCGGATCACCGCGTGCTCATCCAGCTCGTGGGTCGGCCGCACGCCCACCAGTTTGCCATCGCGCAGCACCGCCACCCGGTCGGAGATCTGGAAGACCTCTTCCAGGTGGTGCGATACGTAGAGGATGGCCAGCCCCTGGCTTTTGAGCCGATTCAGCCGCTCGAACAGGCGCGCCGCCTCTTGCAGGCTCAGCGACGAGGTCGGCTCATCGAGCACCAGCACCTTGACGTTGCGGGCCAGCGCTTTGACGATCTCGACCATTTGCTGGTTACCCATCGACAGCCGGCCGACCTGCGTGCCGGGCTTGAAGTCCACCTTGAACAGATCCAGCAGCTCCTGCGTGGCCCGGTACATGGCCCGCTGGCTGATCAGCCCGAGGGGACCCAACGGCTGCTGGTTGGCGAAGACGTTTTCGGCAACGGTCAGGTTGGGCACCAGGCTAAGCTCCTGGAACACCACGCTGATGCCGGCCTGCTCCCCTTCGTAGGTGCTGTGAAACGAAACTTCCTGGCCGTCGAGGAAGATGCGCCCCTTATCGGGCCGCTGCGCGCCGGCCAGGATGTGGATCAAGGTGGATTTGCCCGCGCCGTTTTCGCCCACCAGGGCCAGGATTTCGCCCCGGTTGGCCTCCAGCGTCACGTCGGAGAGCGCCTGGACGCCTGGAAAGGCCTTGGAGATGCCCTCAACACGCAAGAGCGCTGATGATTTCTGCTCCATACCTCCCGCCTCTGATCAAGAATAAGGCGCCGGCGGTGATCCGTCGCCGCTGGCGCGTCGTGAGTGGGATGGTCGTCTTCGCCGCAACTCGATCCCGGCTTGTGCCAATGCGGCAAGGAAGTCGTCGTAGTGCAGATCCGGCTTTTGCAGGTGCGCTACGGTGGCGCCGGCCAGAGCTTGCGCTTCGACGGCCGTGAGCCACGAACACGAGATGATTGGGATGTCGCACAGCGCCGGGTCAGCCTGGATCGCTTGAACCGCTTCCCAGCCTCGCAGCGTGCCGGGAAGCTCGGCCTCAACGATGATCACCTGCGGCCGATCCTTGCGCGTCATGCCTAACACCTCCTCGCCGACCTGCGCATACAGGGTGGTCAGCCCGGCTGCTTCGGCAAAGCGTGCCAGCAAACGGGCGAGGAAAGGGTCCGATTCTCCGATCAAGCAGGTAATGGACATGAGCACGGGTCTGCGGATGAGGTGTTGGATCGGCGCGTGATGGGGCCGATCCGGTCACTATTTCACCACATCTGCCACGCCCTGTCTCGCATCATTGGAACCGATTTCTCGTACAATTGGAACCGGCACGTTCGAAAGTCGCTTCGGGTTAGGCGCTTACCAGTGAGATTCTTGTACAGCCAGCACGAAATTCTCACGCAAAGACGCAGAGTCGCAAAGTGATTTGGGTGTATTCAAAACGAGTTAGGGCCAACCAAGCGGAGCATCCTGAGCGGAGGTCGGCATGGGTCCGCCGACCGCAGTCGAAGGGTGCGGAGCGGTCTTTCGAGCGAGGCCGCATCGTTCGAC